>MAAC01018643.1_pt1 | contig 33849 bp, 31 predicted proteins | sample 1115981 | NCBI WGS metagenome assembly MAAC01 (sample SAMN04961126, study PRJNA320927) | seawater metagenome | isolation source: sample BD02T64 sea water enriched with oil for 64 days | place: USA:Gulf of Mexico | collected 2013-07-27 | reverse complement strand
TTCATTTATAGCTTGCGATAAATAGGATTTATTAGTACGCAATCTTTCTGCCAAAACAAACAGGGTGAGATCATTCTCTAGAAATATTTTTTCAACTTCGAATGCGTACTTAATTCTAAGTAACAAATCTTCCTTTTGTTCATCTAGCAATGGGGAAGTCGTGTATTTATTTTGAGATGGATCATCCTCTTCATGAAGTACTATTTTACCCTCCTCTTCAAGACTATCCTCGAAACGGGTGAGTATTTTATCCGAATTAATAATTTCTAGATTTTTATGTACCAAAAAGTCATTTGCACTCTTTAATTTGGCTTTTTGTTTTATCGTAATTAATGAAACCGTAATAATTCCTAACAAGCCTACGACTAGTACAATTATCCATTTTTTTGTCACTCCAATTTGAAGATCTTTTAATTTATTTTCAGTATTTAATACTTCAATTTCTTTTTCTTTCTTTTCTGCCTCATAAACCATTTCAAGATTTGAAATTCGTTTATCACTTTCTTCATTAAAAATACGGTCTTTCAATATTACATATTTACTAAACCAGGAATATGCCTTAACGGTGTCTCCCATTTCTAAATATAATCCATTGAATGCTAGGTAGCTGTCTTTAATGCTTGCCCCTCCCACTTTATTAAACATATTTAAACCTAATAAAATATAATTTTCAGCGGCTTTATAGTTCCTTAGCTTAGTATGAGTTATTCCAAGATTATTATAACATTTACCAATACCTACTTTTCGATCAATCTTCCTGTTCAATTCTAAAGATCTATTGTAATAATCTAGCGCCTCTTGATAATTCCCCATGGTATGGTGAAGTTGTCCAATATTGGATAAAGTACTCGCAACACTTAATGTATTTCCAAGCTTTTCCTTCTCCTTTAAGGCACGCTGATAATGTGTCAATGCCGCCTTGTATTGTTTTAAATCGGTTAATATCATTCCGATATTATTATGCACCCCACCCAAGTTAACCTCTTCGTCAGAATTTTCAAAATGATCAATAACTTCCAAAAAGTAGTCCATTGAACGGTTGTACTTCCCTAGTTTATAGTAAATTAATCCGATGTCATTTTTTATGATTCCTTTCTCGTATTCTTTATCAGTCCTATTAAAAACATTCAGTGCCTCGTGTAAAAAGTCTAATGACTTCTGGTAATTACCCAATGCCCAATAAATTTTACCAAAACTGCTCTTAATATTTCCTACCCCCTCCTTATCATCAATAATTTCATACAATGAAAGTGCCTTATTTAAATAAATAAATGCGGAATCATAAGAATCTTGGAAAATAAAGGAATTACCAATTAACCTTTGAGCATTTGCCATACCCTCAGAATTGTTTTTTAGGGAAGAGAGGATAAAAGATTCTTTAGCGTATGTTCTAGATTTATCAAAAGAAATGAAATAATATTCTTTAGCTAAAATTTGGAGGGTAAACACCCGATCCAGCCCCAATACTTTTTCAAGAGAATTTTCAAGACTATCTATCTTATTATTTTTCTGAAATGCAAATACATTCAAGTTAATAAGTAAAAGAAGTAATAATGAACGGAATGATTTTGAAATTAACGACACGGTATTATTTATAAGGGCCGTAATATCCGACAAAATTTCTCAAGAACGAAAAAAAAGTCACGTACAATAAATCGCCATATTGGACGGGGTTCAATAAGGAGATGGTAAGGGGATGAACAAGGTCTTAACCTTTAAAAAGGTTCAAAAAAATAGGGTCTCATATTTATATGAGACCCTATTTTTTTTTGAACACTTAATGACTAAACGAGTTACCGTTTAAAAACTTTATACGTACTGGTATTTTTGTCATTATGAAGGGTTAAGAAATAAACCCCACTACTTTCAGATCCCAAATCAATACTAATTTTGTTAGTAGCTGTTTTACCTGTCTTAATAATTCGGCCATCTATAGTTCTCATGGTGTAAGAACTAACACCAATAACAACTCCTAAATCAATCCATAAAATACCCTCTGTAGGATTAGGATAGAGAAGAAATTTCTGACCAAATTTATTATCTATGTCAGTAGTTAATAAAACAGAAAAACAAATGGATGTATCCGAACATCCATTTTTAGTGACCATTACGGCATAATCACCATCAATAGTTGCGGTATAAGATTGTGCATTTGCGCCACTAATTGCCGTCATTGCAGGGCAATCAAGCCACTGATAGGTAGCTCCGTTTTCATTAGCAGTCAATACTTCTCCAACTTGAGTTACATTAGAATTTGCCTGGTTGATTGTTAAATCTAAGGTAACCACCGAATCACAGCCTACGGAGTTTGTGAAGACTTGACTTGCGGTTGTATTACTCGAAGTATACGTATTTCCATCTATCCATTTAAAGGAATTACACGCTACTTGTATATCGGTAGAGGCACTACTCGTATTAATGGTAAGGTTTAAGGTAACAATCGAATCAATACCATTTGTGTTTACCAAAGTATCCGTTGCCGTGTTATTACTAACGGTATACGTATTCCCGTCAATCCATGTATAAGAATTACAAGCTATTTGAGTATCAGTCCCATAGGTTACAGCCACGGGTATTTCTAAACTATCCAAATACAAATCAGCAAATACGCCAAAAGCGCCTACGGTAGCAGGGTTGGATGAATAGAATATCGTGGTTATGGAATCAGGAATTACACCTGGCATTAAATCTACCAATGGTATTGTAAAAGAAGCATAATTAAAATTTGTTGAAAAATTGTACTCTGTATAACTTACCGTATCTCGGGAATTTGTTATCCCATTATACTTTGTTAATAGAATTTTTGCAAATGGCAAATTTCCTATTGTATTTGTAGGAGCCTTATAATATCCTTTTAATTCATTTGGTTTATGGGATATTGGGGAACCTCCACCTGATTGAAGTTCAACAGAATTATTTCCTCCTCCTCCTCCATAAGAGAAAGTTCCAATTCCATTAACCAATACTCCTACCGTAGAATATTGAACAAAACCGAAAGGGGCAGTGGATAAATGAATGGCATTACTCCCTTGATAAGGATTAACATCTTCTTTACGTAAAGATACTACCGGATACAATACCACAGAATTACTCGAAGACCACCCAATTAGTGAATCTGTTCTTCCTGCAACGGTCCAATTTTCACAATTTGAATTTGGAAGTTGCGCTTTCACACTACTACAAGTAGAGATGGCAAACAATGCATACAGAATTAGACTTTTGCTTTTTATCATTTTTTTTATTTTGGATAATTTAATTATTGCTGATTAACAAAGTGTTTTTGGCTAAAATCGTAGAAATTTACATGGCGACAAGAACTACTTGACAACACTTTTCTGAAATTAAAACCGATGTTTTTTATTCATTCGTTTTACAAATGAAGTCATTATTATTGATTTAGAAGTTCTGATTTATCAATCCGAACTTAATAGTTAGAATAGTGGTGTGGATTTATAAATCAGGACTTAAGTTTAGCTGATAATCAAACTATCACTCACAAAATGAAGCAAAGTTATATTTCATTTTACCTGAATATTAGAAGTGTGAAAAGGTGAAATGAACGAAAAAAACCAAATAATTTGATGATCTGTCGTTAAATTTTCTTCGTTGAAAAGGGTCAATCTCCATTATTACATTTTTACAGAACCAAGCTAAAGGTGCATTTTTACTTTTCAAGTAGAGTAGAAGCCCAGTTCTTTCCTCTTTCATCTATCCTCTCAATCTTCCATCTCCACTCCGGCAATAAGCCAAGGCCAAGGCTTTAATTATCTGTTGAATGATAATTGTCTTGTCCAGAACAGTTTGGCCTAAGCCCAAAGCCTATAAGCTTTGGCGCATTTTAGAGTAGGAGTCCAAGTTCTTTCGTCTATTGTCTTTCATCCATCATCTATAATCTCATGCCAACAGCCGCAAGCCGACAGCCAAAGTCCATGATCCACCGTCTTTAGTCTATCATTGATTTCTTCCAACTCAAGCTGTAACCTTTTGATACGAGTGGTTAGCATACACGTGGTACAATACCTAAGGTCAACCTACAACTTTCCGGAAAAAAAATGAATAGAGAAAGCGATATAAAAAAGGGACCAGTTATTCCGTTTTGGAAGCTGGTCAGGTGAAATGGAGAATTAAAAAGAGGCATCAATAAATTCTTTATTTTCTGCTTGAATTTTTTTCACCTTGGGGTTCATTACCCAAAACCAAAGGGGTGGAAACAAGGCCAAAACAATCATTCCTGGATAACCCGTAGGCATTTGAGGGGATTCATTAAAGTGCCGAAGTATTTGGTATTTTCTATTGGCTCGGTAATGATGGTCGGAATGCCGACTTAATTCAAATAAAATGCCTCGACCCAATAAATGGTTTGAATTCCAACTATGTATAGGTAATACTTTCTTGAAAGATCCTGCTTCGGTTTTAGACCTTTTCAATCCGTAATGTTCAATGTAATTAACCGTCTCCAATAAAAGGATTCCAATCATAGCACTTGCCCAATACAACAGCATGGTTTGCCAATCAAAAACTATGAAAATGGACCATAGTAAAGCACTTTGGCCGAGGAAATAAAAGACCATTTCATTCCTCCAATGGAATTTCTGTAAGCCCTTTTTTTCCAACTTATAAAACTCCAAGCTCCATGCCGAAAAGTACCCTCTAAATATGGAACGAATCCAGAACTGATAAACCCCTTCCCCATATCTAGAAGAAGCTGGGTCAATATCCGTACCTATATGTTTATGATGGCCTCTATTGTGTTCAATAAAGAAATGCATGTACTGAGAGGTCAATAACAATGCTTTGGACATCCACTGTTCGTGTTTTTTTGTTCTATGTCCGAGTTCATGGGCCACATTGATCCCAAATACTCCGCAGGCTATGCCAAAGGTAAATATCCTACCCATTAATTCGTTTAGGGATAATTCTCCTTGAATTGAAAATAAAAATAATACCAGTAAGCCCCATTGGAAGGGAACAATAAGGTATATCATCCAATCGTACCACTTCGAATGCAATCTTTTTTGTTCCTCCGTTTTCGAAAAGTTCTCTTCACTACTCGGAATTAGAAACTCGAATCCCGGTATGAGCACAAATGCATAAATAGGTAATGCCCAGGTGAACCACCCATCACATGTTAAACCCACTATACCTAGTCCTATGGATATATAGGCGAGTAGGTAGCCAACGTCTTTTTTTAATTGCATGCTTAATTAATGAGTATCAAAAATAAACAAGTTTTAACTTTTAGTTTCCCTCCGTACCTTACCTGTTCAAAAACTGGGCAGGCTAATTCTAATCAGAATAATTTAAAAAAAAACGATACACCACAAAGGCTATAATATTTAACCCGTCTGCCTAACAATGGAATTCCATTTTAGCGAAACGTGGACCAAAACTGTAACCGCATCATTTTGGTTATAAAATTTTCTTAAAAACACGGATTTTGTTAGTTGTTTTTAATAATCAACCCCAATAGGAATGGTCTCTGTCACATGGGTGCCACATAAATAACGTTAAGAAGTCTACATTCATGTAGCTATTTTTTTTACCCTTGCATACATATTCACCACAAAAAGAAAAATTGAAATCATTTTTTACTAAGGCTGCGACCTTATTAATTGTTCCATTAATACTGATTACGGAAGCTTTGGAAGAACCAAGTAATTGGTCTTCTTTTTGGGTGGTTTTAATTTATACTTCCTATTTCTTGTGGCTTTCAGCTAATGAAATTTTTTCCTGGTCGGATAAGATAAAAAGGGCCTTAATTAATAATTAGATTAATATAAATGTTTGCCAAAACCTAGTGTCTATAACTCTCTAAAAGAGGTGATGTCGTATAGTTATCGTCAAGGCAACGAGTATGTGTTTCGTAATATTCCCATCGGCATGAAAATTAAAGTGATTGGTTTGTATAAAAACGAAAAACAAAAACAGTATTATTTAGCCGCTAAAATGGGAGTGATTCATACGGGTAAAATGTGCCAATTACCCCTGAAGAAAGGTTCTAAACAAGACGTTAAAAATAGGATAGCGAGTTTATTATTGAGGGGGAGGGCGATTCCAGTGTTTTAGTTGTTTAGCGGGTTACTACTTGAGGTAGAAACGGAATGAGCTTTAATTTATTGACCGGAATTTGGGGATGGGACAAACTCAGGTTTTTGTGGATACAGCGTGTATTTTTGTCCAATACAAGTAAAACACTATGGGTAAGATCCTAAAGAAGACATTCATTATATTGATTTCCTTTTTTCTAATGCATCAAATATCAATTATCATTGATGGCTTGCATGATGATTCCAACCCAAGTGCAACGGTTGCTATTGTACTAGGCTCTAAAGTGAATACGGACGGTACATTGTCCAAACGTCTCAAAGCACGATGCGATAGAGGACTCAAATTATATACGGATTCCTTGGTTAAAGAAATATACGTTAGCGGAGGTTTGGGTAAAGAAGGGTATTATGAAGGAACGGTAATGGCTACCTATTTAATCTCCCAGGGGATTCCCGAAAAATATATTAAAATAGATAATCAGGGAGTTAACACCCGAGCTTCTGCTTTAAATTTCAGGACTGATTATCCAAATGAATCTTCCGTAATAGTGGTGAGTCAGTTTTTTCATATTAGTAGATGTAAATTGGCATTTAAACAGGTAGGTATCGGAAATGTTTTTGGTGTTTCATGTGATCACTTTACAATACGAGACCCCTATTCTTTATTGCGTGAATTTTTTGGGTATTACAAATATTTACTTTTTTATGAATTCGATTCCTGGTAAAACATATTTTTTTGCGGTAAATGGCCCATTTTAGGATTTCAAGCTTTTTTTGCATGCTATTTCGAAAACTTCTTTAAATCTTTTTTATTTTTCGCTTTTTCACAAAAGAGGGGATAAGCTAACCCGATCAAAAGGGAGCGAGTTAAAGGACCAATTTCGAACATTAAGCACAGCGTATGTATACTAAAAAGAACTATAGTTTTTGGATGACTTTTAATTGGACGAAAGAACCATTTCTATATGGTCTTCTTTACTCTGGGGTTATTATTGGACTGTTCAATTTTTTTAATTTGGATTTAACGATTCCGTGGCAACCCATTGGTGTGATTGGTATTTCTGTGGCTTTTTATCTCGGCTTTAAAAACAATAGTGCCTATGATAGAACTTGGGAAGCTCGAAAAATATATGGGGGTATTGTAAACGATAGTCGGTCTTTTGGTGCGGCAGTTGTTTCTTTCCCGAAAGGAGATAATGTCGATGCGATTAAAAAAGAATTAATCTACCGGCAAATTGCTTGGCTCACTACCCTCAGACACCAATTAAGACTAGGTAGATCTTGGGAACATTCGGAAGAACGACTCAACGGGTTATATACACCGACTATTTGTGAAGACTATACGAGGAAACTAGACAACGAATTAACAAAGTACTTGTCCGATCAAGAATTGGCGCAATTGGAGAATAAATCTAATAGAGCCTCCCAAATATTAAAAAGTCAATCCGTGCGCTTACAAGAGTTAAGAGATCAAGGGTATTTTGATGATTTTAGACATATGGAGTTTCACAAATTATTGGTCCACTTATTTGCGGGACAAGGCAAAGCGGAACGTATAAAAAACTTTCCCTTCCCTAGACAGTACGCTTCTACCGCCTTGTGGTTAACGTTTGTGTTTTGTGCGTTTGTTCCTTTTGGACTTTTAGAATTGTTTAAAGGCAGTATTTGGACCGAGACGGTTTGCATGATTATTTCAGCAACGATTATTTGGATCTTTTTTTTAATGGAAAAAATTGGAGATTACTCAGAAAATCCTTTCGAAGGTACCTATAACGATGTTCCCATTACATCTATCTCTAGGGGTATTGAAATTGATTTAAGAGAAATGATTAATGATGAAAATATACCCGCTCCAATTGAGTCCGAAAATGGATTCTTAATGTAAAATACGAAGCATCTCGGAATCCTCTAAAATTAGAGGATAGCGGATTTTGCTTTTCGAGCGGAGTAACTAAGAAAACCGGGATGGAAATTGAGTGGGTAAATTAATACTTGGAATTTGGGTATCCGCTCGTACTCAGGTGGTATCCATAATTCTTGCCCTGTATTTATTGCTTCATAAATTGATTTAAAGTACCCTCTCTATCTGCTTCAAGGTTTTTAGCAAATTGCTTTGCGGGTTCCGCTATATGCTCATTCAAGTACCTATTACTCCATTTTACATACTCTGCAATTACCGGGAATAGGTCCATTCCCTTTGGAGTAAGGGAATACAAAAAGACTTTTTTATTGGTGGGGTGATTCAATTTGTTCAAGAGTTTCAAAGCCTCCAGTTTGCATAAACGATCGGATAAGCGTGCGCTAGAAATTTTTTCAGCGGCTCCGGAGAAATCTTTAAAGGTACGTTCTCCAAAATATACTAAGTCACGGATTATTAACAAGGACCATTTGTCACCAAATAAATCCAAAGCGGAACTGATCGGACAATCGGATCGAAAATTATTTTTTATGTTTTTCACTTTCATAACGGAAGTAATATTATATTTGCTTTCAAATCGAAAGTAATATTAGTTACGCATAAAAACAAGAAAAATGAATACATCGGAATTTAAAGAAGTTGTTAACGCCTCTAAAGAAAGAACGTGGGAAGTATTATTTAATCAATTTGGAGATATTCATGTACATAATCCCACGATGGTTTCTTCAAATTACTTGAACAATGCCTCCATCGGGGAGTTAAATTGTGTGAGGCACTGTATGTTTAATGAAAAATTATTTTTAGATGAAAAAATATCCGAAGTAAATAAAATGGAGCGCTTTACCGTGGAGGTGATTAACCATAACCTCCCCTTTGTGAAGGAGATGGCCGCTACCTATGAGCTGGTCGCTATTGGAAAAGATATGACCGAGGTAAGAATGACCTCCTCTACCTCATTTTCTATTGGGTTTATGAAATATTTGATGAGAGGTCAAATGGGTAAATCATTAGTTAAACACCTTTTTGGTTTAAAGTATTACCTGGAAACGGGGAAGACCGTAAACGCAAAGAACTATTCAGAGGTTTATAAAAATTACAATAGGTAAAAATGAGCAATGGAGTTTTCATCCATGCTTAGCCTGGTAATTCATTTTGAATTGCCAGATGGAATACAAAACCAATTAACCATTAAAAAAAGGGAATCATGATTGAAATAAAAGAGAAAAGAGTAATTAGTAAACCCATTGATGAGGTGTGGAAGGTAATAAATAATAGTTTTTTAGAGGGACACTTATGGGCTAGAGGAGTGGTTAGTTGCAGAAAGGGCAATGCATCCGAAGGAAATGCAGACCGAGTAAGTTATACGGAGTCGGGCAAGTTAATGGATAAAATCACTAAATTGGACCATGAGAATTACAGGTTGCAATTTGTTGTTTTGGGATTACCATTTTTTGTGAAATCTGTATTGGCCACCTGGGAATTAAGGGAGGTTTCTAGCTCCCAAACAGAAATTACTATTGGACCTAAAATTGAAGTGATGCCTGTCATTGGAACGGTCCTTCAAATTCCAATGAAAATGCAATTAAAAAAAATATATCCAAGGATATTAGAGGATTTTGCTATTTATGTAGAAACGGGTAAAGCATCACCGGCCAAACAAAAAGAATTGGATAAATCATAATAAAAACAAAGTATTCCCCTAGCGCTTAGTGTCTTGGGAATAACGGATGGGCCCACTACGGCTTACCCATTAATAGACCTAGGCAAGCGATAACCTTATTGTTAAGGAAAGGGTAAAGTGGTTGCATCCATTTCATAGATAAATACCCACCATTCGCAGATTACTATTGCTAGGTATTCATAAATAATGTAACCTTTGGTTCACATTTATGAGCTACCATTTTTTATGAAAAAAACCATTATTGTTTTACTCCATATCGGCTTTTGGTTATCCTTTGCTTTGGTTATTCTGACCATGTTATCCATTAAGTTAGAGAACAATGCTGATTGGGAACCCGCACAATACCACCATTTTTTGCAGGTGGTGGGCTCCATGGTGGTATTACCGGCCGTAATTTCGTTTTACTCCTTCTATTTGTTTCTATTTCCAAAGTTTCTAAAACAGAAAAAAGTGGTGCCCTCCATCCTATATGGAGCTTTAATTGTGCTGCTCTCCGTGGCTATAGCTTTCGTATTTATTCCGCAATCATTTATAGGTACCTGTGGGACTGAAAATGGATCGCAAACGCTTTTTGCCCTCTTGGTGTTTATGTGTTTTGTGACTTTAATATGTGGTATCATAGCCATGGTTATTCTGGGCTTCATTACGTGGTTTGAAGAAATTCAAGTAAAAGAAACCCTTCGAAATCAGAATAAAGAAACGGAAATGGCTTTACTCAAGTCGCAGTTAGATCCGCACTTTTTGTTCAATACGATTAACAATATTGATGTGTTAATCTTAAAAGATGCACAACAAGCATCTTCGTATTTAAACAAGCTATCTGAAATTATTCGATTTGTACTCTACGAAACGAAATCTGAAAATATTGCGCTACGTAAAGAAATCGAATACATTGAAAAATACATTGAACTGCAACGCATCCGAACCTCAAATCAAAGTTATGTGAACTTTGAAGTCATTGGAAGTACTGATGATTTAACGATTGCTCCTGTACTTTTTATTCCATTTATTGAAAATGCGTTTAAGTATACCACCAATAAAAAATTGAAAAACGCCATCACTATTGTAATCCATATATCCAATGGACGGATGACCTTCACCTGTGAAAATAGATTTGATCCGACTAGAAAATCGCCTCAAGGAAGTAAGGGATTAGGGCTATCGTTAATCAAAAAACGACTGCACTTACTTTATCCGGATTCACATACCCTAAAGGTGGATACCAAGAATGATTTGTTTCGTATACATTTGACTATTGCAGATGATAAATTATAGTTGCATTATTATTGAGGACGAACCGCTGGCATTGGAGCGAACCCAAAGTTTTGTGGAAAAGATTCCATACCTGCATTTAGTAGCCACCTTCGATAACGCATTGAGTGGGCTTGCATACTTGAATACCCATAAAGTAGATATTCTATTTTTAGATATCCATATGGATGAATTGTCAGGAATTGAATTGCTGGAAAATTCCAAACTCAGTAGTCAGGTAATTATAACCACCGCTTATTCAGAATATGCATTAAAGGGGTACGAATTGGATGTGGCAGACTATCTTTTAAAGCCTTTTACTTTTGAAAGATTGGTGAAAGCAGTCGGAAAAGCACAAGAAAACATAGGACGAAGAAGTGTGCTTGAACCAGGATACATTTTTATAAAAACAGAAAATAGACTTGAAAAAATTAATTTAGAGGACATTATTTTTATTGAAGGAATGCGAGATTACCTACGAATCCATACATCAGATAAAAAGGTAATGACTCTGCAAAATTTTAAAGAACTCGAACAATTGATCCCAAATCATCTGGTGTGTAGGGTACATAAGTCCTATATGGTTGCCATACGTAAAATTGAGTCTATTGAGCGGAGAAGAATAAAAATTGCCAATCAACTGATTCCCATTTCGGATACCTATAAAACCCAGTTTTACCAATTAATCAATAAGGAACCTTAGTACTTGCAGATGCTTCGTATTATTTGGCAGAGGGTTTTAATTACTTGATCTATCGCTTTTTTTTTATGCTACCCTAAGATCCAAATTTGTACATCTAAACACAAAAAGGATGAAACAATTCAAAGGAATATTACTAGTGCTATTAAGTATGAACGGTGCCATTTTATGGGGGCAAACGACAGGTATAGATGCCAACACCCCAATTTATGTTGGGGCAAATGAAACCAAATCGCAAGAAGTGAATAAACGATTTTTTGTGGGTAGTTCATTTTTTATGCTGGGCAATTTAATGGAAGATTCACCCAAGTATTACCGAATAGATTTTGGGTATAGAATTACTTCAAAAGATGCCATTATTATTCAACCCCTCACATGGGCATACCACGCACCTCTGGGTATTCCTTTCGGTGATTCGTGGGAACTGGAGCAGGAGGATTATCCCGGTTCGATTCAATCTTTTGGAATTGGGGTAGGGTACAATCGGACCCTTTGGAAAGGCCTATTTACTGGGGTATATGTCACCCCTTTTAAAATCAACTATTTGGATTTAAATGAAAACGTCATTCAAAGTGGATTTCAGCTGTTTTTACAATTCCAATTGGATTATCATGTAGAATTTTTTAATAATAGATTTTACATAGAGCCGGGAATCACCTGTAATTATTGGCCCATAACCACTAATATGCCCCAATCGTTTACAGAGGTAGAAGATAAGTGGCCAAATTATTTCTTGTTCGAGCCGGTTCTGAACTTTGGGTTTAATTTTTAATAAAACGTTCAACCAGGGGAGTGCCTATCTAGTTTGATTCCGTGTTTCGACCAGCCTCTTATCACCTAGTTAAATTATAGTTGAAAAATGTTATTCTAGCTTTAAAAGTGAAGAAGCCTCCTAACGTATTCCGAATCCACCCGCAATCATCTATCATCCATTATTCATTGTCCTTCATCCATTATCCTTCATCCATTATCCATCTTCCATTGTCTATCATTTTAGTTTTTCTAGCTAATTAATAGTCGAGGAGCCTAAAAACAAAAAATCATAAGCGTTTAAAGTCTTAAGCGTATTTTTGTTTTTAATCGGCAACGAATAAAAAATGGGAGATGGTTCGTGTCTACCCAGAAATTAAAATTTCAAGGCCACACCACTAATTGTAAGGTGTTGTGCGAATTAAAAACAAGTTAAATCAGTAGATTAATATGAAAAGAATTACCGTTTTTTGCGCTTCAAGTATTGGGATCGAGACAATTTATGAAACCCAAGCCACACTCCTTGGACAAACATTGGCCAAGCAAAATATAGAATTAGTGTATGGAGGTGCCAATATTGGATTGATGGGGGCGGTAGCTAATGGTGCATTAATGGAACATGGGAAGGTTATTGGAGTTTTGCCCCAATTCTTAGCCGCCAAAGAAATCGCACATGAAAGCCTAACCGAACTCATTATTGTGGAGAGTATGCACGAAAGAAAAACCAAAATGAATGAATTGTGTGACGGGGTCATTTCTTTACCCGGTGGACTTGGAACATTAGAAGAGTTTTTCGAAATGATGACTTGGGCGCAATTGGGGCTTCATAAAAAACCAATGGGACTCCTGAATGTGGATGGATATTTTGATTCTTTGATACATATGATCCAGACCATGGTAGCTAAAGGTTTTCTAAAACCATCCGACCAAAATTTATTAATAGTCAGTAACACCGTGGACGACCTACTGCAAAAAATGAAAAATTATGTCGCTCCAACCACTATTCAATGGATCGATAAAGAAACGGTTTGATACTAAGAGTCTTCAGCACATGGATAGAATGTTTATTGTACCCGTAAGGTGTAGGCGCAAGAAATAAATCAAAGAAGATATTTTTTTTGAGTGTCATTATTCAATATGATAATCGACAAGAGTTCCGATTAGTTTTATACCCGATAAATATCCGTAGCTTCTTTGCAGCATTCCAATAGAAGAAAAGTAGTTTGTATCTGCCGTAAGTATAGCGCCAAATGCGGGCCAAGTGTTATGATTCGCTGTCATTTGAATACCATTGAACGTATCTCCGAAGACCGTATTAACGCCTTCAAATACGGAAAACTCTTCCCAATAATGATACGCGGTATCCCTGTCCGAAAAACCATAATGACTATTATACAATCCTGAATAATAATTGTTTGCAGGGCATATTAATCGACCGCTCTGAGATACGACTTCACCTTCATTGATCCTTCGGTAATAAATAGCGTTGGGTGTTGGCACATTTGATTTGAAAACAAAATAGGTATCCTCATTCATCAAAGTATCACCAATTATTTTTACGGTATCTATTGTATTATTATCGATGATCGCCCCATTTGGTTGATGGGTATCAAATTCATATACCCAAAATGAACCGATGGACATTGGGAAATAGATATTGGAAATAGTGCCTACGTTTACGGGGGGAGTTTCGGGGGGAACTATGGGATGAATAGTAGAATCTTTTTTGCAGGAATAAAGTCCAAGGAGCAGTATGTTGAATAATACAATACTTTTTTTCATAGGTGAATAACGACTAGAAATTGGAAATATTATTCTGTGTCCGTATTCAGGTGGATACCCAAATATTAGATGGGTAGGTTTTAATATGATTTATAGTATAAGCTTCCAGAATATTGGCTTTTGTATACCTGTTTTCTATGCATGTAAGGTTCCTCCATCATCAAACCTCCGGATTCAATTCCCGCATAATTTCAGCAAACAGTGTATAGGACTTAATTCGATCCTGCGCATCAAATACATGGGTAATGGCTATGAGTTCATCTACTTGAGTGGTTTCCATAAAAGTCTTAACTTTCTTTTTAACGGTCTCTTTACTGCCAATAAATGCATATTTAGTCATTTGCTGAATGGCCGGTTGTTGAATGATTTGTTGAAGCCGAGCGGTCATATCCGTTGGCGCTTCAAGTGGACCTCTGTCTCCCGTAAGAATCCCAATTACTCGACCATAGTAAGAGGTCGAAATACGTTCCGCTTCGGCATCGGTATCGGCAATAATGAGACTCACCCCTGCTAAGGTATAGGGTTTAGCTAAAGCGTTAGTGGACTGGAATTCGCGGTGGTAAATTTCCAAAGCCGGCATTAATTGAGCGGTAGCAAAATGACTCGCAAATGCGTAGGGTAATCCCTTTTTTGCAGCTAGGTGGGCACTATCGGTACTAGAACCCAAAATATATATAGGTACCTCCACACCTTCGGCCACCTGAGCCCGTACGGGTTGGGTGATGTTGTCGGTAGAAAAGTAGTTTTGAATTTTTTGGACTTCCTCCGGAAAATTCATGGCTGCTTGGTAAAAATCAGACCGTATGGCACTGGCCGTAGCTTGGTCGGTTCCGGGCGCTCTACCTACACCCAAATCAATTCGGTTGGGGTAGAGGGTGCCTAAAGTGCCAAATTGCTCGGCAATAATTAAGGGGGAATGATTGGGTAGCATTATCCCTCCAGATCCCACTCGGATGCGCTGGGTTCCTTCGGCAATTTTACCGATCAAAATAGCCGTAGCGCTACTTCCAATGGCATCTGAATTATGGTGCTCAGCCAACCAATATCGGGTATATCCTTCGGTATCGGCTAATTGGGCCAATGCGACTGAATCAGCGAGAGTTTGACCCAAAGTTTTCCCTTTGGATATCACAGCTAAATCTAAAATGGAGTACGCGGTTTTTTTGTTTCCCATAATTTCAGTATTGAAAGATGCAAAAATAACTAGGAAATTGGATCCCTATTTTTAAGCCATAAATATTAATGGAAAGAATAACCTTTCTTGATTATGAGAGGTGTTCAAGTACTTGGAATTGAAGTGCCCACTAGCCCTTGATATATCCTAATTTTTTTGAATTGGGTGGTTTGATTCATTTATTGTTCTCTATTCTGCTGTGGAGGGAATTAGGAAAGTTTAGGACAACCGTAATTAAAACCAATAGTTAGGTAACGGGTAAAGTGTAATTTTCGCTTTTCTAATTAGGTAAATGAAAACAAAGGCACGAATAGCATCCATACGGCAAGCACATACGTTAGACGAGTCCATTACCGGTATACCCACCTTTAAAATATCCACTTTAAAGGGAGTTACCGACTTAGCGTTTCCATTACCCACCAATTTACGCTTGGGTCATTTGGTAGAACGGATAGTTTCTGAATGGATTAAAACCTCTAGTAACTACTGCTTATTGCATGAAAATGTGCAGTTACTCGAAGGGAAAATTACCATTGGGGAACTTGATTTTTTGATGGAAGAAATAGATTCAAAGCAGCTTATCCATATGGAACTGGCTTATAAGTTTTATCTATTTGATCCGAGTATTTCTAATAAACCGATGCACAACTGGATCGGTCCGAATCGGAATGATTCGTTGAGAGAGAAATTAGAGAAATTAAAAACCAAACAATTTCCGTTGTTGTTTGATAAGCGTAGTCAAACACAATTACGAACTTTAAACCTAGTAGATGTAAAACAACAGCTATGTTTTTTGGTTTCCTTGTTTATTCCGTATCAAAATAAAGTGCGTTTTAACGCAAGTTATAAAAAAGCCATCGTAGGTTATTATTTGAATTGGGAGCGTTTTAAGCGTCTGGATCATGCGAATATTTCCTACCATATCCCTTCCAAAAAGGAATGGGGCATCGATCCGTCTGAAAACGACCAATGGACCGATTTTTATGGGGTAGAAGAGGATATTGCCATTTGTATAGTTGAAAAACAAGCCCCCTTGGTTTGGCGTAAATTTGGAGAGAGGTTTGAGGTGTTTTTTGTGACGTGGTGGTAAGAATAAAGTGTCTTAGGTTAACCCTAGGAATTCCTCACTGGCGATTGGCTTCAACTATAAATTAATGTGTAGCATACCCCCATACCTTAAATACCTTGGTATTTATTTTTAGAAAATAAATTCAGTTAGGTAGTCCGGATGTATTTATACGGAAATTGAATTCATTAATGGGGCCTGATCTTTTGATTTCTGCTAGTAAATTATACAAGAAATTGGAAACGATAATTTATCCAACGATAGAACAGGTTTATTATGTATTATTGGTTTCAAAATCACACAGGAATTAAATCAGTAAAAATGATCAAAGTAACTAATGCCATAGGGTTTTTGGCAATAATACTAGCAGTAAGCTGTGCCACTCCAGAAGAAAAAACGGTAGCAGACTCCCCCCAAGAAAAGGGGATAGAAGAGTCGCCAAAAGAGCTTTTGAAACAAGCCTATCAGCTTTTTAAAGAGGGGGATGATGAACAATCCATCCAATTAGCCAATCGGGTTTTAGAAATAGGTAGGGAAACCCAAAACGATACATTAATTGGTCGTGCGCTAACTTCTTTATGTCGCAATTCTCAGCGTAAACTAGATACTACTCGCCTGGCGGAGTTAAGTGTGGAATTACGTGATTTGGCCGTTTCATCGGGTAATGAACAATGGTTAATGTACATGGCGCATATGAATGCGGAGATGTGGCGACTTATTGGAGATATGGATCGGGCGGAAGAATTTTACAACGAAAGTATGCGCATTAGTTCTGAAACAGGTGCAATGGGAATGTATACCATCGATCATTTTAACAAGTCGTTTGTATCCATAGCGAAAGGTGATTTTGAATCCGCAAATGCATCAATTCAAAAGTATTACCAACTCAGAAAAGAAGATGATCCAGAATCGGAAGACGCTTACGGCTTGATTGCGTTGGCTTATTTATTAGAACAACAAAGTAATTACGTAGGAGCCCACGAAGTAGCGGTAGTAACGCGTAGATTGTTTGAAGAACAAAACCTGTTTCCAGAACCACCCGATGAGAAACCATTGTTACTCGTGGAGCGAAAAGTAAAAGAAATGTTGGCCCCATCCATATTTGAAGAAATACGTGAAAATTCTGCCTCCGAATCGGTTTCCAGTCTGTTGGATAAATATTTGAAATAAACCATAAGGAGGTGAACTTCCAGATTTTCATGCGCCTTTTGTCGTTAGATATCTGCCGTTTGTCTTTATCGTGTAAACGATAGAAAAACTAAAGAAAAATCACAAAATATCCAATTGAATCCAAAAAGAACAACCGTATTAACTTCTATATTCGTAATACTAAAAGATACTACTTCATGAAAAAAACAATGATTTTGGGGGTGCTCATTTTAGGGCTAATCCTACTAGGTGTGAGCTGCAAGAAAGAGAAAGTGCCTGAAAGTTCTTTGACTTCAAATAAAAGCGTTTACAAGGAATTAGAAATGGTATTGATAAATGGTCACCATATTGATTTTAAATCTTCCAATTACATTGCAAAAATGGGGAGTGAAGACATTAACTTATTAAAGGTTAATGATCAGTTGGTTTTTATTATTCCTGAACTAGGATTTGGAAACCATACATTAGAAGTAACAATAGAAGGAACAGATTTTAGTCTTGATTTGAAGGTCGATCCTAGCGAAACTGTTGCTGATCCAGAAGTTTATTTGGAGTTTATTAGTTCAACTGTTTTGTTGGGTGATTTGAAGGTGTCTGAAATACAGGTGTTAACATACGGAATGAGTGATACACTGGAAGAGAAGGCCAATAAAAATATTTTAGCAGGTTATTATTCCGAATACACAGCCGCTTATGTGGGAATGAATGGTCTGGAAAGAGCGTCATTAGCCAAATTTGTAAAGGCCAATGAGGATCTGTTTACATATGAAATGGACTTGACATCGCATGTCGATTCTTTTAATGTAAATAGGTTTGGAACGGCCAATGTGATACGGTTAAAAGATGCGGTACAAAATATTAGTTCATCCAAGGTGAAACTAGTTGCCTTAGTTGCCATAACAGCCCTAGCCATTGATGCATGTGTAACCGTACCTAGCCCTTGGACATGTGGTGCGGCAGCGCTTTCAGGCGCAGCCTTAGCGGGGAAAATATATCATCATAATAGTATGATTAAAACCTATGTTGATAAGGTTTTTACTCCCGTGTCAATTGAACTGGATGGGATGAACCAAAGGAGTAATGGGATCTTATCTGGGCAGTTATATGCGTTGAGTGCAATGGTAGAACGTAGAACGTTTTACAATGCAGATATGGGAAGTAAGAATGTGGCTGTGAATGACTTGATCTTAGAGTTGAATGAAAGTGAAACTACATGGGCTAAAATAATGTCTATACTACCCATAAGTTTACAAGGAACGTCTGCTCATATAAAAAATACGTACTCCTTCAAAGCGCAATTTATGATGGAAAAAGGAACGTATTTAAGTATTGGCAATATAAGTAATTCAAAAATTAGTCTAGCTACTCAAAATCAAGTAGATAACGAGCTGCAAGTGACGTTTACGACCAACGAGATCACGGATCAATATTTCTCTTTTGATTTATTGTATGACGATGGTGAATTTCAGTTTGCTAAAACCATAAATAAAACCCTAGAAGTACCGGTAAATTGTACTTCATCGTTTATTGACACCAGAGATGGTGAAGAATATTGTAAGGTGATCATTGGGAGTCAAACTTGGATGGCAGAAAATCTTCGATTTAATGCCTATGGTTCTGTTGTAAATCCCAATAATCCAACTTCTAGATATGGACGTTTATACGATTTCCCAACTGTAATGAACGGTGAAACTACAAGTAATACCATTCCAAGTGGCGTACAAGGTATTTGCCCAAATGGCTGGCATTTACCATCGGATGATGAATGGAAAATTTTGGAGATGAGTTTAGGTATGAGTCAGGTGGATGCAGATGATTATGGCGGGAATCGGGGAACCAATCAAGGTGTACAAATGAAGTCTGCCACAGGATGGAATAACAATGGAAATGGGACGAATAGTAGTGGGTTTAATGCTTTACCCGCTGGGGCATTCAATTCATTGGCGAGCCATCAATTCAGACATCTTGGGGAAAGAACCGTTTTTTGGTCTTCCACCAAATACAATATGATACCAGGTATTTGTTACCGTTTTTTTCAAGATGTTGAGTTGACATCCAGTCGTTATTTTACACAGACCTACCCGGGCCAATCATGTCGTTGTGTGCAAGACTAGAAATTAGTTTTGTGCCATGGTGTATTAAGAGAAAATAATCCATCTTTCTTGAAACCCGTTAGTTATATATTAACCAGATTAAAGGTTAATAGTTTTGGGTTAAGTTGGACGGATCGTTGTTCGTGGAAATACGTGAAAATTCTGCCTCCGAATCGGTTTCCAGTCTGTTGGATAAATATTTGAAATAAACGGATAGGGAAGTAAAATCTCCCGTTTGCCCATCAGCGAAATGAAATTTCAGGTTGAAAAATGAGGGAGAACATGTATTTAAAGAATGTATAGTTTAAAATATTGAATCTGAGATTAAAAAAAACGGACCTGAAAATGTTTAAAATTGAATAGCGTAAAAAGAATTTATTTTCCGGATACTTAGCTGGTTTACAATACGGTATAGCCAGAGGACCATACAGATGCAGAGACTAGGATGTTATTTAAAAATGAGGGGGGTAAGGTTTGTTGCGGCACTCGTATTTATTTTATTTTCTGTTTCATCCCAAGCCCAATGTTTTCAAGCTTTTGATGGTTTGGGTGTTTTGCAGAATACGCCTTATTATATTGGATGTAGTGGAGGTGATTACGCCATTTTTGTTCAAACAGATCTAGCCCTTGGAAATTATACCATTGTGTGGGGAGATGGTACGGCAAATGCTACCGGAGCCTCGTTAACTCCACCTACTTACGTTCAACATACCTATTCGGCCACCGTAGATACCTTCAATATTACCATTACGGATAACTCCAATGGATGCGTAATCAATGGAGTGGTGGTGATGGAAGAAGCCGTAAATGCCTCTATTCAAATACCTGTTGGGGGCGTTACCGTGGTATGCGCCCCATCTCCGATTACATTTATCAATTCGACCACCAATGTTTCTGCCACTACAATTTTTACGTGGGATTTTGGGGATGGTACCCCTCCGGCTATTTTTAACTCTACTAATGCAGGGTTACCTGTCATTCATGCCTACCAGCGTAATGCGGTAAGTTGTGAAACCGTAGTTACGCTAACAGCTGAAAATTATTGTAGTTTCGGTAATCCCACCGCAGCCAATTTTTCGCCATTAATGGTATTCGATTTAGATACTGCGGTTATTAATGCAAGTGCGAATACCCTCTGTTATCCCGATACCGTAGTGACTTTTGATAATGCAACCATCAAAAACTGTTTGCCTCAAGGAAATGTACAACAACGATACGAATACTGGAATTTAGGGGATTACTGGGGTTTAGGATATGATTCCATTATTCCTTGGATTCCCTTTGACCCACCTGCGCAACCTGGACATGCTATTGCCTTTCCTGGAATTGGTAGCTATACCATCATGATGATTGATAGCAATATGTGTGGACGAGATACTGCTTATAGCACCGTAAATATTATTCCTCCTCCAACTGCCGGGTTAAATTTGGCCTTTGATTCGGCTTGTGTCGGAGAATTGATAACGATAACCAATAATTCAGGTTCAGGAGCAAATATATATTATTGGGATTTTGGAGATGGAAATGGGTATAACCAATATGCGGGAAATCCAACTTTTACTTTTCAGGATACAGGCGTAAATTCCATTTCGGTAATTGCAGGAATAAGCGGGACATTTGGGGTTTGCCAAGATACAAATCAAACCAATATTTATATTAAATCTTCCCCCGTTGCTTCTTTTGGGTTAGATACGGATCAAGCCTGCGACTCATTAGCCGTAACCATATCCGATTCCACTTCGGGTGCAGTGGCATGGTCATGGAATTTGGGAAATGGAAATACCTCCGTGGTGGCTAATCCACCCGTTCAATACTATAATTCACCGGGTTCTTATTCTATCCTTTTGGATGTCACCCATGCGAATGGCTGTACCGATACCGAAACCAATGTGGTAAATGTATATCCAACGCCAACGGCAAATTTTATGGCGAATAGTGTTTGTCAAAATGCAGTGGCTTCGTTTACAGATATTTCAGGTTCTCCCGCATCCGACCCTATTAGTTCATGGACCTGGGATTTTGGAGATGGAAATTCATATATCGGGCAACATGGTAGCCATATTTATCCAAATGTGGGCGGATTTGCCGTGACATTAATTGTGGCTACTCCCCATTGTTCAGATACTATTGTTGATTCCGTTTCGGTGGAAACTAAACCAACGGCCATTTTCACGGTTAACGATACCATCGGGTGTAGCCCATTGCTAGTATCCACTACAAATTCATCCATTGGGGCTACCAGCTATTCTTGGGATTTTGGGAATGGGTATGGATCCAATCAGATGAATAGTACTTTGTCTTATCTAAATTCAGATACGGTGGATACCAATTATACTTTAACTTTAGTAGCCTCCACCACCTTTGGTTGCTTGGATACAGTCACCCTACCTATAACCGTTTATGGAGGTCCAAATTCTAGTTTTACTAGTAATTCCATTCCCGAATGTGGTCCCGTTGCAGTCCATTTTCAAAATACGTCAACGGGAACAGTCAGTTATTTGTGGGATTTTGGCGATTCAACCACCACCAGTAATTTAGAAGATCCATCGCATATTTTTGGAAATACAACTTTATTCATTAGCCATTATACCGTAAGTCTAATCGCGACCAATGCAAATGGTTGTACAGATACCTCCACACAAGTCATTACCATTTATCCAGAACCTGTTTTTCCATTTTCTACTATTCCGGATTCCGGATGCTCCCCTTTAAAGGTGACATTTCCTGCAATAGTTGGGGCGGTTTCTTACGCTTGGGACTTTGGTGATGGTACCACCGCAACAGGGCAATCTCCAACGCATGTTTTTATTAATAATACCACCAATAATCAGTTTTTTAATGTGCAGTTAATTGCCGCTTCTCCGTTTGGTTGTTCCGATACAACTATAGAAATTGTAACGGTTTTTCCGGAACCAACTTCTGCTTTTTCGGTAAACGACTCCATCGGTTGTGGGCCACTTTCCATAACCATCACCAATAACTCGTTAAATGCAAATTCCTATTTCTGGGATTTTGGGGATGGGGATACCTCATTAACTAATGCAGGGATTTTAACGCATACCTTTCAAAATATCACTCCCGGACAAGCTATTTATTCGACTCAATTGATAGCCATGACCCCAAATGGTTGCTCTGATACCATAACACACAATATCACCGTGCATGAACCGGTTTCCGCTGGATTTATTACTAATACGGCAGGGTGTTCACCCTTAGCAGCCACTTTTATCAATACCACCCAAGGGGCATCCACCTATTTGTGGAATTTTGGTGATGGTAGTATTTCTTCTTCTGCAAATCCAGCACATTCATTTTTTAGCGGATCAGTTACCGATACAATTTATCAGGTAACTTTAATCGCATCCTCTTCTTTTGGATGTGCAGATACCTTGATAGATTCTGTTTCTGTGTATCACAATGCAGTTGCCTCCGTGAGTACGAGTGCCCTTTCAGGGTGTACTCCTGTTAATATTATGTTGACCAATAACAGTTTTGGATACGATAATGTATTTCTGGATTATGGAGATGGAAATTTTTTAAATACCGGATTTTCAAATAGCCTCCATACGTATATTAATAATTCGGTTAATCCTCAAAATAATGTAGTGGAGCTTATTGCCACTACCCAATATGGATGTAACGATACCACTCTTCAAAACATTACTATTCACCCATCGGTTCAAGCGAGTTTTAGTGGGGATCCAGATGGGTGTAGCCCCTTAGTCAATAATTTTCAAAATACAAGCTCGGGGAGTACCAGTTATCAATGGGATTTTGGCAATGGAAATCAGTCGAATTTAATAAATCCATCCGAAAATTTTATAGCTGTAGGAACCACTCAGAACTACACGGTATCCCTATTAGCTACCTCTAGTTATGGATGTACGGATTCGGTGCTATTAAATGTAACCGTTCATCCATCGGCAGTGGCCTCTTTTACCTCCAATTCCAATTCGGGATGTACCCCTTTAAGCGTGGGATTTACCAATGCGAGTTTCGATTTTGATAATTTGTTTTGGGACTTTGGAGATGGTCTTTTTTCCACCGATACCTTCTCCTTGATTCATCATACTTTTGTGAATAGCACTTCTAATTCCCTGTTTTATGAGGTAGAATTAATAACAAGTACCATTCATGGATGTAATGACACTTCCGCAATTCAAATAGAAGTATATCCTCCTATTTCGGCCTCTGCCGATATGGATTCCATTGGCTGTAGTCCGTTTTTTGTTTCCTATCAAAACAATAGTACGGGTGCCAACGGGTATCTATGGGATTTGGGGAACGGTATTATTAGCACCAATCCAACCCCAAATGAAACCTATTTGAATAATGGGAATTCGGTTATTACAGTACCCGTGGAGTTAACCGCTACCTCTGCATTTGGATGTACCGATGTGTTTTCTAGAAATATAACCATCTATCCAAAACCCATTGCGAGTTTTGTGGCTACCCCAATGGTACAGTCTTTTCCTCTTACAGTAGTGAATATTACCAATACCACTTCGGGTACTTGGGACTATAATTGGAGCTTTGGGAATAACTCGTTTTCGTCCGTACAAAACCCTCCCGTTATTGATTACATTAATATAGGTGATTATACCATTCAGCTAATAATCTCCAATTCGTATTGTGCGGATACCGTATCACACCTAGTTCAAATTTTACCGCCCCCTCCCATATCCAGTTTTAGTGGTTCACAAGCAGGGTGTTCTCCTGTTTCTGTTGCTTTTGTAAACGAATCGGAATACGGAACCGATTATTTATGGGATTTTGGCGATGGGAACACCTCCGTACAACAAGATCCCGTATATACCTATTTTTTTCCAGGAGTATATTCGGTAACACTTACCGTAAATGGAATCAGTGGAACCGATACTAAAATAATATCCAATGCGGTGGAGGTTTACCCTAATGCCATTGCTAATTTTGATTACCAACCCATAAAAGTTTCTTCCACAGGTGATAAAACCTTTTTTTATAACCAGTCGGCTAATGCCACTCTTTTTGATTGGAGTTTTGGAGATGGAAATTACTCGAACGATGAGAATCCAATTTACCAATATTCCGAAGTAGGAGATTATCCTATTACTTTGATTGCAAATAACGAATTTAACTGTCCAGATACCCTAACCCACTTTACTTACATTAAGGTAGAAGCCTCCGGAGAATTAACGTTTCCGAATGCATTTGTACCTAGTTCGGGCGGACCAACTGGAGGAATGTACGAACAGGGAGTGGTAGATAATAGTATTTTCCATCCCATCTCTCATGGGGTAGATACCTACCATTTAGTCATTTTTAATCGTTGGGGAGAGTTGGTTTTTGAAACCTTTGATGTCAACCAAGGTTGGGATGGATATTACCGAGGTGAATTATCTGCTCAGGATGTATATGCATGGAAAGTAGACGTGATATTGGTCAGTGGTGAGGAGAAAATGTTCACTGGAGATTTAACGCTTCTCAGATAATGAAGGAACAAATTGCAATATTGATTCTGGGACTGCTATCGGTATGGAATGCGTGTTTTTCACAGGATATCCAATATTCACAATTTTATGCATCTCCTATGTATTTAAACCCCGCATTCGCAGGTACATCGGATCAGCATAGAGTAGTCGGTAATTTTCGAGATCAATGGCCATCTATTCAGGGAGCTTTTGTATCCTATTCTTTGGCTTATGATGTGAATATTCAAGACGCAAACAGTGGATTGGGCTTTTTTGTACAAAGAGATCAAGCAGGTTCTGGCGGATTAAATACCACAAATATTGGGGGTGTTTATGCCTATGACATAAAAGTGAAACGTAAACTATCGTTCCGTCCCGCAATTGGAATAGCATACGGTAGGAAAGCTATAAATGCGTCAAAACTCAGGTTTGGTGATCAACTACTTTCTGGGAGCGGAATTTCGATCCAATCCAATACTTTAAATGAAAGTGTGGGCTACGTTGATATTTCAGCAGGAGGAATTTTATACTCCAATGATTTTTGGGCGGGGTATTCCGTATTTCATATAAACAGACCCAATAACTCCCTTCTTGGACGAGATAATTATTTAGACGCTTTTCATTCCATTCATGTGGGCTATCGCTTACCTATGACCCGGACGGTAAAACGTGAAATAGTGAGTGCATTTATTGTAGCTGCCAATTATAAGTCTCAAGGAAAATGGGATCAGTTTGATATTGGAATGTACTACTTCAAGCGTCCGTTTGTGGTGGGGTTATGGTATAGAGGTATTCCGGGATTAAAAGCGTACAAAACAGGATACCAAAATAATGATGCTATTGTGATATTATCCGGAATGGAGTTTAATAAAATTAAAATTTCCTATTCGTACGATATTACCATAAGTAAAATGTGGGCTAATACCGGTGGGGCGCACGAAGTTAGTGTTATATACGAATATATGAACCCCCATAAAAAACGGAGAAAACGCAGAGTAAAACTAGCTTGTCCTAAGTTTTAAATTAGGTAAAAAGGGCTTTTGAGTTAAACTTAAACCTGATAGGGTTTCCTATATTCAAAACAAGAAAGTAAAATTAGTATTGGATTCAATTACTTGTGTATGATCCGTATCTGTTCCTCCTTCCCTCTTGAAAATAGAGTGGAATCCTGAAGGTTGGAATTATAAAATTGACATAATCCCTGGAGTGAATTTATATGCTCCATAAGAGGTTTTTTCATCCGTAAACTCAGGGCTGTTTTATCATTAACTCCAGTATAAGAGCAAAATAAAGAATCGGTCGAATAATCAATTTCAATTTCCATCTCTTTCCATTCGACTTTACCTGCTATCGCACTTCCATAATACATAATATCTGATGTCCATTTGGAGTAGAAAGCTTTAGTAACCATCCGACCATCTTTACCTATTTCTCCGAATTCTACAATAATTTTCTCGGTACATTCAATTCCTCGCATATACGATCTTCGAAACGCCCATGTTCTGGATGCTTCGAGTCTCTTTTCATTTATCGTTCCGCTAAATTTTAAGTGACTATATTCTTCCAAACTGTAAAAGAAGGGAAGATGGGGAGGGAGATCATCTAAGTAATCAATGTGAGCTCTTTCATTTATCACGTATTTTAAAGAAAGTAAGGACTGATCCTTAAAAGTGATGTCCTGTGAATAAGAAATAATAGCGCACGTCATAAATGCGAGTAGGAAGATAGGTGTTTTCATAAATTAAAATTACTTTTAAATAAGTAGATGAAAAATGGTCCCGAAAACTCACTACCGAAACAGGCAAGATGTGTACGAAGGAATAGCAATGGTTTAGATGCTAATAAATTAGGATTTGGCATCGAGTAAAACCATGAAGGGCCAATCTTCCTGTAACTAAAGTCCAACCTTTTTAGTTTCAGTAATCATGAAAAAACCTATTCCACAATAGGTGAAATAGGTTCTTGAGTTTTAGGTTTGAGTGAAAGGTTTAACTAGCCGGAACTCCCACACTTTGTAATTGAGCCTTAAAACCAATGGGTCCTTCACCGGTATAGGTCATCTCTCCCGTTAATCTTTCACCCTCCTTAGAGGAGAAGCTTAGTTTCTCCACATTTTGGTTGTTACGGTTACCAATAATCATATTTCCCCCTTGATGCCAAGGAGCAGAGGAACCTCCCCATTGGTTACTCACCTCATAATTATTTCCTTCTGCCAAAGTTCCTTTAAATCCAATGGGACCCTCTCCTTTGTATTGCATGGTTCCCGTTAGCGTTTTACCATGATCGTTTGAACTAATATTCATCGCAATAACGTCTTGGTTAGAACGACCACTTAGAGCCCACGTACCTCCTTGATGCCACGGAGCTGAAGTACCTCCCCATTGGTTTTCAGTAGTATACCCGGGTGTGGCGGTTCCTTTGAAGCCAATTGGTCCTTCCCCAAGATAAGTCATTTCTCCATTTAGCATATTTTGCTTATCCGCTTTTACATTTACGGAAATAGCACGTTGAGAAGTTCTTCCTCCAATGATCCATTGACCGTCATTATGCCAGGATGCACTGGATCCTCCCCAGCGTACCTCAACTTCATACACATTCGCAAAAACATGTACTGCTTTTACCGAAATTGGACCTTCACCTTCATAAGCCATAGTTCCAGTAAATGTATCTCCGTGGTCTTTTGAGCTGATCTCTACGGATAGGATAGATTGATTGGAACGACCGCCTAAAATCCATGTGTTTCCAGGATGCCAAGGAGCACTTGTGCCTCCCCATTGATTTTGTACTTGATAAACTGACATAATTATTGTTTTTAAGTTGATGCTAAGTCCCGTTGGTCCTTAACCTGCCACTAATTAGTAGTGGACTTTTAATAGACCCATTTATTCTTTTAAAAGAATTGATTATCCAATCCCCAAATGGTAAAATCAAGAATGGGATAGTAGCTACTCAGTCGATTTACTTACTCTTGATTCCATACAAATATCAGAAGCTTTTAGGAATTGCCTAAGGGTATAAATACGTGACTGTCAAAATTATGTAGGATTACTGAGTTTCGGTGGATTGTACTTAGTTTAAAAAAAATGTAATCGACAAAACAAAAGGGTAATTGTTAATATCGTTGCAAAAAGTTAAATTTCATCCGGTTTGTCGATACTCTGGTTTAGCTTAGTTCGTCATAAACGAAACCTAAAACTATTAACGATGATAAATAAAACTTGGAGTTTTATTCTTGCGATTGGGCTGTATGTTCAAACGGCCCAATCGCAAGAAACAGATCCTACTTTTGTGGTTTGTGAACATGTACGCATATGGCCATATTACCACCCTGATTTAACGAATAAAATTAGTTTTTGGGATATTAAACATCACTTTGAGAAGGATTATCCGCTATCTTCTTTTCAGAAAATGAAACACAACTCAGGAATAATTACCGTGAAATTTTGGGTGAATTGTCACGGTGAAATGGGTGGGTTTAATGTGCTAGAATGTGATTTGACCTATAAAGAGACCCAATTAAATGTGGGGATTTCTAACTATTTTTTGAAGAAGACTAAATTACTAACCCAGTGGGAAGTACCTGTGAATTCACATGGAACCCAGGTTAATAGTCACAAATTCTACTCTTTTAGAATTGTGAATGGAAAACTCATTCAAATCCTACCGAAATGAGGGCTGGAAGATTTGTACTCGGATGGAGTGTACTAGGTATACTTGGTTTTACATTAGGATGTACTTCTAATGGGGTAAAAGAAAAGGAAGTCCCTAAAAAGATTGATGTTATTCGGTACCTGAATGATTTAGATTCTGCTGGGATAGATATTGAGAATGATTCCGTTCTTTTTCAATATGGTTATCAAGCCATTTATTTTGGGAAGGATGAGGCTGGAAATGCATTGATTGATTATGCCTTTTCAAGGATGGATAGTGTCACTGCCGATGATTATCGTCATTGGTCCGTTCAGAATACCAAAAATGGAAATTATGCCAAGGCAATCGAGTTGTTGGAAAAGGCTATGGAGCTAAATCCGCAAGAAACAAGTAGGTACTACGGTTGGGTGTTGTTATACTATTACAGAGATTATCATAAAGCGTTGTCTATTTTAAATTTACATGATGATTACACTCCCAATTTCGATGATGCCCCGATGGGAGAGGATATCCATTACCTGAAAGGTTTGTGTTACATGCAACTCTTGGACTATAATAAAGCTCTTTCCGAATTTGATAGGTACATAACCCATACCACTGAAAGCCATGGAGAAAAATTTGTGAATGTTTACACTTTTGTACAAAAAGGGAGATGCCTGGAAATAGTAGGAAAACCAAAGAAAGCGATTCAAGCTTTTGAAAAGGCTATTGAGTTATATGATAAATGCTCGGAGGCTTATTACTTTATGGGGCTCGCACAATTAAAAATGGGAGAAAAAGAATTGGCGTGCGAAAACTTTAATACCGCTTTACAATTGGTAAATAAAGGCTATAAAAGTGAAGATAATTATGTGGAATATTTTCATGAAATTTACGCTCCTCAAATTAAGCAATCCATTCAGTTGAATTGTACCCATTAATTAGTGGAAATGGAAAAGAATACAAATTTAACATGGGATGAATTCTCAAAGGTAGAAATGCGTGTGGGTACTATTCTTACGGTGGAGGAATTTATAGAAGCGAGAACCCCGGCATATAAGATGACCATTGATTTTGGGGGGCTGGGCATAAGGAAAACTTCTGCTCAAATAACGGTATTGTATGCCATGAAAGAGTTAATTGGTAAACAGGTAATCGCAGTAGTTAATTTTCCTCCCAGGCAAATAGCCACGATGATGAGCGAATGTTTGGTGTTAGGTGGATTAGGTGACCAAAAGGAAGTAACTCTTTTGGAGCCCGGTATGAAAGTGAAAAATGGTACTCGAATAGGATAAATGATGAATTATATATTCTTGACGCATATTTTTATCACCTTTTTTATGACCGGACTTTGTTGGTTTGTGCAGGTGGTTCATTATCCTTTGTTTAAGGAAATCCCCTTAGATAAACTTCCCAATTATGAACGTAAGAATGCGGTGACGGCCTATATTACTGTTCCATTAATGATTGTAGAATTGATGACTGGGATGGTCATTCTTTATTTCAATCCAGAGTGGGTGTATTTGATCAACGTTTTCTTGATGGGTGTTATTGGCCTTAGTACTTTTATGTTTCAAGTGCCTATTCATTTAAAATTAATGCACTGGGCATCGCCTGATCTGATTAATAAAGTAACCCAAACAAATTGGATACGAACCGTAAGTTGGACGATTAGAAGTGGAGTTCTATTTTATGTGTTAATGCTTAAATTGTAGGCAATTAGGCTTTTGGTTCTCCTTTGTAGCTATTATATTTGAGAAAATAAAATAAACCTATTCGCTATGATAATATATGGAACAAAGGCAGTTCATTTAAAATCGGAACAGTCGGTGACCGCTATTTGCCCAAGTTGTGAAACCCAAGGGACCACTATTTTTTCAGTTTTTCGTAAACATGCCCATATATTTTGGGTGCCGTTATTTCCTATTGGGAAAGTAAGCCAGTCCACGTGTGAGCATTGTAAAGCAACCCTGGAGGAAAAAGAAATGCCGGCTACTTTTAAACGAGAATTGGATGTGGTGAAGAGTACCTCAAAAGGTCCAATTTGGCAATTTTCTGGGATCGCCATTATTGCGGTTCTGATCGTGTGGGGGAATTTTGCAAATGACTTGGATAAAGAAGAAGAATTGACGTTTATAGCAGCTCCTTTATTAGGAGATATCTATGAATATAAAATGACGAGTAATTCATATTCTACGTGGAAGGTTGTTGGGGTTAGCTCTGATAGTGTGGAGATATCCGAAAACCAATATGAAATTAATAAGTTGTCTAAAATTTACAAAATTGACAAACCAGAGAATTATTCTTTGTATCCTTTTAAGATTGCGAAAACGACCTTGCAATTCATGTATGATTCAGGCGATATAAAGGATATTAATAGAGATTAGATAGGGAGGGCTAACTGTGATTTGTGTTTATGTTTGCTTTATTCGTGTAAGTGGATAGGTGGGATGTACATCTATTTTTGTTTAAATATTTAGAACAATGAATCAGTTTGGAGCTAAGGTAACGAAGGAATTAGAAAAGCAATATTCCATATCACCCAATTGGAAAAATGGAAAGTTTGAAAATTTGGTAGAAACCAAGATGGATATGAGCTTACAAACGATACCCAAACTATTATACAAACAGTTTTTTAAGTCCCAGGGTAGAATGCCAAGGAAGCCATTAGACATAATTGCTTTTAATAAGGAGGCTTTTTTAGCGCCTTCTCAAGAAGCTAAAATGATTTGGTTTGGTCATTCGGTGGTACTGATGCGTTTAAACAATAAAACGATCCTAATTGATCCGATGTTGGGTCCAAATGCATCCCCAATAGCTCCCTTTGCCACCAAACGGTTTTCGGAAAATAGCTTGGATCTAATTGATCAATTTCCGGATATTGATTTGATTTTAATGACCCATGATCATTACGATCATTTGGATTTGGACAGTATTAGAAACCTTAAAAACAAAACCAACCATTTTTATGTCCCTTTAGGCCTAAAACGTCATTTACTTAAATGGGGTGTGGAAAGTGCTAGGATAACCGAATTTGATTGGTGGGAGAAGCAAAGTTTTGAAGGAATTGATATTACCTATACCCCAACTAGGCACTTTACCGGCAGAGGGCTTACTGATAGGGCAAAATCGCTTTGGGGTGGCTGGGTAATGAAAACCAAGTCACAGAATATTTGGTTTAGCGGTGATGGGGGATTTGGGGCACATTTTAAGGAAATTGGAGATGCCCTAGGACCTTTCGATTTAGCATTTATGGAATGTGGGCAATACAATGAGAACTGGCACGCCATACATATGTATCCCGAAGAAAGTGTTCAGGCCACTTTAGATGCAAATGTGAAAAGAGCATTACCGGTACATTGGGCTGGGTTTGCATTAGCTCAACACCACTGGAAAGAACCCATAACTAGGTTTGTAAAAGAGGCGCATAAAAAAAAGTTAGATATTTTCACTCCTCAAATTGGTGAAATGTTTGATGCCCATTGTATCTCCGGGAATTGGTGGGAGTCATTAGATTAATTTATTGTTTTGGTACACAAAGGAAATATTAAAAGAGCTGAAAAATCGGATATTCTAGGGATATTGGAAATTTTGAATTACGAGATCACTCATTCTACCGCTTTATACGAATATGAACCCCGGTCCTTGGCCCAACAATTGGATTGGTTTATGGACAAGCAGGAGAATAATTTTCCGGTTATTGTGGTTGTTAAAGAAGGTAAAGTACTAGGATTTGGCAGTTTTGGAGCATTTAGACCCCGACCAGCATATCGATTTACAGTAGAGCATTCCGTATATGTCCATCATGAGTTTCATGGACAAGGAATAGGGAAACGACTATTAAAGCAATTAATAGCCTTGGCAAAAGAGGATGGTTACCATTCTATGATAGCCGTGATTGATAGTTTAAACGCTGGTAGTATCCAGTTTCATACTACCTTTGGTTTTGTGGAAATTGGTCAACTTCGAGAAGTAGGATATAAGTTTGATCGTTGGCTAGATTTGACATTAATGCAATTGAGGATCGAGTAGGAGTATTATTTTTACAGACGATAAAAGAAACCAAATTTTATGAAATATTCGTGTAGTGTAGAAATCAATAAATCAATGTATGAGGTAATTGAACTCTGGGAAAACGAAGATAATTTTCATTATTGGCAAGATGGTTTTGAGCGGATTGATTTGATTTCGGGGACAAAGAATTCTGTGGGTGCGGTTTCAAAAATTCTTATTGTTCAAGGTAAAATGAAAATTGCGTTAGAGGAAACACTGTTAGTGTATAATTTACCTCAAGAGAAGTCAGCGAGATATGTCCATAAACATATGACCAACATCCAAACAACGCGATTTGAAAAAGTAAATGAAACAACTACTCGTTATATTTCAGAAGTGGAATACACACAATTCAATGGATTAACGCTTAAAATTATGGCGAAGTTATTTCCTCGTAAATTCAAAGAGCAAAGTCAGAAGTGGATGATTCAGTTTAAAGACTTTGCTGAAAAATAACCTTTCCCTGTTTTATTAGCTCTTTTTCTCTCCTTTCAAATCGTGATGATCATTTTATTTCTTTTCATATATCCCTGTGGTACGTAGAGAGTTTGCTAAAGGTTGGGTGGAAATTGAAAGTTTTTTTAAATTTTTTTCCGAAATAGGAGGTACGTTCCTAAATTATTCTATTTTTAGATCGTTAAATCACACATAATCAATTACAAAAAAAAATGAAAAAGAGACTAGAACAAAAAATGGTTTTTGTATCTCTCCTGCTATTTTTCATTTTTAATATGCCATTTTTACTTCTTTTTGAAGGAAGTTTTGGCGAATTTGAAACACCAACATTGTATGTTGGAATAATAGCGGGGTGGTTGTTCGCAGTATTATTGAGTTATAAAATATTGAAACGTAAATATTCTGTAAGGTAATTAAACCAAATCTATACTAATCTAATTTGGGAGAAGGGTTATTGAAATCCTTCTCCAATTAGAAAATTTCCTTTCCAAAGCTTTCGTATTCAATATTTATCCACTCTAATGTATCTAATAGTTATCGTCTTGGCGTGGGTAGATGAGGTCTAGGTAATCCTTGATTTACCAAATATTTCCGCGGTGCTCCAGCGTATTTTTTTGTATTCAAAAATTTATTCAAGCAAGCTTGAGAA
>MAAC01009654.1_pt1 | contig 33880 bp, 33 predicted proteins | sample 1115981 | NCBI WGS metagenome assembly MAAC01 (sample SAMN04961126, study PRJNA320927) | seawater metagenome | isolation source: sample BD02T64 sea water enriched with oil for 64 days | place: USA:Gulf of Mexico | collected 2013-07-27 | reverse complement strand
AACTTCAGATCCAACTTCAGATCCAACTTCAGATCCAACTTCAGATCCAACTTCAGATCCAACTTCAGATCCAACTTCAGATCCAACTTCAGATCCAACTTCAGATCCAACTTCAGATCGCGGCGTTAGTGAATGCTCACTTTTTAGGGCGGCGAGCCGTTCGACGCCAAAAGCCTCGCTATAGAGGCTTTCAAGGATCGCACCTTGGTAGTCGATTGAGCCGCTTGTTGGCTGTTGCTCCCCTGCGGCGGCAAGGTAGGCCTGCGCAAACTGCTGGCTTTGTAGAGGCGAAGTGTCGTGGTCGGGCAGGTAGCAAGCACTGATGGCGAGGCCCAGTGACGGCTTTTGTTGTAAAGCTTGCGCCAGTTTGTCGAGCTGCTGCTGTTCGACACTGGAGAGCTGACTAGAGCCGGGGGCGAAAATCACGCTGGCAAGACCGTCGTCAGCGCCACTCTCAAATAGGGCACCGAGCAGCTTGAAGGGGCTGGCGGCAATTTTGACGACCAGATTCCCGAGGGCTTTCCAGAGGATGCCGCCAATACGCACCTCGGGATTATTGAGGTCGCCGGTGACGGGCAGGTCGAGATCGATGTCGCCATTGACGTCCTTCATCAGGGCCACGGCGAGTTTCAAGGGCAGGCTCACGGCGTCGGGGCTGTCGACGGCATCGCCCAGGGTCAGTTGTTCGAGGCGTAGGTGGTTGTCGCCCAGTAACTGGCCGTTCTCAATGTGGTAGTCGAGGTTTAAAGACAGCGTGCCGGCGTCGATGGCGTAGCCGGCAAATTTACCGGAGTAGGAGCTGGCGCTGGTGATATCGACATTTGCTAAGTCCAGCTTGATTTCACTCAAGGTCTGGGGCGAGTTGAGTTGGCTGGTGGCGCTAATTTTCGCGCTGCCGTATTGGTCGATTTTGCCATCGAGGCGCAGTTGCGCGGGTTCACTCGAGGTGGTTGATAGGGCCATGGCCTGGCCGTTAAGGCTGTGGATATGGGTGGCGAAATTGAGGGGCAGGTTGAAGTCTTTATAGTCCATGCGGCCATCAATCAGCGTAAATTTACCGATGGTGATGGGGAGGGCCGCTTCTTGCTGAGCTTGGTTTTTTACAGCACTGTCTTGCGGGCGGGGTACCAACATGCGGTAGAGCCGTGTTTCACCGTTGGCAAAGATCACCGCATCAAAATAGGGCCGCACTAATTCAACGCTAGCTATCGTCAAACTGGCCGGTTCTAGCTGTAAATCGAGGCTTTGAATTTTAAGGTTCTGCCAGTTGAGCCATTTCTCCTGGTCGGCGAGGTCGAAGGTGTCGAGTTGCCTGATGTCGATATCGCCCCGCAGTGCCGGACTGCCATTGCTGGGATAGTCGAGCTGTAGGTCGGCGTCGATACTGCCCTTGGTGAAGTTGAGTCTAATGGCGTCGTGCAAATAGCTGTTAATCGGCGCCAGGGGTAGCTCGCGCAGCTGGATAGCCAGTGCGGCCATCGGGGGCGTGGCACCAACACGACCGGTGATGGTGGTTCTACCCTGGTCATTAATGTTGAGTTTGGCCCGTAAATCGAAGCTGGCACCTTGCTCAAGAGTGAAGGGCCTGAGGCTGAGGTCGACGATGTCGACGGTCTGTGGGCTGGACTCGCGGAGAGAGTGGTTGTCAAAGTTAATCAGCAGGTTTTTTAACTGGATTTTATCAAGCCGCAGTTGCAGAGGCTTTGATGGCGTTGCTACTTGTACTGAGGATGGCTGCTGCGGGGCTGAGCGGGGGCTGGTTTGCGGTGCCGGGTTGGCAAGCAGCTGGGTGTAATTAAAGACTTTTTGGCTGTCGAGCCAGCTGAGTACAAAGCCACTATCGACCAGCAGGGACTTGGCATGCAGCTTTTGTTCGGGCCAGGTGAAGTTGGCCCCGTTGAGGGCAATATGTTGTAGCTTGAGCAGGGGCTCGGGGACGAGGGTAGCGAGCTGCAATTGCTCAACGGTGACATTCATCTTGCTGGCGCGAAGGGCCAGGCTTTGCGCCGGGCCGGTTTTATCCAGGACAAAGTCACTGGCGATGGATAGCGTGCCGGCGTTGACGCTAAATAGCAGCAGCTCGCGCAGATAGTCGCCACCACGGCTGAGCTGGATGTTGTCGAGCTCGATATGCCCCGTCAGGGACAGTGGCTCGACCTGCACGGCACCGCTAAAGGTGAGGCTTTCGCTGTCACTGAAGTTCGCGGCAAGGTTGAATTGCCCGCCGTCCTCGGCGAGGGTGCTGAAATGGGCAATGTTGAAATTTAGCGGATTGAGGTCGAGGCTAAAAGGCTCGCTGCGATTGAGTTGCTTAAAGTGCACACGGCTCTGGGCAATGACAATGTTTTGTAGAATCAAACGGGGTAGGGCCGCTGGGCTGCTCGTTTCGGGTGCTGCTGGCACCGCGTCGCTCGAGGGCGGTATCAGCCTCTTCAGGTTGAGTTCGCCGGCGCTGTCGATTTCGGCAAAAACGTCTAGTTCGTTGAGGCGAATATGACTGAATTGCCAGGCGCCTTTAAACAGCCCAAAGGTATCAAGGTCGACCACCAGTTCTCCGAGTTCTACCAGGGGCGCTTGTTGGGGGCTGGCAAGCTGAAGGTTGTGCAGGCGTAAGCGCAATAAAAAGGGGTTAAAGCTGACGCTGCCAAGGCGGGCTTGCTGGCGAAGGGTGGTGTCGACATAGTGGATGACTTGGCTCTTCAGCACGTAGGGCAGTAGCAAAAACCCGCCGAGGCTGTAGCCGAGGAGGCCGGCAAGCAGCCAAAAGCGGAAGCTCTTTAGGGGTCTGTCGCCAAAAAAGTGTCGCATAATCATCCTTATTACGTGCTGAGGGCATTTGCCCGGGCGTCAATGGGTGGCGCTAAACCTGTCCGTAATTTTCCCGATCACCGAGCCAGCGGCGAATCAGTGGGGCCACCAGTTCGGGGTGATGGCTGATGATGTCCTGGGCTTGGCTTTTCACGGTATCGAGTAAATGCGCATCGCGCTGCAAGTCGGCAATGCGCAGGTCCACATCACCGGTTTGTCGAGTCCCTAGTACCTCGCCGGGGCCACGCAGCTCGAGGTCTTTCTCGGCGATCACAAAGCCGTCGTTGGTCTGGCGCATGATGGTAATGCGCTCTTTGGCCTGTCGCGACAGGGGTGTACTGTAGAGTAGTACGCAATGGCTGGCGACGCTGCCTCGGCCCACTCGACCGCGCAGCTGGTGTAACTGGGCAAGGCCGAGGCGCTCGGGGTTTTCAATCACCATTAAGCTGGCATTGGGCACATCAACCCCGACCTCGATAACGGTGGTGGCGACGAGTAGTTTGATATGACCGGCTTTAAAGTCTGCCATAACAGAGGCTTTCTGCCCGGCCTTCATACGCCCGTGTACCAAGCCAATGCTCAGTTCGGGCAGTAGGAGGGCGAGTTCCTCGGCGGTGACTTCGGCGGCCTGAGCATCGAGGACTTCAGATTCTTCGATCAGGGTACAGACCCAGTAGGCCTGCTGACCCGCCTGGCAGGCTTGTCGAATACGGGCAACCACCTCTAAACGGCGTTGATCGACGATAGCCACGGTATTCACCGGGCTGCGGCCGGGGGGGAGTTCGTCGATCACCGACACGTCGAGGTCGGCATAGGCACTCATCGCCAATGTGCGGGGGATGGGGGTGGCGGTCATAATCAGCTGGTGGCTGGTCAAGTGATCGCGCCGGCCCTTCTCCCGCAGTGCCAGGCGTTGGTGGACACCAAAACGGTGTTGTTCGTCGATAATGGTGAGGCCAAGGTTGTGGAACTCGACCTGATCCTGGAACAGCGCGTGAGTACCCACCACCAGCGCGGTACTGCCATCGGCGATGCCCGCTAATTGATAGCCTCGCGCCTTGCCTTTTAATTTACCACTGAGCCAGCCGACACGAATGTTTAAAGGGGTAAACCAGGCCTCAAAATTTTGCCGATGTTGTTCGGCAAGGATTTCAGTCGGCGCCATAATGGCGACCTGATAACCACTGGCTATCGCCTGTAGCGCGGCGAGGGCGGCGACCACGGTTTTGCCCGAGCCAACGTCGCCCTGTAGTAGGCGCAGCATGGGCAGTGGTTGGCAAAGGTCGGCACAGGCTTCGTCGCTGACCCGCTGTTGGGCGGCGGTGAGGGCGAAGGGCAGTATCTTGAGAAATTGCGCGCTGAGTGGCTGGTCCCTGGCAAAGGCCGGTGCGCCCTGCTGGCGAATGCTGTGGCGCAGACGCAGCATGCTTAAGTGGTGGGCGAGTAACTCTTCGAAAGCCAGGCGTTGTTGGGCCGGGTGTTGACCCTTGGCCAGTTGGTCGAGAGGGGCGTCGGCGGGGGGGCGGTGGAGAAAGCGCAGGGCATCGACCAGGCTACTCTGCTGTGCCTGGTTAGTCAGAGACTGGGGCAGCAGTTCGTTGAGGTTGTCGGCGTTTAGTTGGGCTAGGGTTTGCTCGCTAATAGTGCGTAGGCGGTGCTGGGTAATGCCATCGCCTGCGGGGTAGATGGGGGTGAGGTTCTGCTCCAGTGGTTCGGGCTGCTTACCGTCGAGGATTTGATATTCCGGATGGTAGAGCTCCAGTCCGGCACTGCCTCGGCGCACCTCGCCATAGCAACGCATTGTGGCGCCAACGACCATCGTATGGCGCTGGGCGGCGGCGAAGTGGAAAAAACGCAGGGTGATAAGCCCGCTGTTGTCCTGCACCTTGCAAATCAAACTGCGGCGACGGCCGATAACGATATCACTGCCGCGTATTTCGCCCTCTACGACCGCCTCGGTATTGGGCTGCAGGCTGCCAATGGGACTAACGCGGGTGCGATCCATATAGCGCAGTGGCAGGTGGAAGAGGATGTCTTGAAGGGTGGCAATACGCAGTCGCGCCAATTTGTCGCGCATTTGTGTACCGATGCCGCGCAGTTGAGTGACTGGGGTTTGGTCGAGAGCTGTCATGATCCGTAGTGTATGGCTTCACGCTCGGGACGCCTAGTGCAGGCTTAAATATGTGTGTTTTCCTAGGACGGGCTATGCTGTAGTGAGAGTGAAATAAAACATAAGAAGGGGTTAACTATGGCCAAATCTGTTGAAGTGCGGGAATACATGCGGACGCCGAGAACCGTCAATCAGAGTATTGCGATCTCTGCGGCGGCTCAGGTGATTATTGAGAACAGGGTGTCGGGTGTCGTGGTGGTTGACGATGCGGGCCAGCTGGTGGGCATGCTCTCGGAACTCGATTGTATGCAAGCTATTGTCAGTGCCGTGTATAACGGCGATACCCCCGGGGCGGCCCCTGTTGCCGACGTGATGACAAAAGAGGTCGCGGTCAATCGCCCGGGAGAGGACATTATTACCGTCGCCGATGAAATGCTGAAACATAAACACCGACGCCGACCGATTGTAGAAAATGGCAAATTGGTGGGGCAAATTAGCTGCCGGCAATTATTGCGAGCGATTAAAGATTTTGCTGGTTGATAGAGAGTGAGGTGGGAATAAGGCCAGCGGCAGGGCGGCTTTAGTCAATGCACAAAGTCGAAGATTGACTGCGGCTTATTGTGTAAATCTAGGGTGTAAATCTAGGGATCAACCCCGGTAGTCCTGTGAAAAAGGCTTGAGGAAACGAGCTTAGGCAGAACTGTTTTCCAGACCGATACTGGCTATGTGTTTGTTTGTGCTATCAAAGGCGGGCTAGCCAGTTTCGATTTTAATAGCACGTAAATAACCACCCCTGCCGGCCCGAAAATAGCGACCAGAGTAAAGCAGGTAAGGGCTAACCACAGTGCGTTATCGAGAATATAGACGAGTAAGCTAAACAGTGCTGCGCAGAGGGCAAGCTCAATACTGAAGCCGAGAGCCAGCAGGGCGGAGAAACTGAAATCGTGAATAACAACGCTATAACTTATATAGATCTCGACACCGAGCCAAACTAATAGCAGCCCCTTAATTGTTTTCATTGCAACCCTCCTTGGCGAGACGATCTCGTCGTGTTCTGTTTGTGGTAAATATTTATCGTATAAGCTTAGCCCACGTTGCCATCGCCGCAAGAGGCAGGCCATTGCCCTTTAGGGATTGTGAGTTAAGTCAAGGTACACAGGGCCAGTACTTGACAACTTTTTGCCCGGAGGTGTCTTGGCAAGGCATCTCCGGCGTGCCTTATTGATGAAGCCTGGAGGGTCTCGTTGATTTTTCTGTCACGGCAACGCCGAGTTGTTGGGCGAGAGCGGCGGCAGTTTTTTCTGCCTGCTGGCGGCTAAAGCGCTCGCCGATACGGAGGGATTCCCCGTTCTTAAATGCTAGGCCGAGATTGAAAAATTGGTAGTGCTTATTGCCGACAGTCATGGAGCCGCGGCTCTCGGTGGTGACCGCGCTTATTTGCTGATAATTTAGCGTCACTAGCTTGCCGCCGAAGAGGCTTTTATAGCGGCATTCCAGCAAGGGTTTGGCGAGGCGCAGATAATAGCGGCGGAAGTAGCCGAGCATAGAATAAGAAAATATGGCGAGGCCAATACTGCCAAACAGTGCGCCAAAGCCAATGAGGGCGGTTTCATTTTGCAAGTGGCCAATAAAATAGGCCAGACCAATGCCGATGGCTAAAAACACTAAACCAATCAAAACCCCTGTGCCAAAGCCCTTGTTTTTATGATCGCCGACGATGGCCTGTTCTGGCCCGGTGTTATTGGCGAATAAGGCCGCCGCATTGCTGGCGATGTCGCTTACTGCTTTAAGGTTGAGGCGTAAGGAAGCGCTGGCTTTTTCCGCCGTTGGGAAGACCGGTACCTCGAGTTGGCGCACGAGATCGATACCGTCGAGCTCGGCCTTAACGGCCAATGTCCAGGTATGGTAGCTGCTATCGGCAGAGCTGGATGGAGGCAAGTCGGCAGGCACCGCAAATAAAAACGGCAACTGTGTCGAGCGGCTGCTCTGCTGTGCTTCGAAGAGCCCCCGGTGTTGCCAGACCACGCTCTGGCTGGAATTTTTGCCCTGGGTGTAGTGGCGCACACAGTCGAGCGCAACGGTAAAGGGGGTGCCGGCAGGTAGTGCTGTGGGCAAGTGGATAGTGCCGGCCACGTCGCCACCAATGGCGCCGGGATAGGGTGCCATTGTCAGTGTCATTTGCCCAAAACGTCGCCAGTCGAGGGTTTTACGAATGGCCTGAATAACCAGGAAGAGGCCAACCAGGGGGAAGGCCAAGACGAGGTAAATTAACTCATTGCCCTTGTTGAGTTCCTCGGAAAAGGCCAGTAGAGCGGGTGCGGTGATTAAATTCCAAAAAACGGCAATGCCCCAAGTCAGGCCGCCGGTGAGGGCGAAGCTGTCTTTAATCGAGGCGCAGGCCCATTTCTTACGCCCCAGCCAAGGGCTGTCACCGTCGAGAAGTTCGACCTTATCGCGGGGCTTTTTCAGCCCCCAGTAGACCGCGCCACCACCGATCAGACTAAACAGAAGCCCGACAATAGCCGCGGCAACGATGGCTTCGAATTCGTCGGCGCCGAGATTTTGTGCGGAAAAAAGCCGGTGAAGATTGGGAATTGCCTGAAACACGAGAAGCCCCAGCCCCGGTAATAAAAAGAATGCACCAAAGATGGCAAGGAAGGTACGGCTATTGGATTGCCGCTGTTGCTGGGTAATGGACATTCATAACACCTGAGAAGATTGTGAAGCGCCACAGTAGAGCATCTGCTGAACAGCAATCTTGCACCACACCACATAACACCGCGAAGGGTCTCAACATTGTTGGCGATACAAGATGGGCTTCGTGGTTAGTGGCTTGTCAGGGGTGTGTTAGCAGGAAAAAGAGATTGACATGCGAATAGCAATCATTATCATTTGTATTCGTATCTTCTCGGTAGTGAGGAAGGTTGTGCTTGTTTTAAGTGAAGGAAAAACATGAGAACAAATAGATTGGCGAAGGCTCTGCTGGTGGCAGGCCTTGTTGCGGGGCCGGCAATGGCAGAAGAAAATTTATGGGTTTACACCACGGGTACGGATACACGACCCCAGGGTAGTTTCGAATTTAAGCTCAGCGATACGATTCGCGTGGGCAAGCACTCGGGGGACTATGAATTTCATGATATACGCCCGGAGATAGAATACGGCATCACCGATAAACTGACGATTGGCGCAGAAATTCTGATTTTTCACCATGACTATTCCGTCAATGACCGCGATTTACAGCCGGTATTTGATACCCAGGGTGGCGAGGGTGGGCGCTTTAAAGATACTCAGTACGGCGGCTTCGAAGTGGCGTTGAAATACAATCTTTATAGCCCCTATAAAGATTGGGCGGGGCTGTCATTGGGCCTGGGCTATGAAAGGCGGGAGCAGTATCGTTTAGATGGCGCGGATATCAGTCAAAACTCTTACACCGGCACGGTGTATTTCCAGAAAAACTGGATCGACGATAAGCTGACACTGGCGGCCAATGTGAAGGCTGAATTCGAACGCCGCAAATCGCCCGGTGTCCTCGAGGAAGAAATCGCCTTTGATCTCAGCGTCGGTTTGGCCTATCGCGTCGCACCGAAACATTTTGTCGGCATTGAATATCGCCGTCAACAGGATCACCTCAGTCCCTTTAATACAGAAACCGGTGAATACGATGAGCCCGGTTTACAGCCCTCAGAATTTGATTTAACAAACTTTCGAGTGGGTTCGCGTCACCAATACGGTGAATATATTGGCCCCACCTATCACTTTGCGGAAAAGAACTGGTGGTTAACCGCAGGGATCTTGTTTCAGGTTCAGGGCGGCGGTTCCAGGCACGCCTATGTTGAAGGCAGTAAAAATTGGGATGAGCACGAGCAATACCATGTCGGTTTGATCTATGGCTATGAGTATTAAGGGATGAGAGCAGGGGCTTTGGCCAAAGTGGCTGTGTTACTGGGTCTGGTACAGGCGCCGCTTGCACCGCTGTATGCGGAGACTTTTCTGACGGTTGAACAAGCCCGGCAGGCACTGTGGGCGGATGTGTCGATGGTGCCGATCAATGTCGAGCTAACTAAGGCGCAGATGAAAGCCATCACCAAGGCCTCGAATGTTCGCGTCAGCCGTCGTCGCTTAAATGCATGGAAAACGGCAGAGGGTGGCTGGTTTATTATCGATCAGGTGGTTGGCAAGCACGAAATGATTGATATGGCCGTGGCCCTGGATGCCGCTGGCAAGGTGGTGGGTTTAGAGGTACTGACCTACCGAGAAACCTACGGTGATGAGATAAAACACCCGAAGTGGTTGGCGCAATTTTTGGGTCGGGGCAATGAGGAATATCTAAAGCTGGATCAACAAATTAAAAATATTTCAGGAGCAACCCTTTCCTGTCGCCACGTTACCGACGGAGTTAACCGCTGGGTTCATACTTGGGATCAGGTACTTCGGCACATTTAGCCGACAGCTGCTGTACTTCCTATGCTATCTATCAAGCGTTGTAAGCCCCTACTTGGCACTTATGTCAGTGTGCAGTTGCGCGCCGATTTTGGTGAGGACAGACTCATGGGCTTGAGCGATCGTGCATTTTCAAAAATGGCAACCCTAGAAAAACGGATGAGTTTTCATGACCCGCAGAGTGAGCTGAGTTACCTCAACCGAGAGGCGGCCAATCGGTGCTGTGAAATATCGGACGATATGGCGGCGGTACTGGGTTCGGCAATGCTGCTGAGCCGCTTAACGGCGGGTCGTTACGATCTTAGCATTGCCCCTGAGCTGGTCAAAAACGGCTTGCTGCCACAGATACACACGGTGATAGCAGGGCGGGGTAGCTGGCAGGATATTTGTTTAGAAAAAAATAAGCTGCACTTTAAGCGGCCGCTGTTACTCGACCTTGGCGGCATCGCGAAAGGCTATGCCGTCGACCAGGCTTTCCTGTCGATACAGGATGAGGTCGATGATGTGGTAATCAATGCCGGGGGTGATTTGCGGATGAAATGCTGGCAGGGGAAAACCGTGGCGATTAAAACCCATCATCAGGCTGCGAATAGTACGGTAGATGTGTTGATGAAGAGCGCTGCAGTGGCGACGACGGCAGCCTATTATTTCGGGCCAGGCCACAGCGCAATTATCGACCCCGAGACGAGGGAGATGTTGTTGTCGGAGCAGAGTGTCTCTGTTTATGCGCAGAGTTGTGTGATCGCGGATGCACTGACGAAGGTCGTTCTACTCGCTGATAATGTAAAACAGATTTTACAGTCGATGTGCGCGAGTGCCGTAATCGTCGGTGACGACGGCGCAATAAGGTCGTTATAACAATGCTCGATGGCACGATACAGGCGCCGTTCAAATACGCGTTGTACGCTTTATTCGCGATGGCCTGGTGCAGCGGCATGAGTTTTTTTGTGTTGAAAACGTGGTTTGTCCTGGATGGGGAGTTTGGCCCGATGAGGCACCCCTGGCAATTTTCGGTGCTGCAAATACACGCGGCCGCCGCCTTTGCCATGATGCTCGGTTTTGGCTTCTTACTCGGTGCCCATGTGCAATATACCTGGAAACTTCAGCGTGCAAGAATCCCTGGAATGGTCCTCGTCACGCTGCTATCCATGCTAATGATTAGTGCCTATTTACTGTATTACATCGTCCATGATGACTTTCGAGAGATCCTTGAATACCTGCACTTGGCACTCGGGTTTTTCCTTCCGGTGGCCTTGATTGCCCACGTCTGGAAGAGAAAGTCGAAGCATGAAAAAAGAGAAATTAATGAGTGTTAATTGGAATAAAATTAATCGGAAGACGCACTACTGGGGCTCCATGGTATGTGCGATCCCGGTGTTTATCATTATTGTTAGTGGCTCGCTATTATTGCTGAAAAAGGAATTTACTTGGATTCAGCCGGCGACGGTGCGCGGCGTCGAAAAAACCCCCAGCGTTAGTTTTGAGGAGATACTCCATGTTGCAATGGGCGTCGAGCAGGCGGAAATAACGAGTTGGGGCGACATTGATCGCCTGGATGTACGGCCGAATAAGGGCGTGGTAAAAATACGGGCTAATAATCAGTGGGAAATCCAGCTAGATCACGCCACGCTAAAAATATTGCAGGTTGCATACCGGCGGTCCGACTTTATTGAGGCCTTGCATGACGGCTCTTTTTTCCATAAGAAAGTGACGTTAATGGTCTTTCTACCGGCTGCAATTGTTCTTTTGGTGCTGTGGCTAAGTGGCATGTACCTTTTCGTAAAAACAGTTGCAAAAAGAACGGCAAAGAAAAATAGGAAAAAACAAATAGTTGCTGTTAATTAAATGTAAGAATAAAAAAATAATATCATCGGTCATGTTGTTTTTTGGAATGCTAGTCAGTTCGCTGGCATCGTCTTCAGGTGTCGAAGCAAAGTTAAGGGCTGGTCGTGCTGTCGATCACTTTGTCCGTGCCGCTGCTGAAGTTCGCGTAGCGACAGACGGGTATGAGCTTGTCTATCGGCACGGGGATCTTGGCGTGCAAGTTCAAGGGTCTGAGGGGTTGGTTCTAGCGTTGCACTACCGAGGTATCAAGAAACAGTCGCGCTTGAGTCGTTGGCTGCGTGAGGATAGGCTATATTTACAGGCAGAGAAAAAGTTTGCGCTGGCCAATGATGGTTTTTTATCGGCAATCAGTTTTTCAATAAGGGAGCGGGTGGAATTTCGCTCGCGAGAAAATAAACCCCATGCTAAAAGAAGTCGTTTAAGGCTAAAAATAAAATCAAAAAAACTCTGGTTTGATAGTGTGAGGCCATTTTTAAGTAATGAGCTTTTCTACAATATTGATGAAAAGAAATACACGATGAATCGCTTTGATGTGGGCTTTAGCTTTTCTAACAAAGCGAGCCTCAAGCAACATGTCTATTTAAAATTTCAGTCGCGTCGAAAAAATCAGGCGTGGCTAACGAATGCCAGTTTGGCGTATGCGCTGGAACTCTAGTCGTACTGTCGGCGAAGGGGCGCGATTATCACCGTGTCCCTTCGCTCAGGTTGGTATGGCCGCTTTACTGTGCGACGTAGCCGCCGTCAACGGGCATGCAGTGGCCGGTGACAAACGAGGCTTTGTCGGAACAGAGCCAGGCAACGGCGTGGCCAATTTCACTGGGCTGACCCATGCGGCCGATGGGTTCTGCGGCAATGAGGGCGTCGATCATTTTTGAATCGGAGCCGGCCTGGGCAACCATCGGTGTTTCGATAACCCCGGGGCAGACGGAATTGACGCGAATATTTTTCTTGGCGAACTCAATAGCAGCTGACTTCGTTAGGCCGTTAACACCGTGCTTCGCGGCACCGTAGGCCGGGGCGTAGGCGGCGGCGACGAGTCCGGCAATGGAGGCGGTGCTGACAATGGCGCCAGCGCTGCCCTGGTCGAGAAACTGTTGAATTTGATGCTTCATGCAGAGCCAAACACCCTTTAGATTGACAGCGATATTGAGGTCGAAATTTTCCTCGGTACACATCACCGTGTTGGCCATTTTTCCGGAGACACCGGCATTATTGAAGGCGCAGTCGAGTTTGCCGTAGTGAGTAACACAGGCTTTTATCATCGCGCTAACGCTGTCTGAGTCGGTGACATCACAGCGTACAAACAGCGCCTCGCCCCCGGCCTTTTTGATACTTTCAACCGTGGCGAGGCCGCCATCGACATCGACGTCTGCGACCACCACTTTGGCACCTTCGGCGGCAAAGATAAGACTGGTGGCACGGCCTATACCTGAACCAGCACCGGTGATCAGTCCGACTTTATTGGCAAGAATACCTGACATAATTTTCTCCATTTATTGTAGTAATCTGTTGGGAATTAAACGTGTTTGTCGCGCTTTGTTATTTTATGGGGCTTTAGCCATGCTGTTATTGTTTTTAGGCTGGCAAGGGGTTTAAAGCCGACAGGGCAGCGCCTTGTTATTTGTCCCATGCTTACATAGTTTGTAGACGACAACAATACTCACCTGCGCCGGTTAGCGGCGATAAAATCTAGGCAAATGACCATGGTCGATAATATTTTTCAGTACAATTCCTGCGATCTTGAAGAGGAGCGCGTCGATACCTTGCTGGCAGCGCCGGGTTTGTCGATTGAGCGTATTGTATCAAAGGGCCACACCAGTCCGGCCATTGGCTGGTACGATCAGCCTGTCAATGAGTGGGTGGTGGTGCTCAAGGGCGAGGCGCTGATTGCTTATGAAAATGGCAGCGAGGTGAGACTGAGGGCAGGTGAGCATTTGAATATACCGGCCCATTGCCAACACCGAGTGAGCTGGACCGACCCCGAGATCGAAACCCTGTGGTTGGCTGTGCATTACCCTATTGAGTGTTAGTTGGGGTTCACGGAGTGGCGAGTGATCACCACGATGAGTGAAATAAAAGCCTGCTTGCGTTGTTCTTCGACTCTGATTATGGTTCGTTGAATATATTATTCGACTAATTAACAGTAGGGCGAATGTGAGTCATTAAAGTGGTAGGTTTTTAGTGTGAATGGTTCGAAACCCCCTCGCTATTTCGATGTTGAGCAGAGGGCGAACAGTAGGCTCAGTGGTGGTTTGAATTGCATCAACGCTGGGTCGCGATAACAGGGAGTAAGGCGATGAAAAAACTCAAGAATGAAAAAGAACTGATCAAAAAGGCGATAGCCGAGGGCGTTAAATACGGTGAGACTCGTGGCGTCGTTGAATTTGAAGCCACCGATTCGGCGAATGATAAAATTGAATATATCTATCGCCTATTGGTACACGACAAGGTGATTCAGTCGATCCCAGAAGCGACCATCTCGCAGCAAACCATGCGCCATAAGTTGGCGATATGGGCGTCGAAATTAAAGTAATTGAAGAAGTATTTGGGTTACTATTTAATGAAAAATAATCAATGGCAGGCCTCTGCTTATACCGAGCATGCGGCCTTTGTTTCCAGTATGGCCACCGAGGTGGTGAGCTTACTTGCCCCTGTGGCTGGCGAGTCAATTCTCGATTTGGGGTGTGGCGACGGCCAACTGGCTGAATATATTTCGGCGCAAGGTTGTCTGGTAAGCTGTGTCGATGCGAGCCCCAGTATGGTATCGGCCGCAAAGGCTAGAGGTCTTTCGGCCGCGCTGGCGAATGGTAATAAACTCGAATTTTCCAATCACTTCGATGCGGTGTTTAGTAATGCCGCTTTGCACTGGATGTTAGATCCAGAGGCGGTGCTTGAGGGTGTTTATCGCGCCTTGAAAGCAAAGGGTCGATTCGTTGCCGAGATGGGAGGGCAGGGTAATATTTCGGCTTTATTAAAAGCCATGACAGACGTCTTTTCTGAAAATAAAGATTTTGGTACGTTTAATAACCCTTGGTTTTTCCCCAGTGAAAGTGATTATCGTCGGCTTCTAGAGCGCACCGGATTTCGCGTTGATAGTATCGAACGCATCTCCCGGCCGACGCCGCTGGCGAGTGGTATAGAGCAATGGTTGGCGGTGTTTGCCGATAGTATTTGTGCGGATCTTAATGCACAGCAAAAAAAGCGCTTTTTCACACAGGTTAAAGTAAGGCTTGTCGGCACGCTTTATAGCGAAAATGATGGATGGGTTGCCGATTACGTTCGTCTTCGCTTTAAAGCCGTTAAAGATTCCACTGATTAAAATCTTAAATAGAATCGATTGAAAAAATGACGACACTACGACGGTGTTAAAGAGAATGTTTTTGTTACTGGCTGCGGAGCTATTGTTGTCAAGTGATGTGGTCAGGGCAGAAAATAAAGTGCTGACGTCAAGTAAATTGACAGCGCCGCGCCCCTCTATCGCAGCGGCTGCTATAGGGAATAAAATATCGGGCGATAAGGTGTTGGTGGTTTATTTTTCGCGCTCAGGTAATACGAAATTGTTGGCGCGTGAAATCTCCCGGTATTACCAATCGGCATTATTGCCAATTAAAGCCGAGGATTATCCTGTTGGTATTGCCGGTTTGTTCAATGCCGTGGTGGATTCCCAGGATAAGTTTGCGCGTATAAAACCTCAGAAGGTGGATCTTTCAGGCTACGATATCGTATTTATTGGCGCCCCGATATGGTTCGGAAGCCCGGCGCCACCGGCGTGGCAGTTCGTCGCAAACAATAAGTTATCCGATAAAGGCGTAGTGCTTTTTTCAACCTTTAATAGTGGTTTTAAACAACAGTTTATCGATGACTATAAAGCCGCTGTCGAGCTCAGGGGCGGACGTTATATTGACCACCTTTATATTAGACGTGGGCGCCTACTGGGGCAGCTCAATGCCGACGACTTTCTGTTAAAAGCCCGGGATGAACTCGATTGCTTAGTGCTTAATGCCTTGTAGCGACGCTTTGATAAGTCAGCGGGCAACTGAGGTTAAAGTCTTTAGCGGGCATTGTCGGTGCTGCGGGTTTTTGCCGCGAGGCGGTCAATAGCGCGCAGAAAGACCTCGCTTTGCTGGCCGCCACTGAGAGAAAATTGCCCCTCTAGGCTGAACGAGGGTACGCCGTTAATGCCCTGCTGGCGGGCGGAGGCCACTTGCTGTTGCACATGACTGACGTCGGCTTGGCCGTTTAAGTAGGCACTGACTTTACTTTTGTCCATGCCGACTTCTGCAGCGATGGCGCTCAACACCTCGGTCTTGCCGATATCTCGCTGTTGGCAAAAGTAGGCATTAAATAGAGCCTCGCTGAGATCGTTTTGTAAGCTTGAGCCAGCGGCGCGAAAGGCGAAGTCGAGTAGGCGATGGGCATTGAGGGTATTGGCGCCGCGCTCAATGCCGTCGAGATCAAAGACAATACCGGCGGCCCTGCCGGCCACGGTAATTTGCGCAAACATCGCCTCGATGCGCGCCTTGCCATATTTTTCTTCAATACTCACTCGGTAGTTGTAGCCCTCTAGCGGGGCCTCGGGGTGCAGTTGATAGGGGAACCACTGAACGTTGAAATCGATGTTGGGGCGCAGGACCATGGCCGCTTCGAGGTTTTTTTTGCCGATGTAACACCAGGGGCAGACGAGATCGGAAATGATGTCAATTTTCATTATGTTGGCCTACCTTGGAATTTTATGTGGCGAGCGGGCGGTAGAGGATGACATAAGCCTAAGGGTTTTGTTAAATGGCGGGCATTCATTTTATTGTAGGGCAGGCAGTTACATGGCAACTCTAGTAGGCATCGCCTATCGACTAAAATCGAAGGGTGAAATGCACATCACCGAGCAGGCGCAAGTTAGTACCGAGCGCGGGGTTGAAAACGACTACCGGGGCCACCCCCACGGGCGCCAAGTGACGGTACTCAGTGTTGAGGATTGGCAGCTAGCCTGTGATGAGCTAGGGTTCGATTTGCACTGGACGACACGGCGCGCCAATCTTTTTGTTAAGGGTGTTAGCTTTAGCTCTGCGTCGGTGGGTGACATTATCGAGATAGGTGATTTACGGCTGAAAGTCACGCGCGAGACCGACCCCTGCCAGCGCATGGAGGACGCCAAGCCGGGTTTACTGAAGGCCCTCATCCCCGACTGGCGCGGTGGTGCCTGTTGCCGAGTCATCAGTGGCGGTGATATTGCACTTGGCGACAGTGTGGAGCTCAACACCGAGGCTTAAGCAAAAGCGTTACCCTCTATCCTCTAAGGTCAATGTTAATGCCTAGCAATGAAAAACCTCAAATTGCGCAACGCGTCAGCGCCTGGTCGTATTTATACAGCCCGATTGGCCGCCTGACGCTACTGGCGAATAGCGCGGGTCTTACCGAAATCCGCTTCGCCAATAACAGCACGCCACTACCATCTACCCGTCAACCAGAAAGAGGCCAGGGTAAGGCATGGCTGGCTCTAGCCAGTGAACAATTAAATGCTTATTTTGATGGCCGTTTACAGACCTTTGACCTGCCCCTGAGTCTACAGGGCAGTGATTTTCAGCGGCGCGTCTGGGCTCAGTTACAGCAAGTTGCCCACGGCACCACGGCCAGCTATGGGCAGCTCGCCAGTGCCATCGGCCAGCCGACAGCGGCACGCGCGGTGGGCATGGCAAATAATAAAAACCCGATTCCGATTGTTATACCTTGCCACCGTATTATTGGCAGTAAGGGTTCGCTAACGGGCTTTGCCGGTGGTTTGGACGCGAAGCGCTGGCTACTGGCGCACGAGGGTGTGCCGCTTGGGGATGGCTAGGTTTTCAGCCTCCTTTTCTAGTGTGTTAAAACGGCCGCATCATTCGCTGTCGAGCGGGAGCATGCCGACCACTGGTCGGCGGTCATTAGGCCAAGGCCTTATTGGCTAGCCCGCTACTTGAAGACTGCTATAAAGCCATCTACCTTTATCATTGTTGACGCCACAAAGGGCGACAAAACGGGCAGACAAGGCTGACTTCCCTTTATTTTTTGTATTGAATGGGAGCGTGCTTATGAGCGGCCAGTTTTCTATAAGTGCAAGCGGGCGACAGTTGGGTTTTACCTTGGTTGAAATCGCCATTGTATTAGTGATTATCGGCTTGATTCTCGGTGGTGTACTCAAGGGCCAGGTGCTGATTGACAATGCCAAGTACAAAAACTTTGTTAAACAGATTGAGAGTTATCGCGGCGCTTACTTTACCTTTCAGGATACCTTCGGGGGGCTGCCGGGTGATTTGGCGATTATCACCGTCCTCCATGCATCTGCCGAAGCGGGCGACGGCGATGGTCTTATCGAGGGTGATGAGTGCACTACAGCAGACGAAGAGTCTTGTACGGTGTGGTCCCATTTACGCTATGCCGGTATTATTGCCGGTGACCCAAGCTTGACCGGTGCCACTGCACCGCCTAACCATACCTACGGTGGTTTGGTGAGTACCATTGCCACCGGCGATTGGGGCAATGGTATCACGCAAACCAAAATATACAGTAAAGGCATACCCGGTGATGTGGCTCAGCGTTACGACAATGAATTTGACGACGGTGATGCCACCAGTGGCAGCGTGTCGCGCAATACCGGTACTGACGCCACTTACGACCTAGCCACAAGCCACGACCTTATTATCACGATTTAAGTGTTCTCGGCGCCTCCACTGAGGGGCCAGCAGCAGGGCTAGTCGAGGCCCTGCGGTATTACCCTTCTATCGGCCTATCAATTTCGCCCGCCATAATATTGCCAATTTGGACTTTCAGCTCTGCCATCATCGTTATCGGCTTGCCGCGCGCTTTTTCTGTCTCCGCCGAGTATTTATGGCTGGTATCGAAACCGCTTTATGTCCTTGGTCGTTGCAGGAATGTTTCTACGGACTGTTAGTGGTGCCGATCAGATTGTGTACTCGGTCGACCCTTGGGCGATGCTAACGAGGCAGTCAGTGGGCAACCGTTTGGTGTTTGTGATCAGCGTCGCTGTGTACTTGCAGGTAGCCTGGGAATTGCGTGACCAATGTCTAACTATGTCGAATAAGCCCAGCGCTTTGTGACGCTCGTCAAAGCTAGCGCCCGCGCTACATTGAAGCGATAAGAAAAGCCAACTACTGTGCGTGCCGTTGTGTTCAAGCAGGGTGGGCAGGCTGTAAAAGACAGTTTTGTCTTCACCGTATTTTTTTATAGTAGTGATGGAGTGTGTTTATGGAGCGTCAGTTTTCGACAGTCAATAAGAATAAACAGTCGGGTTTTACCCTGGTTGAAATCGCCATTGTGTTGGTGATTATCGGTCTGATTCTAGGCGGTGTATTAAAAGGTCAGGTGCTAATCGATAATGCCAAATATAAAAACTTCGTTAAACAAATGGAGAGTTATCGCGGCGCTTTTTATACTTTTCAGGATACCTATCGAGGTTTGCCGGGGGATATCTCAAATATTACGGCCCTCGATCCCGGTGCCGTGGCGGGCAATGGCAATGGTCGCATTGCCGGTGGGCTTTGTAATACAGCTGAAGAGTCTTGCAACGTTTGGTCTCACCTGCGCTATGCGGGGATTATTCCCGGTGACCCGAGTGTGATCGACGCCGCGGCACCTCCTGCCCATACCTATGGGGGCCTGGTCAGTTCAATTTCAACAGGTACTTGGGGTAACGGGGTCCGTGAAACGAAAATACTGAGCCAGGATGTTCCCGGCGATGTTGCTCAGCGCTATGACAACGAATTTGATGATGGCGATGCCACCAGTGGTGATGTGGCGCGAAGAGGGGGGAGTGGCGCGACTTACGATTTAACTGCTACGCTCAATATGACTATCTCGATTTAAGTTTTTACCTTTCTAACGACGTGAATAGTGACAAGCCTCCGTCACTATTCACGTCTTTCCCCGCTTATAAATCCAGTCCCGCCAAAATATCATCCACTCGGCTTTTGACTTCCGCCGACATGGCGATGGGCTTACCCCACTCCCTTTGCGTTTCCGCCGGCCACTTATTGGTGGCATCAAAGCCGATTTTTGAACCGAGGCCGGAGACCGGCGAGGCGAAGTCGAGATAGTCGATGGGGGTGTTTTCTATCATCACCGTGTCTCGCGCCGGGTCCATGCGCGTGGTCATCGCCCAGATCACATCCTCCCAGTTGCGGGCATCGACATCCTCATCGGTGACGACGATAAACTTGGTGTACATAAACTGGCGCAAGAAAGACCAGACCCCCATCATTACCCGCTTGGCGTGGCCGGGGTATTGCTTCTTCATGGTGACCACGGCGAAGCGATAGGAGCAGCCCTCTGGCGGCAGGTAGAAGTCGACAATTTCCGGAAACTGCTTTTGTAGCAGGGGCACGAAGACCTCATTGAGGGCGACGCCGAGGATGGCCGGCTCATCGGGTGGGCGCCCGGTGTAGGTGCTGTGGTAGATGGGGTCGCGGCGGTGGGTGATGCGATCGATGGTCATCACCGGAAAGCGCTCGACCTCATTGTAATAGCCGGTGTGGTCGCCAAAGGGGCCCTCGTCGGCCTCATCGTCGGGGGCAATATGGCCCTCGAGAATAAATTCGGCACTGGCGGGTACTTGTAGGTCATTGCCGAGACATTGGGTGACGACAGTTTTTTCGCCGCGCAACAAGCCGGCAAAGGCGTATTCCGAGAGGGAGTCGGGCACCGGCGTGACCGCGCCGAGTATCGTCGCCGGGTCGGCGCCCAATGCCACCGCGATGGGAAAGGGTTCGCCGGGGTGGGCGGCCTGCCACTCGCGAAAATCCAGTGCACCGCCGCGCTGGGCCAGCCAACGCATAATCACGCGATTCTTTCCGATCACCTGCATGCGGTAGATGCCGAGGTTTTGCCGCTCTTTCTCCGGCCCACGGGTGACCACCAATGGCCAGGTGATTAATGGCCCGGCGTCTTCGGGCCAGCAGGTTTGAATCGGTAGTTGGCCTAAATCGACGGCATCGCCCTCTAGGACAATGTCCTGGCAGGGCGCTTTCTTGGCGACCTTAACGGCCATATTCAGTACCGGCTTGAAGGATTCGCGCTTGTCCCAGAGGTCTTTAATGCCCTTGGGCGGCTCGGGTTCCTTTAAAAAGGCGAGTAACTTACCGACTTCGCGCAGGGCCTCGACGCTCTCCTGACCCATGCCCAGGGCGACGCGCTCGGGGGTACCGAATAAATTGGCCAGTACCGGCGTGCTGTAGCCCTTGGGGTTTTCAAACAGCAGAGCGGGGCCGCCGGCTTTAAGGACACGGTCGCAAATTTCCGTCATCTCAAGATTGGGGTCAACCTCGACGCTGATGCGTTTCAATTCACCGCGCTTTTCGAGAAAGGCGATAAAATCGCGCAGATCGCTGTATTTCATAGCTTGTGCTTCCTTCGAACCCTGCTGTGGGCCGGTAGATCTATTGCCGTCGTCGGCGGAATGAAAATCAGACTCCGGCGCTGGAGGTGATCTCAGCGGCCAAGACTGCTAGGCTAGGCGCAAATAATAACAAATTGTCGAAGCCCGCTACCATGCAGCCACAACAAGTTTTCAGTGCCTACCAGCCGATGATTAGCGCCGCCGAGGACGCTCAGCGCGAGCGCTATTGTAGTCGTTGCGGTGCTCCCTGTATCAGCGAGGTGGTGGCGGGCGGTGTTCGCGCTTCCTGTACGGCCTGCCCTGCGGTGCACTACAAAAACCCGCAGCCGGCGATTGCGGTGTTAATTGTCGATAAGGGCCGCTTTGTCTTGGGCAAGCGCATCTCTAAAAGCCTGGGCCACGGCCAGTGGTGCATGCCCTGTGGCTATGTTGAGTTTCATGAGGACTACCTAAGTGCGGCGGTGCGCGAGGTGAAGGAAGAAACCACGCTGGATATTCGCGTACAGTCGATTATCAGCGTGGTGACGAATTATCTGTCGCCCAATATCCATTCATTGGTCACGGTGTTATTGGCCGACGTCATTGGTGGCGAGTTACAGGCGGCAGACGGCATGGAAGAGGTGGCTTGGTTTCCCTATACCGGGGACTTTCCCGAGATGGCTTTTGAGGCCGATACGCATATTATTCGCCGCTATTTTGAAACCGACTTGGCGGGTGCGCCGGTTGACCCGAATTTTGCCAGCGCGTGAAGCGCAACCTAGCGAGCACTTAACAAAACAAGGAAGCACAGCATGGACCACTTTCAACTGGGCAACAGCGACCTGCAGATCTCCCGCCTTGGCCTCGGCTGCATGGGCATGTCAGAATTCTACGGCAGCAGTGACGAGGGCGAGTCCATCACGACCCTACACGGAGCTATCGAGCTGGGCGTGAATTTTTTTGATACTGCCGATATGTACGGTAGCGGTCGCAATGAAGAGTTACTCGGGCGGGCCTTTAAGGGTAAGAGAGATAGCGTCGTATTGGCCACCAAGTTCGGCTTTTTACGTGATGCCGACGGTGGCTGGAAGGGTCTCGATTGTAGCCCCGCCTATATCAAGAAAGCCTGTGAGGCCAGCCTGAAACGTTTAAATACCGATGTCATTGACCTCTATTACGCCCACCGTATCGACCCCAATGTACCCATTGAAGACACGGTCGGCGCGATGAAAGATTTGGTCGATGCTGGCAAGGTGCGCTACTTAGGCCTCAGTGAAGCCAGTCCAGAGGAACTACAGCGCGCCAGTAAAGTGGCGACTATTACCGCCCTGCAAACTGAATACTCGCTGTGGAGTCGCGATGTCGAGGGCGATATTCTCGCCACCTGTCGTGAATTGGGGATTGGTTTTGTGCCCTATAGCCCACTGGGTCGAGGCTTTTTAACCGGGGCCATTCAATCCCGGGAGAGTTTACAGGCCGACGATTACCGCCTTGCCAGCCCACGCTTTCAGCAGGAAGCCTTAGAGGACAATAAAAAATTCCTGGCCCTGCTCGAAGCCATTAGTAAAGACAAAAACATTAGCTCGGCACAGGTGGCGTTGGCTTGGGTATTGAATCAAGGCGATACTATTTTTCCGATTCCCGGTACCCGCAAACTCTCCCGTTTGCAGGAAAACCTGGCGGCCTTGGCGGTGAAATTCAGTGCCGCCGAGTTAGCCGATATTCGCGCTAAGCTACCCACCGCCGAGGGCGAGAGGTATTAATAGTGGTTTCGATAACAGCAGTCGTGAATAGTGTTATTACCGCTAAAGATAAGCGAGGTATCGGTCGAATTACCATCAATCGCCCCGCAGCCTATAACGCCTTGTCGATTGACTGTATGCAGTCTTTGCTTGGTGCCTTTAAGCTATTGTCTGCCGATGATGGCGTTAAAGTTATTGTGCTCGCGGGTGCGGGTAAGGGGTTTTGTGCGGGTCATGATTTGGCGGAAATGCGCCGTCACCCCGAGCGAGAATTTCAGCAGCTGACCTTTAGTACCTGCACGGCGTTAATGTTGGCTATTGTCCAGTCGCCGAAACCGGTCATTGCAAAAGTACACGGTGTGGCAACGGCGGCGGGTTGCCAATTGGTGGCCAGCTGCGACCTTGCCGTTGCCGAGGAAAATTCTCGCTTTGCCACGCCAGGTGTCAATTTAGGTTTGTTTTGCTCGACACCGATGGTGGCGCTGTCGCGCAATGTGTCGCGCAAGCATGCCCTGGAGATGCTCCTGCTCGGTGACTTTATATCGGCTCAGCGGGCTTATGAAATGGGTTTTATTAATGATTTAGCGACAGCGAATGAGCTTGAGCATACGGTGGATGCACTGGCGCTGAAGATTGCCAGTAAGTCAGCGCTGACATTAAAAATGGGTAAACAAGCCTTTTATCAACAGTGTGATGAAAACTTGGGCGATGCCTACCAGCACTGTGGCGAGGTGATGGTGGACAATATGATGGCCCTCGATGCCCAGGAAGGTATTGATGCGTTTATGGAGAAACGCAGCCCCGTTTGGCGAAATGAATAGCCTGTATTGTCGAGGCGTCGTTTAATACCGCCTTGTCAACGTCGAGGATGTATTTGTGGCATTAAAGCCGACCATTTTTAAGTTTAAAATCTCATTATCTGATCTCAATCGCAATTATTACGACAGCCTCAATGTAACCATTGCCCAGCATCCCTCAGAAACCGCTGAGCGAATGATGGTGCGCATCTTGGCTTTTTGTATCAACGCCGAGGAGCACTTGGTGTTTACGGCGGGCCTTAGTGCCGTGGACGAGCCCGATATTTGGGCGCACTCCCTCGATGGGCAGCTTAATATGTGGATCGACGTTGGCGAGCCGGCCGTGGACAGAATTAAAAAAGCAAGGCGGCTGGCGCAGGCAGTTAAGGTTTACAGTTTTAATTCCAAGTCGAATGCCTGGTGGGCCCAAGCTGAGGCGCAATTCAATCAACTCGATGTCTCTGTGTATCAGTTTGAATGGCAGAATATACAGACCTTGACGGCGCTCTTACAACGCACCATGGACCTGTCCGTGACGATCACCGGTGATTCCGCCTATATAGCGGCAGCAACCGGTGAGTGTGAGGTGCATTGGTCTACTCTGTCGTAAGTCGGCCTCGGCGATAAGACGAGGGCTGTTCTTTTCAGCACTGAATTACAGTCAGTGCTTTGATTTTAATATTGTGTGCTCAGCGCAACGCGCACTCGCTAAACCTGTATGCCTCGCTCTGCAAAATATTCTCCATATTTAATATCTTCACCGAGAATATGTCCCTTTAACCACTCGGTGAGAAAGACAATCACTGCCACCATATTGACGCGAACACCGTCTTTGATGTTCTTTATGGTTGCCGCGACGTTGGCGAGTAGCTTGGTGTGGGCGCGCTTTTGACTGGTGAATTCGGGATAGGCCTGGGCTTTCATCATGCGCTCCTCTTCGGCGAAATGATAAGCGGTGTAGTCGGCAAGGGCGATGAGGGTCGGTAGGACGTCTTCCTGAGTATCCCCTTGTTTTACCTTGAGATGAATTTCATTGCAGTAAGCAAAGATTTTACAATGCTCATCGTCCATATCATCCACTAATACGCTCCACTGCGGTCCAAAACGGAACAGCCCCTGCTCAGTCATGTCGGCGTGTTCGAGCTCTTCGTTTAAGGTGTAGGGCTTGTATAAGAGGCCAATATCTTCCCCGCGGGATTGCAGGGTGACGATTTCTGAAAAATTGCTGGTGGCAGCGACGAGCATGGCCTCATTGTCATGAGCCATCGTTGCCATAAAGTCGCTCATCGCATTGGCCATCGTGGCGGATGAGCTAAGGTTTTCATTCATCTCATTGATAGCGAGAGAGCTTTCATTAACACTGATATTGATAGTGTTGATATCGTCCGTTGTGCCCTCCAGTGTGTCGGAAATACTATTGGTAGCCAGAGACTGCTGCTCTGCGGCTGCGGCAATAGTGGTGACAACGGTGTCAACTTCGGTGATAACACCGGTAAGGCTCTGTATGGTTTGGAGGGAGGAGTTGACGGCCGATTGTATAATGTTGATCTTGTTTTTTATGTCGGTATTGGCGAGGTGGGTTTGCGCGGCTAACTGCTTAACTTCACTGGCGACCACGGCGAAACCGAGGCCCGCTTCACCAGCGCGAGCCGCCTCAATGGTGGCATTTAAGGCCAATAATTTGGTCTGGTCGGAGACTTCACTGATGGTGTCAGTGACTTTGCTAATTTCTTCTGCGGCCGTCTTTAATTGCGCAAACTGCTTTGCCGCTAGCTCCGTATCGGTCACTGCTGTGCTGGTGATCTTTCGAGCTAGTACCGCATTTTTGGCAATTTCGTGGGCTGCTGCGGTGAGCTCGTGGGTGGTGTTGGAGATAGCATCGACACGATTTTGCGTAGCGGAGGCATTGTCGGCAATGGCGAGAACATTGACTGAAATTTCTTCGGCGGCGGCGGCAACGGATGTCAGGCGCTCGGGCGTGTCGCGGGCGTTGGCGAGTTCTTCGCTGATATCTTTAGTGGCCGCTGCAACACCATCGCTGCAAAGCTGACTGAGTGTGGCGGCATCGAAGTTGAGCTCGGCGATTAATGTTTTTGACTGACCAAGTGAGCTGCCAATCATCAGTCGAATACTCTCAATCAGCTCGCCAGTTTCTGAATTTGAGGGCTCACCGGCATGACTAAAATCACCCTTGGCCAAACGTTTTAAGGCATCGAGATCGGCGTTGTTCAAGCTGGGTTGATCAACGATAGCAAGAGCGGGCGCTTTATTGCTAGAGAGGCTGTCGACTGGTAGAGGGTTTTGTTGCTGGGTGCTGGTGGAAGCTTTTTTAAAAGATAGTCGTGCCATATTGCGATCCCTGCTGATGAAATTATAATTAAGGTATTTTGGCGCTTGGTTTTTCCGCAGTCCTGGTGGACATGCATTTGATATTAAATGATCGAGAATATTTTAAATTAAGATATTTGCGATTAAAATAGGAGAAAAACCTTGCTGCGATAGGCGTCTCAAAAGGGGCGGCTGTAGTACATAGGCGCATGTCTTTGAGTTATTTAAGGCATTCTTTCGGGGGATGATTGCCGGGAGGATAATCGCTGTTTATTTATTTGCGTGAAGTCAATAGGTGTGTGCGGTTGCCAGTTTAGCGGCAGTAAAAAAATTTTATAGCAGGGTGTGTTGGCTGGGTAGTCTGAATGATTATTTTTTCGTTAGTTCTCATTAAGAGTATTTAGCGATTTTTGTTTGCGATCAGGTCGTTGTCGTTTAATGCTTATTTTGATTAAGTTTCTAGAGGGCAATGTTAGTCGAGATAGTCGTTTTGTTATTGCCTTGACTAGCGCGGAGCTGTTGGGGCGAAATATGCAGTGTCTGTTTTAAGTGTAAGCATAGGCAGAGGCGAGTGCGCTCAATCGACCCTGGGATTCTTGCCCTAGCTTTGGACCTAGGGCGAGGTCAGTTGCCGTGGCGGCGTCCAGGAGCCTGTCGGACTGAGGGTTTCGATGTCATAAGTTGGCGCGGTGCCCATCACAACCCTTTGGCACTGTCCTTTGAGGATTGACTTGCCGCCAGCTTCTGCTCGGCATTAGTGGCAATGCTTTCTAGGGGTTTTTTAATGGATAGCCGTGGCATGATACTCTCCCTGCAGCCTGTCATTAAGACCTTGTATTTGAGCTTGTCGTCTCGCTGTGTAGTACCCCTTCATTGTTGCTCTGGGTACTTGTGGCGCTGATAAAGGCAGGCCTGTTTTAAACTTAGGCCGTCGACCCCGTTTCGAGTGGGCTAGTTATACGCCCTTTATTCGAGGTGAACTGAGAGTAGGTTTTCGGGGTGGGAGAGCGCGCGCGGAGAGGTTCGAAGCTATGTATTCTCCCCTCGCTGCGACTGTATTTTGAAGACTGATATATTAATAAAAATAAGGAATCGGAAGTGGATCACACAACGCAGGTAGCTCGTATTAAAAAGGCTTGGCAGCTGATTGATAGTGGCCAGACCACGACCACACCCGGTGTTAAGCGGGCCCAGGTAGAGGCCTATACCGATAAGCGCTGGCTAGACCGTGAATTGGCCAGCGTCTTTAAAAAACATCCCCTATTTATGGGCTTGTCAGGGGTGATTGCCGAGCCCGGTGCCTACTTGACCATGGAGCATGGCACTCTGCCAATACTGCTGGTGAGGGGAGATGATGGCGTGGCTCGGGCCTTTATTAATATGTGTCGTCACAGAGGGGCGCCCGTGGCCCAAGGTTGCGGGCGCACGGCGCGCTTTACCTGTCCCTATCACGCCTGGACTTATGACCGCACTGGCGTATTAAAGGTTATCCCCGACCAGCGCAATTTCCCGGGTATTGAGAGAGAGGCCCACGGTCTGACACCTCTACCACTGGTGGAGAGCGATGGCATGATTTGGGTGCAGCCCGACCCCGAGGCTGTGATTAACTTGGATCAGCATTTGGCGAGTATGCGGGGTGAGCTGGCCGGTTATGACCTGCAAAATTATGTGCACTACCAAAGCCGGGTTTTACATCGGGATATTAATTGGAAGATGCCGATTGATACTTTTCTAGAGCCCTATCACTTTGCCACCCTACACAAAGATACTGTGGGGCCGATTTTCTATGGCAACCTGTGTCTTTTTGAGGGTCACGGCCTACATCACTGGATGGCCGTGGTGCGCAAAAGCATTGACAGTTTGCGCGAGCGGCCCGAAAGTGAGTGGGACTTCGTTAAGCACACCGCCATTTCCTACCAGCTTTTCCCCAACACCATCTTTACCATGCAGGCCGACCATGTTGAAACCTGGCGGGTTTTTCCGGTGCAGGGCCGGGTTGATCAGTGCGTTATTTATTTTGACTGCTACGTGCCAGAGCCGGTGATCAGCGATAAGGCGAAAGCCTATTGGGATAAAAATATCGATTTGGCGATTCGCACCGTGGATGGCGAAGATATTGCCATGCAGCAAGACATGGAGCGCAATTACTTGAGCGGCGCCATGAAAGAAGTGCTGATTGGCCAAAATGAACCGGCGCTGGCGCATTTTCATCAATCCCTTGAGCGGTCGATGGCCACCGAATAAGGGCTATTGCTAGCGACTCTGAAAAAATTCAACGCTGGCCGAATGAGGTGCCCAATGATTTTGCAATCGACCATTAGGTGCCCGGCCTGCGGCCACCGTAAAACCGAGCAAATGCCCACCAATGCCTGTCAGTGGTTTTACGAATGTAAATCCTGCCGGCAACTGCTCTCACCTCTGCCCGGCGATTGCTGTGTTTTCTGTTCTTACGCAACGGTGCAGTGCCCGCCAGTACAGCAGGGCCAGCAGTGCTGCGATAGCCCTTAGCCCTTGCTTAAAGAGATCAATACTGCGCGCTCTTGCACGCTAAGCGGCAACTGCTACACTCGAGGTTCAGTCATTTATTAGTGCGCTCTTACGTGTCTGGGGGCGTTTCTTCCTAGTTTTGTTTGGGCTTACCCAAACAGGTATTGCGAGTGGTTTTTATATGAACTTAGAGGGTAAATCGGCCATCGTCACCGGCGGTGGCCGGGGCATTGGTCGCGAAATTGCGTTGGTATTGGCTCAACAAGGTGCGCGGGTGGTCGTTGCCGACCCCGGTGCCGACCGTGGTGGTAGGGGTGGCGAAGAGGCCCCGGCCAACCAGGTAGTGGCAGAAATTAAAGCGGCGGGTGGTGAAGCGGTTTCCGCCCTCGCTCCGGTCGATGACTACGAGGCGGCGGCGGGTATTATCGGCACCTGTGTCGAGGCCTTTGATAGTGTCGATATGGTGGTGAACTGTGCGGGTGTGCTGCGTGAGCGGATGATCTGGAACCTCAGTGAAGATGATTGGGATACGGTGATCCGCGTGCATCTCAAGGGCCACTACAATATGTGCCACCACGCGGCGAAGGTGATGCGCGGTCAACGCTTTGGGCGCATCGTCAACTTCGCCTCCGACGCCTGGCGCGGTAGTGTCGGTCAGTCTAACTACGCAGCGGCGAAGGGCGGCATTGTCAGCTTTACCCGTTCACTGGCGCGGGAGCTGGGCCGCTACGGTGTCACCGCCAATGCGATTTGCCCCATTGCCGCGACCCGCATGACCCTCGACCAAGGGGTGATTGACGGTATGAAAAAACGTCTCGATGCTGGCTTGATTACTCAGGATCGCTACGACTCGCTGATGGCGATGCCGGGGCCAGAGTTTGTCGCACCCATGGTTGCCTACCTTGGCACCGCTGCGGCAGCCGATGTTAATGGCCAAATCTTCCATGTCGAACGCGGCCGGGTCTCGGTCTATTGCGAGCCGGTGGAAGAAAAAATGCTGCTGAAAACCGATAACGATGGCTTGTTCAGTGTCGAAGATTTGATAGCGTCCATCCCGGGCTCGCTGATGGCGGGTCGGCCCAACCCCGCGCCGGCCGAGGCAGAAGGCTAATTATTACTTTCGCACACACACACACACAGCGTAAGAGGGTTTGTTAGTGTCACCTGAAGCAAGGGTTTGCGTTACCGGGGCCTCGGGTTTTATCGCCGGGCAAACCATCCGTGTCTTATTGGCTAGCGGTTTTAGGGTTCGTGGCACGGTGCGGGGTGGGGTCGACGATAGCCAGTACGCCTATCTACTGCGCTTACCCGGTGCCGCCGAAAGACTTGAACTGGTGTCGGGTGATCTCGCCGAGCCGGGTTCTTTCGATAGCGCCATTGCCGATTGTGATTATGTGATCCACGCCGCCAGCCCTTATTTACTGGAGACGAAAAGCCCGCAACAGGAAATGGTCGACCCCGCTGTGAACGGCACCCTCGACGTTCTACGGGCCTGCACTAAAACGACCAGTGTGAAGCGGGTGGTACTGACCTCATCCCTGGCGGCGATTACCGATGAGCCCAATGATCAGCACGTGTTTACCGAAACCGACTGGAATGCTAAGTCTTCCTTAGCCCGCAATCCCTATTTTTATTCCAAGGCGCTGGCCGAACAGGCCGCCTGGGGCTTTATGCGAGAGCAGCCCCGGAGCTTTGACCTTGTTGCCTTAAACCCCTGTATGGTCATTGGCGAGGCCGTAGGCCCGGGCTTGAACAGTAGTAATCAGGTGATTCGCGACCTGCTTAGCGGCACCTATCCGGGCGTGATGGCACTTAATTTTTGCATGGTCGATGTTTGCGATGTGGCCCATGCCCACGTACTGGCGCTTGATAAAGGCGATGCCGAGGGCCGCTATATTTGCTATAGCGAAGCCATGACCATGGGCGAGATTGTTGATTTTCTACGCGGAGCTGGCTACAGCAACTACCGTTTGCCGAGTCACGATATGAGCGCCGGCTGGGTGAGCAGCGTTGTTAAATTGCTTTCCTACACCCAGCCCAGCGGCGCCGGTGATTTTATTCGCTCCCACCTCGGTAAAACCATGCGTATTAGCAATGCAAAAATATGCGCCGAGCTGGGGATGGAGTTTCGCCCGGTGCGCGAAACCTTGGTCGATGCGGTTGAAGATTTGATTCGCCAGGGGCATTTGCAAAAACGTCAGGGCTAGGTAGGGCTGGGGGCGCTCACCTCCCCCATCGAGGTGCTTAGCCTTGGATCACCCTGCCGGCTTCTATATTTAACAGTGCTGCCAGCTCAAGCCTCAGTTGATCGCCTGCCTGCAGTGGCCCAACCCCCTCGGGCGTACCTGTGAGCACGACATCCCCGGGCAGCAATGTAAAAAACTGCGAGATGTAAGTAATGAGTGCTATCACCTTGGTGAGCATCTGCCCAGTATTGCCATCTTGTTTTAATTCGCCATTTTGCCAAAGCTTAATATCGACATCTTGCAGGTCTGCGACTTCCTCCATTTTTACAAAGGGTGAAATAGGGCAGGCGCCGTCCCAGCCCTTGGCTTTCTCCCAGGGTTGGCCCGCTGTTTTTAATTGTTTTTGCAGGTCGCGCAGGGTGAGGTCGAGGGCGATGCCGACACCGGCGATGGCTTCAATAACGTTTTCTTCATTGCAGTTTTTTAGGGGCTGGCCAATCAGCAGGGCCATTTCGCTTTCAAAGTGGCAGGCGCCTCGGCCCTCCGGTATGCGTATCGGTTCTTGCATTGGTGCTAATGCGCTGGCGGGTTTAATAAACAGTAGTGGCTCGCCGATGTTTTTACTGTTCATTTCGGCGACGTGGGCGGCGTAGTTAAGCCCTACGCAGACCACTTTCCCGGGGGGGAAGTCGCAAGGACTGTTGTCGATAAACTGATGTTGATAGCTCATGGTCTTGTTCCCGCTTTCATTAGATTAATTTGCCGGGGTTGAGTAGGCCTTGCGGGTCAAACAAGCGTTTCATCTGCTGCATTAAGGCGATTTCTGTGGCGCTGCGGGTATAGCTCAAATAGGGCTTTTTCAGCAGGCCGATACCGTGCTCGGCGGAAACGCTGCCATTAAAGGCTTGCACCAGTTCGGAGACTTCGACACTGACGCTGCTGCACTGTTGATTAAAGTCATCAACACTCAGCGCGTCGGGCTTGAGAATATTTAAATGCAGATTGCCGTCGCCGATATGGCCGTACCAGACTACTTCAAAGTCGGGGTAGCGCTGGCTGGCGAGCTCGTCGACGGCACGAATAAAGTCGGGCATTTGTGAGACTTGCACAGAGATATCGTTTTTGTAGGGCTTGGCAAAGGACAGGGTTTCGGAGATGTCCTCCCGCAGACGCCAGAGGTTTTTGGCCTGGGTCTGATTTTGGCTGACCACGCCGTCGAGCACCCAGCCCGCCTCGACACAGTCTTCAAACAGCGCCATCGCGGTATCGAGAACCTCGGGTGTGCTTTGCTCAAACTCCAGCAGGGCGTAATAGGGCGTGCGCTGTTCAAAGGGTGCGGTTAGCGGTTGGTGAGCCAGTACTTTTTCCAGCGCGAGGTCGGAGAAAAACTCAAAGGCGTTGAGGGTTAGGGCGCCGCTGTAGGTTTTCAAGACATCCATAATGGCGGGGAAGTCGCTGACCCCCAGCACTAATACCGCCGGGTCTTTGGGTGGCGGTGCGAGACGCATGGTGGCTTCGCAAATAATACCCAGGGTGCCCTCGGAGCCAATAAACAAATGGCGGAAGTCATAGCCGGTATTGTTTTTAATCAGCCCACGGTTTAGCTCAAGAATATCGCCATTGCCGGTCACCACTTTCAGGCCCAGCACCCAGTCGCGGGTCATGCCGTAGCGGATAACATTAATGCCGCCAGCGTTGGTGGCGATATTGCCGCCAATTTGGCTGGAGCCCGCCGAGGCGAAATCCACCGGATAAAATAGCCCTTGTTGCTCCGCGTACTCCTGCAACTGCTGGGTGATGATACCGGCCTGACAGGTGAGGCTGCGGTCGACGGCATTAAAGTCGAGCACCTTATTCATGCGGTCGAGGGCCAGTACCAGTTCGCCCGATTTCGCCACCGCGCCGCCGCTTAAACCGGTGCGCCCGCCCGAGGGCACAATGGCCAGGTCTTCGCTGGCCGCCAGTCGCACAATGGCCTGTACCTCGTCGATGCTGCCCGGCAATACGATCGCGCAGGGTGCCGCCGTCCACACCGTAGTGCGGTCGAGGCCGTAGTGTTGCAGGCTGTCGGCATCGGTGAGAACCCGACTTGCGCCGACGATGGTCTGGAGTTTTTGCAGGGTTTGCTGATTCATGGGGCGGGGCTCTTTAGCGTTGATCGAGGGCGGTAACAGAGCCCGCCATGTTACCATGTCGGCCCGTTTTTTGGTCTTAAGAGGTATTGTTGTGGCTTCCGTTTCTCTCGATAAATCGAAAATTCGTATCTTATTACTAGAGGGCGTCCACCCCTCGGCGGTCGACTCCCTCAATGCCTCGGGCTATAGCAATATTGAATACATTAAGGGTGCGCTGGACGATGCCGAGCTGAAGGGCAAAATTGCCGACGCCCACTTTGTCGGCATTCGTTCGCGCACCCAGCTCACCGCCGACGTACTGGCCAGCGCCAATCGACTAATGGCCATCGGCTGCTTTTGTATCGGCACCAATCAGGTTGACCTGAAGGCCGCGACCGAGCGTGGCGCCGTGGTCTTTAATGCCCCTTATTCAAACACTCGCAGCGTCGCCGAGCTGGTCATTGCCGAGGCGATTATGCTGATGCGCGGTGTCCCCGAGAAAAATGCCAAGGCCCATCGCGGTGTCTGGCAGAAATCTGCCGTTGGCTCCTTCGAGGTGCGCGGCAAAACCCTGGGTATTGTTGGCTACGGCAATATCGGCAGCCAGGTCAGTGTGCTGGCCGAATCCCTGGGTATGAAGGTGAAGTTTTACGATGTCGTCACCCGTCTGCCCCTGGGCAATGCCGAGCAAATTGCCGAGCTCGACGATCTACTGGCTTGCGCCGACATGGTGTCGCTGCACGTACCCGATACCAAGGCCACGCGCAATATGATGAACGGCGCACGGCTGGCGGCGATGAAGCCCGGTGCCGTGTTGATTAATGCCGCCCGTGGACAGGTGATCGATATCGACGCCCTCTGCCTAGCCTTGACGGACAACAAACTCGCCGGTGCCGCCGTCGATGTTTTCCCCAGCGAGCCGGGCACTAATCAGGAAGAGTTTCTCTCCCCCCTGCGTGAATTCGACAACGTGATTTTGACCCCCCACGTCGGCGGCTCAACCGAAGAAGCGCAAGAGAACATCGGCGGCGAAGTGGCCGAAAAGCTGATTCGCTACAGCGATAACGGCACCACCCTCGGCTCGGTCAACTTCCCCTCGGTGGCGCTGCCCTCCCACGAGGGATCCCATCGTTTGTTGCACATCCACCGCAACGTGCCGGGTATTATGAGCGCCATCAACCAGGTGTTCTCCGACAGCGCCGTCAACATCACCGGCCAGTACTTGCAAACCAATGAGCAAATCGGTTACGTGGTGATTGATGTGGCGGCTGGTTACAGTGACCAGGCCTTGAAAGAATTGAAGGCGATTGAGGGGACTATTCGCTGTCGGGTGTTGTTTTAGTTTGCGTGCGGCTTGCCAGAGGGGGGGGGGTTACAGCACAGCGAATTAAAAAGCTGGCCTGTTGATAGTCTCTAGCGTGCCCGCTGAATTAACCACAAACCCAGAAACAAGACCAGTACGCCGAAGACCCGCGTGGGGCTGAGCGCTATCACCGGGTTGCCAAATGCACCGACGTGGTCCATGGCGGTGGACATAATCAGCTGCCCGACAATGGCCGCCGCTAGCATATTGGTGATGCCGATTTTTGGCATCAGTAGGAGCATGGCGCTAACGAAAACAGCCCCGAGAAAACCACCGCAGTAGAAGTGCCAGGGCAC
>MAAC01012165.1_pt1 | contig 33896 bp, 30 predicted proteins | sample 1115981 | NCBI WGS metagenome assembly MAAC01 (sample SAMN04961126, study PRJNA320927) | seawater metagenome | isolation source: sample BD02T64 sea water enriched with oil for 64 days | place: USA:Gulf of Mexico | collected 2013-07-27 | reverse complement strand
ATATGCTACAAACCCTTGCCAGTTATATTTCCCTGTTATATCTCAATAACAAACATTGTCATTTAAACTGATTTAAACAATGTTTTGAATGTGGCGGTGAGATAGAGATTTGAACTCTAGAAGGGCTACAAACCCTTGCCGGTTTTCAAGACCGGTGCTTTCGACCACTCAGCCATCTCACCAATTATCTTAGCAAGTAAAATACGAATATTAACGCTTGCTTGAAGACGGGGCGAATATTAAATAGTGTATGAATATTTGTAAAGTATTAATTTGAAAATAATCACTATTTTGTGAAAAAATTGCGGTTACTTGATGAAATCAAGATGTTCTTGGTAAAGTTCACCTAAAAAAGGTACTTTTTGCTGATTGCCTTGAGCGGCATGATAGAGTGCAAACAACCAAGCTAAACATACCCCAATGTTTATTAACCAACCAATAAGTGGAATAAAAGCCAGTAATGCGCCAGTAATGATCAAGCCTAGGGACTGACGTAAATGAAAACTGGCAAAGTCAGATTTATGTTTACCATAGAGAGCCATGGCGACTAGCCAGCCAATTAGTGTTAAATAACTGACTACAGAAACCACTTTTGCCATAGTATAATGCTCAGGGTAATGCTCAGAATAAGACTCAGGATAAGACTCAGGATCATATTCTGGCTTAGCAGCGTTTTCGCAATAGTCTTGCGTGTGTGGACGAGCATGTTGTTTAGATTTTTCCATTGAATGATACTGCATAAATTGACACTCCATCGTGAATTCATTCATTAAAGATATTAACGGTGTTAATAATTACAATTTAGACTTTATCATGCAATTCGACAAGTGTTTTTTATGCTGCTCTCCCCACTTTAATGGTAAGAGATTATTATCCTTAGAAAATTTATTTCATAAATTGTTGTTAAAAACTCAAGCACTTGTTTTATAAAGTTTTGAAGATGTGATAAAAGCAAGCTTCACAAGCATGGATGCTTGTGTAGAGCCCCATGGAAGGGTTTACGCGTCTTGCTTGTTCGCGCAGCAACACTTAAAGCCAACATAGCCTTTACTTTATGTCTTTTTTATGAGTTCTTTTTAGCAGAAATACTTTTAAGCGCCTTGGTAACATCACTTACTTTTTTTGCCAACTGCGCCATTAAAGCGTCCTTATCCTTTTCACTATGTTGCTGATAGTGCAACCATTCAAAAACTGACGTTAGCTCAGTAAAATCATCCGCTAAATCGGGGAATTGCTCGTTTATAATTAGATCGAATTGCTGTGTGGTGTGATGAGACTCTTTTTTGATGCCTTTCTTTTCAAGCGTCCTTAAACATTGATTATAAAGTGTTTGTGCGGGTGAAATTTTGTGTTTGTGTTTTTTAGCCATACCCAGCCAGTAAAACAAAGTAAATAATGCCATTGCTAGCATTAAGGCAATGGCAATTATCGCTGCGGTTTTCCAAGGCATTTGTTGCCCGAACCAGCGTTTCAGTAAATCATATTGCTGTTTTGCTGAGTAGCCTAATACCCAACGAGTCCACTGGTAATTTATCGCATCAAGTTTTAACCTTAAAGCATTTAACCAAGCCAACTGTTTAATGCGATACAAACTTATAAAGTCACTATTAAGCTCAGACTGCTGCTCAAGCAAAGCGGTTGACCAGCCCTTACTCACCCGCTCGGGATCAACAGCCGCGGTTGGGTCAACTCTATACCAACCTACTCCTTCTAACCAAATTTCAGACCATGCATGGGCATCATATTGATAAATACTTAAGTGCCCGCCTTGCTTTGAACTCCCTTCACTGCTGTCATCATTGTATTCGCCACCTAAATAGCCCGTCACAACGCGCGCAGGCACGCCTGCTGCACGCATTAAATAAGTGAAACTGCTGGCATAATGAACACAAAAACCTGCTTTAGTGTCGAAGAAAAATTGATCTAAACTGTTGTTAATAAGCATAGGGGCTTGCAAGGTATAATAATATTTTTGCTCTCTAAACGTTGCCAATATCGCTTGAGATAATGCTAATGAATTTGGGTGTTTAGCCTTTAAATTAACAGCCAACTGCTCAAGTTTGGGATTACTGCCTTGCTTAATAGCAAGATTACGTCGCCGACTTTGCTCACTTAGTGATAACGCCAGTGGTGCATCAGGGTAACTGTTAATTTGATAATGTCTAAGTTGGTTCACCATTGTTGTGCTTTGCACGGTGTAATCTGGTTTTAGTCTTAACGTGGGATCTGTTGTTGTGGCGACAGATAAAGCAAAAAGCCAAGGTTGAAAGCTTGGCTGAGCAATAACTTGATAGCTGATTGCGGCTCCCAATATAGCGGGGCTAAAGCTTTGTTGGTTAGCTTTTTTATTTTGGCGACCTTGTGCATTGTTATTGGCGCGTGTCCACTTACGGCCATCATAATTTTCTAACGTCATCGCGCGCCAGTACAAGCTTGAATAAGCAGGAATGCTTTGACCTTTAAAATTTGCGCGAAAAGCTAATTCGTTAGATAAGGCTAAATTAGCAATATCTCCAGGACTAACAACGTCTGACAAGCCTGTTTTAGCTGAATTTGCCATGGGTACTTGCCAAAAAGGAGATAAACGAGGAAAAACAACAAACAAGGTTATCGCCAGTAATGAACTTTGCAGTAACAGTATAACAACCGTTTTGCCCGCACTAAACAATGAATTTTGTTTAGCAAATACTTGATGTATCAGCGTTAAATTAATAACAAGCAAGAGCAATATAAATAATGAAAAGCCTAAGTCCTGTTTAAAAATCAATGCAGAAGCCAATAAAAACACGCCTAGTAAGGTATGTTGATAAAAATCCTTTCTCTTTTTAATTTCAAAGGCTTTAAGTGCATAAGCAAAAGTGAGCAAGTGCACCATGGCAATAAGAACGCCAAAAGATTGTGCCGAAACCGCAATAGCGACACAGCCACTGATGGCAAGTAACATTAAAATAAACGGCGACATACGCGCGGCATCGCTATAAAGTTTTATCACGGAGCCAGTGTTAGAGCTAACGTTATCCCTGTCGTTTGAGTTTTTTTGTCTGGAAAGTAATAATGCTTGCCAACAAAGGCATAGTGCCAAAATAGCTAACATCCAAGTGCTTAACTCTGCCGTTAAACTACTTATGTTTATTAATTGACAACCCCAAAGTAGCCAAGCGCTATTTTTAGGTAAGCTAAAAGACTCAGTTTGAGGGATATGGTTACTCATGACTCTCTAACCAACTGATTAAAATTTGCCAAGGCGGTTAAACAAGCACTTTGATGTACAAAGCCTACATCAGGGGCTATTTTTTTGTAAACATCACTGGCGCTACTATGACCATTAACTGTCAAATCGAGACCAAAGCGCTGTTCACTATGGCTATATTCAAGTACCAAATAACAAAGGTAACTTAATTGTGACTCTAGGTTAGCACTGGGCATTTCACTCAATTTAAGCCAAGCTAAACTGCCTTGCTGGCTCTGGTAATGTTTGGTGTACCTGCCCTGTCCCCGAGCAAACTGCTTCCATGCTATTCGCGCTCTCGATTCACCCAGCACATAATCTTTCAACTCGGCAAAATCATCTAAGCCCACAGATTGAGTAGCATAATTAGTGGTACTGGCATTTTGGCTATCCTGTCCAGCAAGTTGATATTGATCTGCATTGATTTTTTTTGGCTGCGGATAAACAGTTATTTGATGGGAGAAATCTAATACCGCCCAAGAAACAAAAAGGCCAAAGGAATACTCGCTTGATATTTTTATTCTACCGATATTCACGATACCGCGCTGTTTGGCGACATAAGGTAAAACAACGTCGGTATTGCCCGCTGGGCACTGCTCAAGATAAATTTTTTGCTGTCGTTGTTTGGTATGCTGAGGCTGCTTGAGTTGCTTAGGTTGTTTGGCAAAGCTCAGTGTCAAATCAAAGTGCTGCTTAGTCGCAATAATAGTAACCGGTACATTGATTGTTTGTTTAGCAAACCCTGAATGTTTCGCTGTTGATTTAAAGCCCAGCCCAGAAAAATTATAAAAACTATGCATCATGACACTAATAAAAAAACTCGCTAATAAATAACTCATCAACATAATGATATTGTTTTGATAATTAGTGGCTAACAAAAAAAGTAAAAATACAAATAACAGATAAGCAAAACCAAACTTAGTGGGCATAATAAAAATATTCTGCCGCGATAATTGATGGTGAAAGCGACTAGGTACCCGACGCTTTAACCAAGTGTCAAAGCGGTTTTGAAAAAAAGATTTAAAACTATTACCCGCCATTATATCGCTGCCATCATGATTTTAGTGGCGTTAATACATCCACACACTGGATGATTTGATCACACAACGGGTTTTGACTGTCATTATAATTTTGTGCCGTTATCTCAATTCGATGTTGACATACGGTACTGAAAACAGCCTGTACATCATCAGGTAATACAAAATCTCTATTATTGATAAAAGCCCAAGCTTTGGCTGCGGCAAGTAAAGCTTTACCCGCTCGGGGTGATAAAGGTTTACAGTTTATTTCATGCTGATTTTCTGAGCTTATTTGACCACGAGTAACTTGACACAAGGCAATAATATAGTCGATAACATTATCCGAGACATGGATTTGCTGTACATGCCCCTGCATTGTAGCCAACTCGTCTGCCGTAATAGCTTGTGGCGTGGTTTTTGTGTTACTTGCTTGTGCGTTATTATTACTGAGTAAAATTTTCTTTTCCGCGGCGGTATCAGGAAAACCCAACGATATACGCATCATAAAGCGGTCAAGTTGCGACTCTGGCAAAGGATAAGTACCGGCATGAAATAACGGATTTTGGGTGGCAATAACAAAAAATGGCGTTGGCAATGGGTACGTTTCACCATCAATGCTAACTTGCTGCTCAGCCATGGCTTCAAGCAGCGCACTTTGAGTTTTAGGACTGGCTCTATTTATTTCATCTGCGAGCACTACTTGGCTAAAAATAGGGCCTTTATGTAATTCAAAACTATTAGTTTCTCGATTGAAAATAGCGATACCGATAATATCTGCGGGCAGTAAGTCACTGGTAAATTGCGTGCGTTGATAGCTTAATCCTAATGTATTGGCAAGCACATGCGCCAATGTGGTTTTACCCATGCCGGGTAAATCTTCAATGAGTAAATGCCCTTGGGCAAGCAAACAAGCAAGCGCTAAACGGCATTCGTGGGGTTTTCCTAGGACAACAGATTCAATTTGTTCTAGAATATTATTAATAGCAGTTTGCATAAAAAAACCTACTTACACACTTTGAATAAAAGGATAAGTAGACTTTTTAGCATGCTTTTCAAGTTATTGATAGCGTGTAGGTAAAGGTGAGGTTAGCGCTTTCTTCTAGCTGCAACCGCTTTATTTAGCTGTGCAAGCATGGTTTCAGTGTCATCCCAACCAATACAAGCATCGGTAATACTTTGTCCATACACTTGTGCTTTACCATCTACAAGCTTTTGATTACCTTCAACTAGGTGACTTTCTACCATCACGCCAAAAATATTTTGATTCCCTTGGCTAATTTGCTCACTCACATCTGTAGCAACTAACATTTGATTTTCAAACTTTTTGCTTGAATTGGCATGACTAAAATCAATCATAATTTTTGTCTTTAAGCCACTGGCATCAAGCTCTGATGTTACGTCTTTAACACTTTGGGCATCAAAGTTAGTGGTTTTACCACCACGTAGGATGATATGACAATCATTATTACCTGTGGTTTCGACAATAGCCGCATGGCCAAACTTGGTCACAGATAAAAAGTGATGTGATGCTGCGGCAGAGCCAATAGCGTCTATGGCGATTCTAATCGTGCCATCAGTGCCATTTTTAAAACCTACCGGACAAGAAAGGCCTGAAGCGAGTTCACGATGAACTTGTGATTCAGTCGTACGGGCACCAATAGCTCCCCAACACATAAAGTCAGCCATGTACTGTGGCGTGATCATGTCTAAAAACTCGCCAGCTGTTGGTAAGCCTAGCTCATTAATGTCGAGTAATAGTTTTCTGCCTATACGTAAACCGTCATTAAGTTTGAAACTGTTATCCATATAAGGGTCATTAATTAATCCCTTCCAGCCCACAGTAGTGCGTGGTTTTTCAAAATAAACACGCATAACAATTTCTAAATTGTCTTTATATTTCTCACGTAATTTGACTAAAAGCTGGCCATATTCAAGTGCCGCTTTTGGGTCATGAATAGAGCAAGGGCCAATGACCACCAATAAGCGATCGTCTTTACCATTAAAAATATTGTGAATTGCCGCACGGCCAGCAACAACTGACTTAGTGGCTTGCTCTGACGCTGGAAATCGCTCTAGTAAAGCTACAGGAGGTAAAAGGTCTTTGATTTTATTGATGCGCACATCGTCAGTTTGATACATAATTATTTCTCTTTCCATTTCTTCAATACGAGTTTTTCGCTCTCATTTTACAAATTTAATACGTCTAGACGCCTAAATGAATAATCCCGAAGTCAATTTACCAGTGTTATACCCCTAATACCAGTGGAGAAAGTCTAAAAAAACAATATAATCAGTGATCACACCGATATTATTAGGATATACCTAAGATGATTAACAAAAAACTACCTCTCATTGATTTACATCGTCATTTAGATGGCAATATCCGCCCTGCCACTATTTGGCAATTAGCTGAGCAAAATAACATTACCCGACCTTGCGCAACGTTTGAAGACTTCATTCCTTATGTGCAAATTCAGCACAGTGAAGCAGATTTATTAGCTTTTTTGAAAAAGCTTGATTGGGGTGTGGCGGTTTTACAAAGCCTAGATGATGTTAAGCGCGTTGCTTATGAAAATGTTGAAGATGCTTTTAATGCTGGTTTACACTACGCAGAGCTTCGCTTTTCACCTTATTATATGGCGATGAATCACAATTTACCCGTAGCGGATGTTGTCGCTGCTGTTGTTGATGGTGTGCACGCGGGTACTAAAGCATTCAATGTACGCATTAACCTTATTGGTATTTTAAGCCGCACTTTTGGTGTTAAGCATTGTCAGTTAGAGCTTGATGCCTTACTAACACATAAAGAGCACCTTGTTGCTGTGGATTTAGCCGGTGATGAATATAACTTCCCTGGCACTTTATTTACCCCGCACTTTCAACAAGTCAGAGATGCAGGCTTACAAGTAACCGTGCATGCTGGCGAAGCTGGTGGTGCCCAAAGTGTTTGGCAAGCCATTGAAGAGCTTGGCGCAACACGCATTGGCCATGGGGTTGCCACCTGCACCGATGAAAGATTAATGGCTTATATGGTTAAACATGATATTGCGATTGAGTCATGCTTAACATCAAACTTTCAAACGGGCACAGTCAAAGACTTAAACCAACATCCATTAAAAATATTTTTGCAACAAGGTATAAAGGCTTGTTTAAATACTGATGATCCCGCCGTACAAGGCATAGAAATTAAAGATGAATTTAAACTCGCTAAAGAGGTATTAAATTTTACCGATGCAAGCTTTAATCAATTGCAGCAAAATGCGCTTGAAGTATGCTTTTTATCTGACAGCGAAAAGCAAACATTACAAAATAGTGTTTTGCAATAACAAAAAAGTGAACAAGAAAGTTAGCAATATGGCAGAAGTTTAATTTCCGCAAAAGCTACACTTTATTCATTGATATTGATAAACTAAAAAACTCAGTAAAACACCCTTGATAGTAGTAGCACTTCAACAACTTTCAACAATTGTGTTGATTTGAGCAAGCTAAAAACTTACTGAATAATTTTACTTCTCAACGAGAGAAGTTAACAAAAACCACCACAAGGGATATTTCATGAGCACACCTCACATTTCTGCAAACACTGGCGAATTCGCTAAAACCGTACTTATGCCGGGCGATCCGTTACGCGCAAAATTTATTGCTGAAAATTTTTTAGATAATGCTAAGTGCATTACTAGCGTGCGTAACATGTTTGGCTACACAGGCACTTATAAAGGCCAACCTATTTCAGTGATGGGCTCAGGTATGGGCGTTCCATCTATTTCAATTTATGCCACGGAGCTTTATAAAGATTATGGCGTTGAAAGCATCATTCGTATTGGCTCTTGCGGCGCAGTGCGTGACGATATAAAAATTCGCGATGTGATTATTGGCATGGCGGCGAGTACCGACTCAAATGTTAATCGTCAACGCTTTAATCAATGTGATTTTGCCGCCTGTGCTGATTTTTCTTTGTTACATAAAGTAGTCAATACCGCCGATAAACTAGGTAAAAAAGTGCACGTCGGTAATATTTTTACCGCCGATTTATTTTACACGCCGCAACCAGAGATGTTTGCCTTAATGGAAAAATACGGTATTTTAGCGGTTGAAATGGAAGCGGCTGGTTTATATGGTGTGGCAGCAGAATACGGCAAAAAAGCACTGACGGTATTAACGGTGTCCGATCACATTAAAACTGGTGAACAAACCACCGCCGAAGAGCGTGAAAACACCTTTAAAGATATGATGGAACTGACGCTAGAAAGTGTTTTATAAAGGCGCTATCGTTTTGTTCGGCTTAAAAAGCTTTACCATAAGAGAATAGAATACTAGCCACAGCACAGAGAACGGTCAATCCTCTGTGTTGGCTCGAAGAGCCCTCGGTGGTAAATAGTAACTTGTAATAAAATCATAGAATCTATAAGCGCTATTAAGAGTGTGTATTAACTTAATAGCGTTTGTCCAACTCGAGTAATTTCTTGAGATATTTTTTTATTTACCCCTTTCACTAACACCCAACTATGCCAGTACAAGGTTTCGACTAAAGCTTTATCAGGACAAATTTTCACTAGTTCACCCGTCGCTAACTCATTTTTTATCTGCAATTCAGGCAACAGACAATAGGCTACGCCTTGCTTGGCTAACTCAACAAAGGCTTCTGAAGATCGAACACAGTGACAATAGTATTCGCTTGCTGCTAAATCAAAATGTTGAGTAATAAACCTAACATGCATATCATCTTTATGATCATAACTGATCGCAGGTGCCATTTTTAATGACGTACTATTAACACCACCAGCAAAATATTTCTGTTGAAAACTTTTTGATGCCACTAAGCAATAATGCATTTTACCTAATTCAAAAGACCTATAACCTTTTAACGGTGTTTTCTCGATACTAACCGCGCCAATGGCTTCTCCTGAGCGCAACTTATCTAACGTGCGCTCTTCGTGCTCAATCAGCAAGTTCAACTCAATTAGATGATTTTCAAGTACCCCAGTGAGCGCCTTGATAAACCATGTTGCGATACTATCGGCATTCACTGCTAAGGTGATCTTGATTGGTTTAATGGGGTTGTCAGGTAATAACTGCGGTAATAATTCATTTTCAAGCTGCTTCACTTTTTTATAATGACTTAGTAGTTGTGCGCCAACATCAGTCAGCTCAATAGGTTGGCGGCGAATTAATATCGGCTGACCAATATTTTCTTCTAGCAGCTTAATCCGTTGTGAGATGGCCGATTGAGAAATAAATAGTTTTTTAGCTGCTAATTCAAAGCTTTGCACTTCGATGATAGTGGCCAAAGCGATGAGTAATTTATAATCAAACTCTTTCATTAGTTTTACTTATGATAATTTAATTTTATTAATTATATTAAATTGCAGAAAAAGTGCAAACTGCCTTTGTTTTCAACACTCACCAACAGTATTCACTCATTTTTTAACCGGAGATCATTATGATCATGTTAGCAGCAAGCCAAGGCTTTACATTGGCATTAAGCATGATTATCCCTATTGGCAGCCAAAACTCTATGTTATTAACGCAAGGGATAAATAAAAATCATCACCTAATGACTGCGGCATTATTTATATTGTACGACGCGATATTAATTAGCATTGGTGTGCTGGGGGGTAGCTTTATTTTATCCAGTAACGACACCTTGTTTACCCTACTCACTTGGGGTGGCATTGCTTTTTTACTGGCTTATGGTGCTATGTCATTTAAATCAGCTTTTGTTAGCACAGGTGATGATTCAACCGCTGTTAGCAGCCAAAAATCGTTAAAAGTTGTCATGATAACAAGCTTGATAGTGACATTTTTAAACCCTCATGCTTATATTGATACTGTGATGGTTATTGGTAGTGTAGGTGGGCAATACAGTGGCGATACAAAAATTTACTTTTTAATGGGCGCTATCTCTGGCTCAATCGTGTGGTTTTCAAGCCTAGCATTGGGCGCTGCTAAGTTGTCAGTCGTCTTAGCAAAGCCCAAAGTAAAACAAGTTATCGATACCTTAATTGGTTTGGTGATGTGGTTTATCGCTTACTCGTTATTAATGTCTTGGTTGGCAAGATAGCAGATAAATTAGCAACCTTGCCGCCTAACCTACCAAGATTTAAGTAGTGCTTTTGCTTGCTTTTTCTCTGCAAAATCATCACTACTTTCTACCGCCTCAATTAAGTATTTTTTTGCTTCAATGTGGCGGTTTAAACCGTTAAGTGTTACCGCTAAATGATACTTAATTTCAGCATTATTAAAGTCTTTAACAAGTGCCTTTCTAAATAAAGCTAAAGCTTGCTCATATTCACCAAGCTGCGATTGTATCCACGCAAAGGTGTCGATAATAGCAATGTTATCAGGTAAGTAGTTATAGGCTTGTTGAGCATATTGTTTTGCTTTTTGCTGGTTTCCTAAAGCAAAATGTACACTAGCAATGTTATTTAACAGTAAGGGTAATTGCCCGTATTGCGCTATTAAGGCTTCATAACTGTCAGCGGCTTTTTGTAATTGCTCATTACTTTTATAACTGTCAGCTAATGAAATAGCGACCATCATATCGTTCGGATACTTGCTCAGCCATGTCGTTAACGGTTTTATCGCCTTGTGTGCTTGTTGCTGTTTTTTGTAATTTTTATACAAACCTAATATGGCTTGTTTTTGATCAGACAATTTAAGCGCTTGTAAGTAATAGCCTTCCGCTTTAACTAAATCACCTAGCCTGTAATATAAATCCCCTTTAAGGGTTGCGGCTAAACTAGGGCTTGATGATAATTGACTAATACTATTGATTAGTGTTAAAGCAAATTTTTCGTCTTTATTCGCAATCACTAAATTAACTAAGCCTAAATGTGCTTGCAGTGATTTTTCATTTATCACAATGGCTTTTTTATATGACGATACGGCAGCCTTTTTATTACCTGCTTTAATTTGTGCTTTAGCCAGTAATATGAGTGTTTTTCCTCTGTTTTTGCTTTTACTTAAATGATCACGTAATACACTTACCGCTTGTTGATGTTTATTTTGCTGTTGGTACAAACTAGCAAGTAACAATAATGCATCTGGCTGTTTTGAATTATGGCTCATAAACAACTTCACCGTTGCAACGGCTTTATCCAGCTGCTTTTCTTTCGCTAATACATTTGTTAAACGTACTAATACATCTAAGTTGTTAGGTGCTAGCGCATAAGCTTTGTTTATCCAAAGGGAGGCATTTTTCAAGTCTTTCATCAATAAGTAGGTATCTGATATTTCCCCTATAATTAATACGTTTTGCTCGAATAATGCTAACTGTTTTTCTAAAAAGGCAAGTGCTTGCTCAACGTTACCTGAGATATTATCTATGCGCGCCAAATGTATTATGGCAAGTACGTTAGTTGAGTCTAATGTTAGCGCGACATTAAAAGCTTGTTTAGCCTTGTCAATATCACCTGACAAACCATAGATAGTGCCTAAGCGTTGTTGAAAGAAGCTCTCTTGTGGAAATTCTTCAACAAGCTGCTCAAGTAGCTGAATTGCTGTAACGTAGTTTTGAGTATTTTGGTATGAGTCAACCAGCATCAATTTTATTTGCACACTATTTATTTTATTCTCTTTTATCGCAGACAATGCCTTTATCGCGGTTTTATAATCACCCGATTTCATATAAGTACGCGCTAAATTACTAATACCAATCGGTGAATTAGGTTGAATATTTAATACTTTCTCAAAATAAAATTGCGCTTTTTCATTATCACCTAACTGTAAATAACTTAAGCCTAACAATGACAGAATATTAATATTGTTAGGCTTCGCTAAGTTAGTTTTACCTAATAAGCTACGAGCTAAATTAGCATCATTATTTTTTAAATCTATCGTAGCAATCATGCTAACGGTAGCAATATCAAATTTGGTATAATTAAGATATTGCATTAAGTAACGGCGGGCATCATTTAAGTTGCCAAATTGATAATTGGTTAAGCCTGCTAAGTAATAATAATCTGGGGTACTGCGCATCACTTCAGGTGGAACCGCGCCTAAGGTAGCAATAACCTCGGTCAATTTTTTATCGCCACTTTGCTTATCTTCTATACTGGCATTAATGATTGCTTTAAGATAACCAGCCCTTGGCTCTGCCGGGATTTGGGCAAGAATATAATTTACATGCACTAATGCTTCGTTATATTGGCTTAATTGAATGTGCAACATGGCTTTAATTAAACGAGCTGACAAATGTGACGGTTCAATAAGCAAAGCTTGCTCAATAGCCAACATAGCTTCTGGATAATTGCCCAGCTTGGCATATAATTGTCCTTTAAAAACCCAGCCGTTTACAAAAGGCTTGGCACTGGTAACCGCCCGTTCAATAAAAGCGAGTGCGTTATCTATTTGTCCTTTCTTTAATGCTATTTGTGCGCGACCTAATAAGGCTAATTGCTCATTCGGTGCTAATTTTAACACCTTGGTAAATGCTTTGTCTGCTGAGCTATATTGTTTTTTACCTATATAAGCTTGACCACTTATCAGTAATAAATCGGTTTCAATGGCAATGTTTCGCTCACCTGCAGCAGCAACAGCTAAAGCGTCATCATACCTATGTTGTAACAAGTATGCATGGCCAAACAAGGTGACTAAGCGGTCATTATCTACTTGAGCTTTTTGTGCTCTTTTTAGCTCAATTTCTGCGGCAACACCATTGCCCTGCTCTATGAGCACTTGCGCCAATAAAACCCGCGATGGCATGTGCTCGCTATTTCTCTGTAAAGCATTTTTCAAATGAATTAAGCTGGTTGAAAACTTTTCATTTTGAAATGAAATAAGCGCTTGCTCATACAAATTATCAACATTACTTATCGCTTGTTTTGCTATTACTGCAGGAGTAAAAGCAAAAATGCATATTAATAAAGCGATTCGTTTGAAAATAAGCGTTGATTGAAAAAATCGTGTAGAAAGTGAAAACATACAACAATGATCCGTAAGTCGTGAAAGTAGCAATAAATTTGCCTAACTAATTTGCAGTAATCATAAAGAGTTATGCGTATTGGGTCTAGTAGCACTAGCGTCTATTTTTTTTACACTTATTACAATTCATATTGTTAACAGGTTTAAAAAACAAAGTAACGATATGATTTATAAGCAAACATTAATGCTGGCCTATTTTTTGCTTTATTGTTATTATTAACATAAGATAAACATTTGTTGTAACACTTACCAACAAATTACTAGGAAGTACTATGTCATTTATTTTTAAAACAATTAAACCTTTAGCCATTGCCGCTATGCTCGCTACAAGCTCTACGTTTGCAGCAGATATTTTAGTAGACACCACAATCATTGATAATAATGGCGTAAATGATGCTATCGGTGGTTGGCAATTTGAAGTTAACAGTATGGATGTTAATTGGACTGATGATGGCAACGTTACCGTAGATGTATACACAAATTTTGGTGACTATAATAATAGATTTGGCTCTGGCACACATGGTAATGGTAACATAGTTTTTGGTGATTTATTAATCAGTACCGGTGGCGATACTAACGTTTTTGACTATGCATTTAAATTAACTGATGATCGCTTTGATGATTATTATACTTCTGGCTACAGCGAACATGATGGCAGCCTAGTAGAAATTTCATCAACCACAACAGCGGGTCAATATCACGGCCAAGGTGCTAGTGTAGAAAATGATGGTCAAGTTTTCGGTAATAATAATGGCAGTGGTAATGATGTTGCTGGTAGCTGGAGTGTAGACACGAATTATGCAGGCGTTAATCATGATAATTATGACAAATTAAGCTTTAACTTTAACGTTGATGGCATTACCGCATTTCAAAATGCTAGCCAACTAGCTTTTAGCTGGGCTATGTCTTGTGCTAATGATGTGATACACGATGTCGTTAATGTAAGCAGACCTAACAAGCCTGTGACAGTTCCTGAGCCTGCAACTATTATGTTATTTTTACTTGGCTTAGCGTTTATAGTAAGAAATAAAATTAAAGTTAATTAATCTTTAACTTGTAGGAGCGGTTTCAACCGCGAAGTTCTCGAGGATACTTTTGTTAAAAAATAAGCTCTCCTACAAAAAGCATTTGAATCAATGGATAACATATATAACAACAATTATCGGGTATATAGCCAATTGAGTTATAAAAAAACCTGCATTTATGCAGGTTTTTTTATGGCTTAATTTTTTGTATCTATTCAGTGACCTCTAGTAAGGTACGTCATTCCCGTAGTCACTAAATCGGGAATCTTGGTTAATTAACACTAGACCCTCGATTTAAACACTTCGAGGGTGACGATAGGTGAATGGGTACAATTTTTTATGCTTTTTCTAAACATTAAAAGCTTTAACCGTTAAAAGAAATTAACTTTAAACTCAGCGCCAATAAAACGCTCTTCATTAACAATAGCAGTGTTATTAGTGAAATCAACCGCACCAATAGCTTGTTGCTCATCAGTTAGGTTTCTAACAAATAAGGCCACTTCATATTCTCTATCGTCACCATCCCATGTATAACCCGTACGAAGGCCACCTTCTAATAAAGCTTCTCCGGTAAATTCAACTGAGTTATACAAGAAAAAGCTTATTTCATCACGGTAAGACCAATCGGTATAAGCATAAAACTCACCTTCACCTATCTCTATCGCGTAACGAGCGGTAAAGTTGAAAATCCATTCTGGTGCATGTGGTAGGCTATTACCGTCAACAAGCGCCATTCCATCGCCATTAATGGGGTCGGTAACCGTACAAGAAGCACAAATAGGTACCGATAAACCATCATCATTTAACTCGGTATTGTTATAACTAGCATTAGCCGTTACTAACCAGTTCTCGCTTAAAATAAATTGAGAGTCTATTTCAAAACCGTAACCAACTGTTTCATTGGCATTCAATAATCGGGCGGTATTACTGTCACCACCAACAGAGGTCAGTTGTTGGTCATCCATGGTGTAATAGAATACTGAGGCATTTATTCGCCCCATGTTGTCTAGAATATCTGACTTAATACCTGCTTCATAAGAAATAATGGTTTCAGAGTCAGCAACCGAAATGCCGTCATCAAAAGCAAATAATGAACGACCTTGAATACTTGGTGCTCTAAAGGTATCAGCTACACGGGCATACAAATTAATGTCATCGGTATATTTGTGTGAAACACTGATATCCCAACTTACATGACTGTCATTAGTGCTAACCGCGCCTGCAGCATAATCAGGTGCACCCAAAAATGATAAAGGTGATTGTGTTCTTTCGTTATTATAATCTTTGTCATCATCAGAATAACGTAAACCGACCGTCACTGACGTTTTATCTGAAAGGCTATAATCAACCGAGCTAAATATCGCCCAAGCCGTTGTGTCTTGCTCTTGAATAACATAACCATTTTCAAGTCCAGTTGGTCCGCCAAAAGCAGCTAAAGCGTCGTAAGAGAAGCTTTCAATGGTTAAATCTTCGTTGAAATAAAATAAACCAACCTGATAATTGAGGTCGCCATCTAAATTACTGGTTAACCTTAACTCTTGAGTAATCTGTTGATGATCAGGAATACCATCAGCAGTTTCTGAACTAAGATTAATGGTACCAGGACCTGTAGGTAACGGTACTGGTGGACAGCCAAAGCCATTACAACCATAACCGCCATCTACATCGGCACGAGAGAATAACTCGGCACTTTCATAACCCGTAATAGAGGTGATGGTGTGGTTATCAAGCTCGAAAGTTAATTTTAAACTAGCGCCTTCGGTTTCAACTTGCTGCGTTGCTCGTGATGCCGAGTCGTGATAAACCGTGTCGCGGCTAAAGTTATCAGCCAAATCGTTACTACCTGATTTAATACCATTGCCATAAAAAGCAACAGGCTTACCATCTAAATCACGCATATGGTAATTAAACAAAGCATCAAAGTCATCGCCTTCATAAAGAAATTGCAGACGTAGCGCTTGATCAGTATAACCACCTAGCACACTGTCTTGCTCAAAGCCGGGCGCTTTATTATCGATATAGTTATCTCTGTCTTGGCGAAGTACTGAAATTCGAGCAGAAAGGTTATCGGTTAAACCACCACCGACAGCCGCGCGCAAATCACTGGTATTTTTACTACCATAAGACAGAGAAGCAAAACCATCAAAGTCTTGGCTAGGTTTAGCTGAGTCAAACTTCACTAAACCTGCTGGCGTGTTACGACCAAATAAGGTACCTTGCGGGCCACCAAGCACTTCAACGCGCTCTAAATCAAAAACAGGAAAACCTTTTAAAATAGGACTTTCTTGTACCACATCATCAACCACTAAAGATACTGGCTGAGAAGCATTTAAATCAAAATCTGAGTTACCTAAACCACGCATATAAAAACGAGGGAAAGTTCGGCCAAATGAAGACTCAACGCTAAGGCTAGGAATTTTGGCGTTTAAAAAACGGATATCCATCGCGGCAGAGCTATAAGCATCAAGACTATCACCTTGCAATGCCGTCACAGCAACAGGGACTTCTTGCACATTTTCAACACGCTTACGCGCAGTAACTTCAATAACTTCGATACCAACCACTTTTTCTTTTGCTGTTGTTTCTGCTGCTAAAGCATTAGCTGAAACACAGGCAACACTGGTCAGTAATGACGCTTGCACACATAACGATAATGCACTTTGCTTAAACACTCTCATTCGTTCTCTCCCAAGGATTAATGATGTTTTATTATTTGTTTTATTGTTTGATTTAGGAATTTTTTATAAGGCAGTTATTTTTTGTATAGTTCAAACAGAACACAACTACTATAAATTATTGCTTAGACGATAAAATTAACCACCTTCACCTTGAATAGGTAAAAGTGGTTCTTTGTCCGAGCCGCACCGATTGTATCAAATGATAAGAACTTAACAAGGATACAGATTCTAGGCTATAAACATGCACTAGTTGCGGTTAAATTTGTCATGACCTTATTCACGCATTCTAAAATTTCTTCTTTCGTTGATGGCTTGACAATATAACCTTTTAAACCATAGGCTGCCCATTTACGGACAATTTCTTTATTTTTATTTCCCGTTAAAGCAATTACAGGGACATCTTTACCGCCTGAAATTGCCCTAATTTTCTTGGTGGTATTTAAACCATCAAGTTTAGGCATATATAAATCCATAATAATGAGATCAAAAGGCTCTTTTTTAATTTTATTCAGAGCACTCATGCCATCTTCAGCCTGCGAAACGTCAAAATTTTCTTTTTCTAATACGTTGATTAACATATCCCGGTATAAACCATTGTCATCAACGACTAAAATTTTTTGTTGTACTTTGCTTTCTGCTAATTTTTCAATGGTATGAACTTGCTCTTTCGTGTTTATTTTACTATTGAGTTTTTCTTTCTCTGTTAATTGCTCGGCAATTGATTTATTAAAAGGCGGTTTATTGATTAGTATTTTAGATTGCTGAGCCTGTTGTTTTAATATACTTTGTTTAGATAACAGTTGAGCTATTATGCCATCTAAACTTGATTTTATATCGTATTCTAACAATGCCAATAATGGGTTTATATGCTCTTTAGTTATGGTTGACACTATTTCTTCTGTTGAAATTTCATTCGTAAATTCGTGTTTTTTAGGTATGTCCGCTATTTTTTGCTGACTCTCGGTGAGCGTTTCCAAAAGTTGCTGCCTACATCGACCACTTTCATCAATAAGTTGTGCTAAATCTTCATCAATTTGTTCAAAATTATCTTCATTGAATTTATCTACATTATTTAGAGACAGTGTTTGGTTTAGCCCATTTTGGACGATCATTACCAATCGAAATTTTTCATAAAGCGGTAGGTAGACAAAATAATTATCGAATAGTTTTTTCATACAGCAACGAAAGGCTAGTGACGATTCTTTGTTATTACACATTAAAACGCTATAGTGAGGATAATCTAATAGGCCTCCTTCAACTAATGAAGCATAATATTCAACACATTTAGATACGTCTGATAAAGCAAATAATATTACTGGAGGTTTCTCTTTTAGCAAAAAACTTGTGGTTTGATCATCCATTCTGATAGAACGGTAGTATTCAATTTTAGAAACTAAAATATTGGCAGTACCAATAATATCTTCCTCTTGTTCAAAAATCATAACTACACGCGACTGCCCACTGCCAAAATTCTTTTTTTTATTTTTCATTCGTTATAACTCCATAAACCTGTTTTACGGCACGATTAATTAATATAATGTGCTCCTTACATTGCATATTATCTTTATTTAAGGCTATTTCTTCTAGTGACTCCAATAAATCAGCCGTTTGTTCAGCGCCTATTGCACAAGCGGAGGTTTTTAAAAAGTGTGCTTCTTCTTTTATTTGGTTAAATTCACTTTTTGTGAAAGAGCTTGCTATTTTAGCTATTGATTGTTTGGCTTGTTGTAAAAATTGAATTTCAAATTTACGGCTCAACACTTGATCTTCGCCAATTAAATTGAGCATTGCATTATGATTAAGAATTTGTCGTTTGTTTTCATCCATGCGCATACCATTTTTTTAATACTTTTCTTAAATCGGCAAGTTGTACGGGCTTACTCACAAAATCACTCATTCCCGCTTGAAAACATTTTTCATCATCACCACTCATCGCAGCACCAGTGACGGCAATAATAGGAATTTGTCTTTTATTTTCTGCTCGCTCTAAAGATCTGATATTTTTTGCCATTTGATAACCGTCCACTTTAGGCATATGACAGTCCGTCAAGATCATTTTATAACTCCCTGTTCGCCAGACCTTTTTACCTTCTTCACCATTATCTGCAAGGTCGCAGCCATAACCTAATTTAGTTAATTGCTGTTTTATTAACGTTTGGTTCAATGGATTATCTTCAACCACTAAAATATCCGCTTTAAGTTGACTTACCCGTTGTTTTTGTTCTTTTTCAATATCGTAATCTAAACCGTCTAACACTAAGTCATCTAGCTCTAAATTCAATTCATCAAGCTCTAATCTGAGATCTTCAAAATTTAATTTACAATTATTTTCTTTCGTTTGCTTAATTAGATTAATTAGTTGTATTTTGGTTAAGGTTTCTAAATTTATAATTCTCACTCCTTTGAACAGTGTTTTAGCTAAAGGTATATCGAGTGTTCGTACCGCAATAAGAATTTGCTTGTTTTTATTGAGCTGTTCAATGAGAGCGGTTAGTTGACTCTTATCGGCACTTAATTGATCCACAAGGATAACCATCACTTCAAAATTACATGCCATAAATTTATTGTCTATACTCATCTCGGATAAATAATGTTTACTTACAATAGCGCCGCTAGCAGTAATATTTTGCTCACATACTGTTTGCTTAGAGGCTATTTCGGTTGTTGAACATATTAAACAAACATTTATTGCCGAGAGTAATTCAACATCTAAAGCATTAGTTTCTTGTGAAAGCCAAAAAGGAAGTTCAATTTCAAAACAAGAACCTTGCCCTTTTTCACTTGACAAAATAATTCGCCCTCCCATCATTTCAGTTAGCTGACCACAGATAGCTAACCCTAGACCTGTACCTCCAAAATTTCTGGTTGTTGAACGTTCGGCCTGAGTAAAAGGCATAAATAGCTTTTGCTGAACATCTTTATCAATACCTATACCATTATCAATAACCTTGAAGTTAATAGTGCTAATATAAGGATTGCTTTCTATAATTTTCGCATGTAGTTCTACTACTCCTTGTTTATTTCTGTCGGTGTGAGTGAACTTAAGCGCATTGCCGATAGTATTGAATAAAATTTGCCTAACCCGCATAGAATCCCCTTTAACATACATAGGGATATTGGTGTCTTCATACACTTTGAATATAATATTTTGCTTTTGAGCGGTAGGAACAAATACTTTAACTATATTATCAATCACTTCTGATAATGAAAAAGGTCTATCTTCAAGTAATAACTTACCCGCTTCTATTTTACTGATATCAAGAATATCATTAAGAATACACACTAAGTTTTCTGATGATGTTTTGGCGGTATCAATTAAGTCCATTGATTCAACAGAGTGCTCCGTTGTTGCTAGTAAATCAAGTGAGCCAATAACAGCATTCATTGGTGTTCGCAGTTCATGGCTCATCATCGAAAGAAAATCAGATTTTATTTGACTGGCTTGCTCAGCGTGCTCCATACTTTGCTTTAATTCTTTGGTACGTTTTTCAACACTAGCTTCAAGTTCGTTATTGAGTTTTTTTAACTGATTTTGTACTTTACGAATTGCCGATTCATCGATGCAGACACCATCTATGCGACAGATTTGCCCGTTATTGTCGAGACTAACCTTACCTTTATTAGCAAAGTAGCCAATTTCTCCATTAGGTAAAATTGCTCTGTATTGCTGAATAAGATCTTCACCTGTCTGCAGTGCGTGTGCTAATACCGCAATAGAGTTGTCACGATCATCAGGATGCAGTGTTTGCTGCCACTTTTCAATATTGCCACGGTCTTCAGGTTGTAAGCCAAATAGTTTATTGCTTAATTCATCCCATGACCATTGCCATACATTTTCATGATCAAGTATGGCGTGCCAGCTTCCTACCCGCCCAACGTCCATAGCAATATCTTTACTTACAAGCACCTGATTTAACTGACTTAACACGAGCTTTCTATCACTTACATCAACTAAAGTCCCCATGACTTTATGCTTTTTTTGTTGTTGATAGAATAAATTACCTTTAATTCTAAACCAGTGTATTTTCTTATTAATCAAAGCGCGAAATTCAAAATCAAGAGGGATTTCACTGTGAATATGGTGCTTAAAAAAAGCAGAAAACACCTCTCGATCATGCTCATAAACTAGCGAGGTAAGGTTTTGATAAGTAAAGTTTTCTTCAGGCGTAGTTAAGTTGATTAATTGTTTAAACTTAGTTGAGAAAAACATTTTATGACTATTTATATCATAACTCCAAATACCAATATTAGCGCCTTCTACCGTTAAACTAAGTTGATTCAATGAATCTAAAGTATTATTACTAAGTTGTTCGTCTTGATTTATAGTAACAATGACAGTGACAAGTTTATCTTGATTGACATTACTGAATAATAATTGCACAGGTATTTCTTTACACTGTTGCGAGGTCAGATATGAAACGATTTGACAGCCTAAAGGTAGCTCAAATGAATCAGACTTTGTCATTGAAGTTTTTAATCTAAACAATTGTAATATTGATTTTTCTACAAATTCTGTGGTGGGAAGATTAAATAATTTTTTTAATTTTTCATTGATTTCAATAATGTCGCCTTGCTCTGTGATTAACATGGCGGGAAAATGGTTATTTTTCAGAAAACTTGTGCAACCTTCAGACATCAGAAAATCCTTTTACTGTTGGCATTATCAATGATTACTTTTAAATATAGCAGTATTTTTATTTTTTTGTGAAATGGTCAATAAACTATGACAACGAAAGTAGCCCGTAAATATAATTTACAGGCGTTAAAAATTTTAATTGATATTAGGCTACCCGTCTAGTTTCCTCAAAAACACTGATGAAGTAGCCCTTTAAAGAGTATTAGACCGCGGAATTTAGGCGTTCGTTGTTCGTTGTTCGTTGTTCGTTGAAAAGTCTGATAGTTTTTATGTCACAGAGCTATGTTTTTCTTTTTAAATCGGATAAGAAGCTAGTTCCGTACGTCATTGCTTCGACATTAAAAAATTCTGCAATGGTTTGTCCTAAATCGGCAAAAGTAGCTCTCTCTCCTAATGACACAGATTGTATCTGATGATGATAACTTAACAAGGGGACAAATTCTCGAGTATGGTCGTTACCCGGCCAAGTCGGATCACAGCCATGATCGGCGGTTAAAAACAGCACATCATCAGCATGCATTTGCATAATTATTTCAGGTAAACGCAAATCAAAGGCTTCTAATGCTTGTGCATAGCCGACTGGATCACGGCGGTGACCATAATCTTGGTCGAAATTAACTAGGTTCGTGAAAATAAGGCTATTGTTTGGCGCAGTATCAATATGCTGTATCGTCGCGTCAACTAAGGCATTGATACCGGTCGCTTTTGTTTTAACGCTAATACCTTGATGGGCAAAAATATCGGCTATTTTGCCGACGCTAATGACCTGCCCGCCTGAGTTGGTTATTTTTTCAAGCACGGTCGTATCTGGCGGTAATACCGAATAGTCTCGCCTATTACCTGTACGGGTAAAATCACTGCTATCAGTGCCAAGGAAAGGCCTAGCGATCACTCGACCAATATTTAAATCGGCGTCATCGAGCAACTCACGTACTTGCTCACAATAGGTATACAAATTATCTAAACCAAAATGCTCTTCATGGGCGGCGACTTGAAAAACACTATCTGCAGAGGTGTAACAAATAGGTAACCCTGTGCTGATATGTTCAGCGCCTAAAGCATTAATTATGTCAGTGCCTGATGCGTGGCAATTACCTAATAGACCGTTAAAACCTGTTTTTTCATTAATCGCCGTAATTAATTCCGGTGAAAAGGTATCCGTTTTCTTGTCAAAGTATCCCCATTCAAATAACACTGGTACTCCTGCCATTTCCCAGTGACCACTGGGTGTATCTTTACCTGTGCTAATTTCATCCATATAACCATAAGCACCTTTTTGGGGAGCAAAGTAAAACTCGTCTATATTACGGTTAACGGCTGTTAAACTCGCTTCAAAACGTTGCCAAGTTTCAGTGCTACTCGCTAGCTTGCTCAATTCATGTAAACCCAAAGCCCCTAAATGAGGTAATTGAATGACTTTGTGCTCTTTTTCAAAATAATACTGGGCTAAATTAATAAAGGTATTAGCCCCGATATCGCCAAAATCTTCGGCATCATTAGAAAAACCAACACCAAAGCTATCTAATACTAAAATTATTGCTCTTGCCATGAAACTACAGCCCTTTTTAAATAAAATAATAAAATAAACATGACCAACTAGTCAGGTTGTGATAATTTAATGCTTTTATTGCGCTCAAACAAGTTATTAACAAATTATTTTGTTGGCCAGTATAGTACAATAATATAGTACAATAAAATCCCATATTCTTTATGTAGTCTGCCTTATTACCCACGGAAATATCAATGACGCAACCAAGTAAAACAACTGTAATTGCCATTGCGGGCGCTTCTGCATCAGGCAAGTCACTTTTTGCTGAAACTATTTATAATGAGTTGCTGCCAGAGCTTGGTAAAGACGGCATATCAATTATAAAAGAAGATGCCTATTATCGAGATCAATCCCATTTAACGATGGATGAGCGTATACAAACCAATTATGATCATCCCAAAGCCTTTGAGCACGAGTTATTAAGTGAGCATTTAACCGCTTTAATTGCTCAAAAAAATGTTAACTGCCCTGTTTACTGCTATAAAACCCACACCCGAACCCAAGAAACCGTTAAAGTTAAGTCAACAAAAATCATTCTGGTTGAAGGAATATTACTGTTATCAAATCCTCAGTTGCGTGACTGTTTTGATATCAAGGTTTATATGGATACGCCATTAGATATATGTTTAATTAGACGTATCGAGCGAGATACAATTGAGCGAGAACGTAGTTTAATTTCTATTACCACACAATATTTGTCGACGGTTCGCCCTATGTATTATCAATTTATTGAGCCATCAAAAGCTTGGGCAGATATAGTGATCACCCGTGGCGGTAAAAACCGTATGGCGATTGAAGTATTAAAAGCAAAAATCCGCCAATTATCTCAATGATTTTGACTGATTATCGAGCTATTTAACTCATTAAAAAAATAATAAGAGAGCTTTATGGAATTAACAACGGATCTAACCGCACTGCGCGGCATACTGGGTATCGGCGTATTATTAGCTATTGCAGTATTACTCTCTAAAAAAAGACAAGCCATAAACATTCGCACTGTCGTGTGGGCCTTTATTTTACAGCTATCCTTGGGCGCTTTTGTACTTTACATTCCTTTTGGTAAAGATGTATTAACGTCTATATCTGGTGGTGTACAACAAGTTATTGATAGCGCGAAAGTGGGCATAAGCTTTTTGTTTGGCGGTTTAGGCACTGATGCCATGTATTCTAACGGGGTCGGTTTTGTTTTTGCCGTACGCGTGTTACCCGTTATTATCTTTTTCTCATCATTAATCGCGGTTTTATATTATTTAGGCGTTATGCAGTGGGTTGTTAAAGTCGTTGGTGGTGCGTTGCAAAAGCTGTTAAAAACCTCCAAACCTGAATCATTATCTGCCACCGCTAATATTTTTGTCGGTCAAACAGAAGCTCCCTTAGTAATACGCCCTTACATTGCTGGTATGACTCAATCGGAGTTATTTGCCATTATGGTCGGTGGTTTAGCCTCTGTTGCAGGCTCTATTTTAGCCGGCTATGCAGGCCTTGGTATTGATTTAAAATACCTTATTGCTGCCTCTTTTATGGCAGCTCCCGGTGGCTTGTTGATGGCAAAAATCATCATGCCAGAAGTAGAGCATGAAAAATTAGCCCAAGAAAGTGTAATAACTGAAGATGCGGGTGAAAAGCCTAGTAACGTTATTGATGCCGCAGCGACAGGTGCTGCATCAGGGCTAAAATTAGCGGTAAATGTTGGCGCTATGTTATTAGCATTTATTGCTTTAATTGCCCTGCTTAATTCCCTTGTTGGCGGCGCTGCGGGTTTATTTGGCTTTGAAGGCATTACCATTGAGTGGCTTTTAGGTTATGTATTTGCCCCTATTGCTTATATAATTGGTGTGCCAAGTGACGAAATGCTGCAAGCTGGTAGCTTTATTGGTCAAAAAATTGTCGTTAATGAGTTTTTTGCTTATGTTAATTTCATCGAAATAAAAGACAGTTTATCTGCTTCAACCCAAGCCATCATTACTTTTGCCTTATGTGGTTTTGCTAACCTTTCTTCCATTGCCATTTTATTAGGCGGCATTGGCTCTATGGCACCTAATAGACGTCATGATATTGCCAAACTTGGTATGAAAGCGATGATAGCAGCAACCTTAGCCAATTTAATGAGCGCCGCAATTGCTGGCGTCTTTTTAGCCCTTTAATTTTTCGGTATTATCATGACAGATTTAAACAAAACAACATTAAAAGTAACATTAAAAACAATAGCCCAACAAGCACTTAGCTTAATGGATTTAACTAGCTTAACGGACCAAGAAAGCAGTGAAGATATTATTGCCTTATGCCAACAAGCAAAATCAAGCGCAGGCAATACGGCTGCTATTTGTATTTTCCCTCGCTTTATTCCGTTAGCAAAAAAAATATTAATTGAGCAAGGCACACCTGAAATAAAAATAGCAACTGTGACTAATTTCCCCCATGGTAATGATGATATAAATATCGCCATAGCAGAAACTAAAGCCGCGGTTGCTTATGGCGCCGATGAAGTTGACGTGGTTTACCCTTATAAAGCGTTAATGGCTGGTGATATTAATATCGGTTTAGAGTTGGTTGAAGGGTGTAAACAAGCCTGTCCTAAACATGTTTTATTGAAAGTGATTATCGAAAGTGGTGAATTACAAACGCCTGAGTTAATAAAACTTGCCAGTGAAGTTTGTATTCGAGCAGGTGCTGATTTTATTAAAACCTCAACCGGCAAAGTGAGTGTTAATGCGACACCAGAAGCTGCTGAAATAATGCTTAAAGTGATTAAATCAAGTAATCCCACGGTTGGTTTTAAAGCCGCTGGTGGCGTTAAAAATGCGCAAGATGCCAAGGTTTATTTAGATCTTGCCCGTAATATTTTAGGGGCCGACTGGCTCAACGGGGATCATTTTAGATTTGGTGCGAGTAGTTTACTAAGCAATTTATTATCGACACTTAATGACGATAATAGCGCTGATCAAGAGAGCTCACCAAACAGTAGTAACTACTAAATTAACTGTTCACCACCGAGTTGCTATGCTCTCTGTGGTAAATATTTCTAAGCTGAATAAACACCTAAATTTTTAATAATAGACTTTTCCTATGGCACAATTGTATTTTTACTACTCATCAATGAATGCAGGTAAATCAACGCACTTATTACAATCATCTTATAATTATAATGAGTGTGATTTACGCACTGTACTTTATACCGCGCAAATTGATGATCGGTATGCAAAAGGGAAAGTATCATCACGTTTAGGCATAAATGCTGATGCGCAGCTGTTTAATGAAAATACAAATTTACTCACCGAAATTAAAACATTACAGCAAGAAGGCGCTATTGCTTGTGTACTCATTGATGAAGCACAATTTTTATCTAAAACACAAGTGAAACAATTAACGGATATTGTTGATGACTTAAACATACCCGTACTAGCCTACGGTATTCGCACCGACTTTTTAGGGCAAACATTTTCGGGTAGTGCCGCCCTACTTGCTTGGGCAGATAAATTAGTGGAGCTAAAAACTATTTGTCATTGTGGCCGTAAAGCTAACTTTGTTATTCGCTTAGATCACAACGGCAAAGCTGCCACGGGTGGCGAGCAGGTTGAAGTGGGTGGTAATGAGCGTTATCAGGCGTTATGCCGTAGACATTTTAAAAGTTATCTGCCGCTAAATTAAAATCAATGTCTATCAATAACTTGATGGACATAATAATTTATCCTCTATACAATATCTGTATCATTTCTCATCAAGGATAGTTTAAGAGCAAGCATGTGTCAGTTACCGTTAGAACTTTAATTTACCAACCAACAAACAATAGTTTATATGTGTTTTTTATTAAATTCTTATTGTGGTCGGCTATTTTTCAATTTGCGGTTTGGCAACTCCATCACCATGCTTTTTTATCCGATCTTTTATTAAACGCATTAGCGCAACTTGCAGAAAAATTCAGCTCTCTTTTCACCGATAATATCTTACTCGACACCAATAAATTAATTCATGCTGATACTGGCAGATATATTGTTATTGATTCGCAATGTTCAGGGTTATCATTAATAGCCACCTTATTAGCGGCATTTTGCTCTTTAACCAATAAAATAAGCGAAAAACTTGTTATGTCACTCATTGCCATAGTTGCTATACAAACGCTTAACATACTAAGAATTAGTCACTTATTTTTTGAAATCAAACATCCCACCAATCATTTTGACATTTATCACCTCTATGTTTGGCAATTGATTAATTTTGTTTTTGCAATGGGTCTTTTTTACCAATTACAGCTGTACTTTGTAAAAGTAGAAGGGAGTAAAAAATGAATAAAGTAGTCACCATATTATTTATGCTCTGCTATTTATCTAGCTCCTTTATGGCCTTTGCTAACGGTGGCGGTGGCGGTGGCGGTGGCGGTGGCGGCGGATCTAGCACTAGTGTTCCCTTCTTAACGCCCTTTTTAAATGTCGGTATTTTTATGATCATTATTTACCTGCATAAAAAACACAAATAAGCATGACAATGGCTCAGCTTAAAACGCGTTATGTACCAAACAAGAAAAAACAAAGACAAGATATACTACTGGCCTTTGCTACCGTCATGCTGTTTTATCTTGCTTTTCCAAGTGGTGGTTATGGCAATCTAGCTTGGCTGGCTATTACCCCTGTTATTATTGCCCTCAATAATGCCCATGGTCGATATGCGTTTATGTTGGGGTTATTAACAGCAACATTAGGCTGGATGTGTAGTATTTGGTGGGTTGTTGATGGCTTAACAAAAGTAACCTATAGCCAATCAAATATCGTTATTCCTTTTGTTTTCCTATTTTGCATCTTTTCGGCTTTACCTTATGCCATTGCTTGCTGGCTGCATGCGCGATTTTCATGGGGGAGCTCAATAGTTGGTGCTTTTAAATCGGCCGCTGTTTTCACGGTATTAGTTAACTATATTCCCAGCATTTTGCCAGGTAACTTAGCCCATGCTTTATATTTATCCCCCTCACAAATACAGTTAATTAGTATTGGCGGCGTGCCAATACTGTTTTTTATCATACACCTTGTTAACTTTTTATTGGCTAACGCTGTTGTTAATAGAAAAAGTGATAAACAAAAAAGTATAACCTGTTTGTTATTAGCCTTGAGTATTTGGTTATTAAATTATGGTTATGGTTATCTTCAAACGACATATTTATTAAATAAAACCGCCAGTGTTGAACTGAGCGTTGCCATAATACAGCCAAATTTAGCGGTAAATTTACGTACGCGAGATGATTGGTTAAAAAAAGCGCCTTTGGTTCAGGCTTTAATCGCTCAGGCCGTGAATAACCATCAAACTGACTTAATTATTTTGCCTGAAATCCCCGTGCCAGTGTCATATAAAAACTACCCGCAAGATAAAATGATTTTTAATCCCGTCATTAAAAAAAACTCGCTATTACTTACCGCCATAGAGCCAATAAACAACCCGCTTAATGAATCAAATGGTTATCATAATACTATTGAGTTAATTGAAAACCAACAAGTAACACAGCTGTATAAAAAGCAAAAGTTACTACCTATTGGTGAATATTTACCCTTTGAAAAGCAACTGCCCATATTAAGAGCGCTATTTCCTAATGCGCCAAACTATGTAGCAGGTAAACACAATACAATATTGCCGCTTGATTTTGACGGGCAAACAGTAAATATTGTGCCGTTGATCTGCTATGAAGCCGTGTTTACTGATTTGGTTGCTGATGGTGTTGCTAAAGGCGGGCAAGTATTTATAAATACCGTAAACGATGCATGGTTTGGTGATACCGCAGGTCGAAATGTCCATTTAGCCTTAGCGTTATATCGCACCCTTGAGTACCGAAAACCATTAATACGCGTCACCAATAATGGCGTGAGCAATATAATTAATATGAAAGGGCAAATTCTCACCGACTCACAAATTCCTTCTCTTACTGCTGGGGTCGCTATTTCAACCGTGAATATCGCTGACATAAGTAGTTTTTATCAAACTTATCCGTATGCTTTCATGATATTTTGTCTACTATTTTGCGGTTATGCCATCGTCTCAGCACAAAGGAAGTTAAATGAATAATATTGAAGAGCCCATTTTAAAAAAACTAGCTGAATATACCAATGAAAACTTAGCCGTACACGCAGTAACCGCATCTTTTGACGAAATAGGCATTGATTCACTGTCGTTAGTTGAAATCATTTTTGATATTGAAGAGCACTTTGATATCGCTATTCCCAGCGAAAGCGAGATAGCAACAAGAGGCTTCTCTTTACGTTGCCTTGCTGATGTTTATCAACTGGTAAACATTTTAATGGCTGAAAAGGAATAATTATGTCAAATCGTGTTGTTGTCACAGGAATGGGTTGTATTTCTGCCGCGGGTCATAACGTTAAAGCATTTACTGAAACACTGTTTAGTCATCATGACGTCAACACAATTGCGCCAGTGAGCGCTTTTAAAACTACCAGCCAATTACACATAGCCGCGGAAGTAAAAAACTATGAGCCAACACAGTTTTTTAGTGCAGCTCAACTAAAGCAGCTCGACAGATTCGCGCAATTTGCCTTGATATCGGCACAAGAAGCCATTGATGATGCTCAAATTACTTTTTCTAAGGATTTGTCGCACCGAACCTGCGTTATACATGGCACAAGTATTGGTGGCCAAGAAACCATTGAAAAGGCTTATCAACAACTGTTTTGTGAAGGGAAAAAAAGAACGCACCCGTTTACGGTTCCTAAGCTTTTACCGAGCTCTGCTACCAGTCAAATTTCGATGAAATATGGCATTAAAGGCCCTGCTTTTTCTACGTCATCGGCATGTTCATCATCGGGCCATGCTATTGCGATTGCTACCATGATGCTACGTTGTAATATGGTTGATGTTGCTATTGTTGGTGGCGCGGAAGCCTGTATTACTGAGGGAAATTTTTTGGCTTGGGATGGTTTACGGGTGTTATCAACAGATACTTGCCGACCATTTTGCGCGACCAGAAGCGGACTAGTCATCGGTGAAGGTGCTGGTACCTTAATATTAGAAACCCAAGCACACGCACAAAAAAGGCATGCTCGAATTTATGCAGAAATATCAGGTATTGGCATGAGCTCTGATGCACATAATTTAGTACAGCCGCTCGCAGAAGGTGCTGAAATGGCAATGACAGCAGCGTTAGCCGATGGCAAACTTAACGCTGAACAAATTCAGTATATTAATGCCCATGGCTCTGGCACACTGCAAAATGATCGCATTGAAACACAAGCGATACATCAAGTTTTTAAAGGACATGCAAAACAGTTGAAGATTTCTTCCACAAAATCAATACATGGCCATGTGCTTGGCGCAGGCGCTGCCATTGAAAGTATCGCCACGATTATTGCGATGAACAAACAAATGCTGCCACCCACAAGAAGTCATCAAAAAGCAGACCAAGATTGCGATCTTAATTATGTTGTTAATCACCCTAGTGAACAAAAAATTAACCATGCCATGAGTAATTCTTTTGCCTTTGGTGGTCTTAATGTTGCTTTATTATTATCGCAATATAACCAGCCTAGTAATAATGGTGGCTAAATCGCGAAGCGATGGCCAACTGTTTTAAGTCCTTGTTTATTTTCTTGATACTAATTGAGCCTACTCCCCAAAGTCTAGCGCTAAGCTAGACTTTAAGGCGACCAAACCAAAAGGAGAAGACTCTATGAAATTCTATACTACTTTACATAAATATTATTGCGGAATCGACTTACATGCCAAAATTCTTTATGTTTGCATCTTAGATCAACAAGGAAATAAACTTGTTCATCAAAAGATTGGCGCAGATCCACTGGCTTTACTTCGTTTACTCGAACCTTATATGGACAATGTCGTTGTTGGCGTAGAATGCATGCATTGTTGGTACTGGGTCAGTGACTTCTGTCAGACTCACGAGGTAGATTTTGTCCTCGGTCACGCACTTTACATGAAAGCCATTCATGGCGGTAAAGCTAAAAATGATAAAATCGACTCGTACAAAATCGCTAGCCTGTTAAAAGGCGGAAATTTCCCACTGGCTTACAATTACCCAAAAGAAATGCGAGCAACCCGAGATTTACTGCGTAGAAGAACAGGCGTAGTTAGGCACGGTGCTAGCCTGAAAGCCCACGTGGTCAATACTGACAGTCAATATAATTTACCTATTCAGCACCTCAACTTAAAAAACGTTTCGGCACGAGAGCATCTACGTCACAATTATGATGATGAAGTGGTACAGCGTACTATTGAACTCGATATGGTCTTGCTTGATTAGACACGTCATTGGTGCGCATTACCTTATAAGAGCAATGAGTAAACTCGTTTACACCTTAACTGAGCCTGAAACTAACTGAAACCTGTTTAATAGCCTGTAGTCATCCTACTTGAATAGTGCCAGCCAAAGGTTAACCGATAAATGTCTAGTGCCCCTGCTACCGAAAAGGATTAAGGAAAAGTAGGCTGTGATGAGATCACACTAAGAGAGCCTCAATATGTGTTTGTTGTAAACGAGTGTTTAACGACTAACCGACATAGCGAAGAAGGCGAATTTACTGATTGATAACAACTAGCTGCCTAACGGCAGCTAAAAGAATACTATTGTCTATTGACGAGAGATAGGCTCATATGTGTTATACGAATCACTTGACTAAATCTGGATATGAATAACCAGACAATGATTCACACTTATCCCATAGCCACTCGCCTAATGACTCATCTTCAGCTAAAGCACTTACCTTTTTAATTTTTTTGTCTTTGAAGTATTCACCTGAAACATTTTTGCTAAATTCTAAATCTGAAAGAAAAACGCCTGTTTCAGCGCCCTTCTTAGGAGATCGAGCAATAAACTTGCGAACAATAGGGTATAAAAATGATACCTTTGTAGGAAATCCTTTTTTTAGCATTGGCGTATCTACGATACCTGGATCAAAGCAGTTAATAGAAATATTTGAACCCGAAAGGTACTTGGCGAGGGACCGAGTAAAAAGGATAGAGAACAACTTACTATTACAATAAGCCAACTCAGCATTAAAGTTATTTTTAAGCTCAATATCTTCTTTGTCAACTTTTGCATCTGCATGCCGAAAAGATGCAGTATTAATGATCTTAGATTTAATGGATTTCCCCAAAAGAGGGAGGAGCTTTCCGGTCAAAACATACGGTGCTATCTGATTAACAGCGAAAGTTACTTCAACACCGTCTTGGGAATACTCAATATCTTCACCTGACCAGACTCCTGCATTATTTATCAACAAGTCTATATTATCAGTTAGAGAGGCTATTCTTTCTACTGCCAAGTCAATTGATTTAAAAGAGAGGAAATCGCACTCAACAAAATGAGCTATATTTTTCAAAGGACGACCTTTAACAAGACAATTAAACTTTTCTTCATTTCTCGCGAGTACAAAAAACTCAGCCTTTTTTTCTTTATCAATCTCATAAAGCCATTCGATTCCAAAACCTGACGTCGCACCAGAAATCACTATCTTTTCCATAAAAACGATCCTAATAAGTTGTATTATTTATACAATGATAAACCCTTCCCCTTAGGGAAGGGTCAACCTTATTCTGACTGCTATTAAGTAATTTTACACTCAACCTTAAGATCTCTTTTCAAAGAAACAAGCTCTAAATCTAATTTTTTAGCTCTCTTAATCTCTAGTTTTATTTTGGCTCTTTTTCTATCAATTGCACTAATGGCAGTATTAAAAGCAAACTGCCTTTCTGTCTTTGCTAAAACCAAAGGCTCAATTTCAGACAAGCTAAAGCCTAAAGCTTGAGATCTTTTTATCATAGATATAATTACAACGTGATATTCGTTATAAGTTCTGTACGTTCCCGAGCGAATAACACCTTGTAAAAGACCAATTTTTTCATAATGATGAATCGCTTTTCTAGACGCGCCACTTAACTTGGAAACTTTTCCTATATACATAAATTAACCATATATTGTTACGATTTTACAGCTTGGATCGTATAACGGCTCACTAAGAGGCAAATAATAGTTGGTTAAAATAAGCGACGAAGGAGCAAAACCAACTGTTATTTGTCCTTTTGAGTGACTTGTTATGTTTTTTATACCATAATATATTATATATAGGTACTTATGAGGTTTTATATTATGGCTAAAAATACAAGCGTAACATTAGGCGATCATTTTGATCAGTTTATAAACCAACAACTTAACACTGGTCGTTATGGCTCAGCAAGTGAAATTGTTAGAGCTGGATTAAGAGCGTTAGAAGATCAAGAAGCTAAACTTTTAAACTTACGCAATATGCTAACCCAAGGCGAACAAAGCGGTGTTGCCGATTACAACTATGAAAGCTTGTTGACTGAGTTAGATAAAGATAACCATTAATGAATAAATTTTTACTATCTTCGAAAGCCAAAACAGATTTAATTAAAATAGCTAAATATACTCAATTAACTTGGGGTATATCTCAACGAAATGATTACTTAAAAGTATTAGATAGTACATTTCAGTTGTTGGGCGATGACCCCGAGTTAGGTCTTAATTGCGATTACATTAGAGAGGGATACAGCAAATACCCACAAGCTAGCCATGTAATTTATTACAAAGAGCGTAAAAACAACCAAATATTAATAGTGCGTATATTGCATAAAAGTATGGATGTTAACTCCGCACTCTAGAAAAATATAACGCAGCTATTAAGCGGTAAATAAATAGTTAACTAAAATTGTGAGGCACGAACAAAAGCCAACTGTTTTAGTCCCGTTTAAAGCGCTTGTTGAACGAAGCCGCTCTGCGGCAGAGTAGATCTTAAACTACCTTCCATACTCAATAACAACATTGTCACATCGACGATGCTTTATTGGAGTAAGCCCATGAACACATCACAAGT
>MAAC01011093.1_pt1 | contig 33901 bp, 32 predicted proteins | sample 1115981 | NCBI WGS metagenome assembly MAAC01 (sample SAMN04961126, study PRJNA320927) | seawater metagenome | isolation source: sample BD02T64 sea water enriched with oil for 64 days | place: USA:Gulf of Mexico | collected 2013-07-27 | reverse complement strand
CTACAGATCCAGTTGAGGTTGAAGCGAGCAGGCCTCCGCCAAGTGCGGCAGCGCCTCCCTTTAGAAAACCACGTCTTCCCAATGACGACATTTACTTTCCCTTTAAAACAATACACATTGCAATATTTGAATATGTATAGCATGGCTTCATATTAGTTATCAACGAGTAGTTCAGGATTTTACAAGCTGAACTGCATCATGGGCTTTTACAGACACTGATTTTTGCGATGAAATGTAATCAGACACCACATCATAAATAGGCGGGCCCTCAACATCTTCATTCACGCTTGCCCATCCTGCGACTGTGTAGTCTTTGTTTGCTTGGATGGCTGTTCCACTTTTCAAGTGCGTCATGTCCGTAATACGGCTTCCAATTTTCTCATTTGGATCAATACGATACCCCATACCGCCCACACGCACCATATCACCGCCTTGTTGGTAATATGGATCTTTGTTGAACAGATTATCGGCGACGTCTTCCAAAATGGTCTTGATGGTTTGACCGCTCATGGTTGTTCTGTAGGCGCTTGGATAAGTGATTGATGTGACGTTATAGACATCTTCAGTTGTGATGTTCTGACCAGGTAGCAACGTGGCACCCCACCTGAAACCAGGGGAGAGGGCAATATCTGCATCCCGTTCTGTTAGTAGGGCATCGCAGATTAGATCATCAAACGTGCCGTTCAAATTACCACGGCGATACAGCAGGCTTTCTGTTTGGCCTAGAACCTGCGTCAGTTCTTTCTCATACGGGGCCCGGATTTCAGTTACCAGAGATGTCATTTCTGCGTCAGGCGTTATGACGTCGGAGAGAATGGGAATAAGTTTATAGCTGTAGTCTTTGATTTTGCCGTTTTGGACATCCAAATCGAGGCGCGACAAGAATTTTCCGTGGCTGCCCGATGCGATGAGCAGGGTGCCGTTGACGTCGATTGCAACGGGCAATGCATCATGGGTGTGGCCGGTTAAAATTACATCTATACCGTCCACGCGAGAGGCAAGTTTGCGATCCACATCAAACCCGTTGTGGGACAGCAAGACCACCAACTCTGCGCCAGCGGCTCGCGCCTTGGCAACATTGGCTTGAACATCTGCTTCGCGAATACCAAAGCTCCAGTCGGCGACTTTGTATCTTGGATTAGCGATTGGGGTATAGGGGAAGGCTTGCCCTATAACGCCAACTTTCACGCCGCCGCGCTCATAATATGAAATGGCGTCGAAAACCTCTTCATTCCATTCGGTGTCGCGGACGTTACCGGCAAGGAAGTCAAAATCAAGCTCTTCAACAAGCTCTTGAACCCGTTCTTGGCCGTATGTAAATTCCCAATGGGCTGTCATGGCTTGTGGTTTCAAGGCGTTCATCACCTTGACCATATCCATACCGCCTGTTTTCAAAGACGTATAAGATCCCTGCCAAGTATCGCCGCCATCAAAGAACAAAGTCTTTCCGGGGCGTTCGGCGCGTATGTGTTTTAGAACGGTTGCGATGCGATCGATACCACCGACGCGGCCATATGTTTTAGCAAGAGCCGAAAACTCTGCGCTTGAGAGCGCATAAGAATCGGCGGTGCCTTTGGCAATTCCGAATTTTTTCAGGAATTCTGGGCCCGTAATATGAGGCGGTAAGCCCTCCATATCGCCAACACCAAGATTAATAGAGGGTTCGCGGAAATAAATAGGGACCAATTGAGCATGAATGTCGGTGATATGTGTAAGTGTCACATTCCCAACAGACTCAAAATCCAATAAATCCTGCTCAGTTAGTTTTTGAGTTGCAGCAGCATTTACAATGCCGCCGCCAAAACCGAGCAGCCCAGCAGTGGCGCAGGACACTTGAAGAAAATCACGGCGTGAAATCATGGATATCTACCTGAATGTTATATTTGAATGTGTGTTTGGTTTGTCGTTACGATCTCCGGGTACCACGCCGCCGTTTCAGCGGCGCGGTAGAGGAGTTAGTTACGTACAGCCGGGCTTTCAATTGGTAAGCCTTTTCCGCGATAACCTAGATATAATTCCAAGTTCACGAACTCGTCAGAACCCACTTTATAAGGGGTTGCGCGTACATTTTTCATGCAGCCTTTAAACCGGCGATGAGTTGATCCAACTTTTTGCCATTTCAGACGATAGGTTGGGAAGCCGTTTGTTTGGCCCTGACTAAGTAAGTCAGAGCGGATCTGGTTTCCATAGTTATCTTCATGACAGTTTGAGCATGCCAAATCCAATTGACCGACACGTTGGTAATACAGGTCTTTTCCTTTTTCAAAGAACGGAGCCATTGGACCGTCGACCTGTACATTTACCGGTTCGCCGCGAGATTGACTGCGAACAAACGATGTCATGGACAGAAGCTGCTCTGATTCCCATTTCCACTTATCAGCTTTCATGTTTTCAGTACGGCAGTCATTGATCTTTTGCTCGAGGTTAATTGGCTTTTGAAGTTTTTCACTCCATTTTGGAAATTCAGCACCCGCAGTTTTCATGCTCTCTGAAGCATCTTCATGACAACTTGCACATGATTTTCCTGCAGCACCGTCAACTTCCGACCAAAGGTCTTCCCCTTTATCGACCCAGATGTAACCTGGGTTTTCGAAATCATCATCTTGAAGGTCCTGTGTTTCTGACGCGCGAAACTCGTAACCGGAAATGATTTCAGATAGTGGATGATTGGCTGGTGGTGCAATCGACTTAAGCGTGGAATCAGCCATTGCGGTTCCATAGGTACTCAGTGCGAGCAATCCCGCGCCCAGTACGGTACTTATCAAACTTACTTTGCGACCCATATTATCCTCCCATTAATTCAGACCATTGGGACCGAAATCCCCCTAAGACTTGGTCCGATCAGGACACTTTTATCGTTTGTTTCTTCTGATAAGTATCTCCGTTATCATCCGTCCAAATGAATTCAAATTCGCCGGTTTTTTCGACTTTTGCATTGAATTGAAAATACGGATTTGCAGAGATCGCAGGTTCGATATCGCAACCAAAAATTGTCTGCCCTTCGAACTTACACGCAAATGTATTGATGATACGACGAGCAATTACATTGCCCTTCTTATCTTTACGCCGGCCTGATTCCATTTTGTGAGAAATGATCGTTTTGATTGTGATCGTTTCTCCTGCTTTGGCTTTTTTAGGCAGTTTAACGCGTGGTTTAATTTTCGCCATTTTACTTTTTCCTTCACCTAATAGAAATCAGCCGCCGCAGCCGCCAATGGTCACTTTCACTACAGATTGAGCGGAATGGAATGATCCATCGCTCATGGCAGCAACAGCAATGACATTTTGTGTTTTCGCTAGACGCATGCGTGTGGAGGCTTCAGCAGCCCCGCTCATAGGCGAAAAATGGAAAGTCGCGACACCTGCACTTGGATTGCCGTCAGCAACAACCAAGACCGATTTGACATAGTTGTCAGCAGTCATTGGACTGTCCACAGAAACGCCCACAGGAACGGTATTCCCGTTTTCAGCAATTTCAGGCATGTCCAATGTGACAAGACCATCTTTAGGTTTAGCGCCGCCTGTAAATTTCATGATAGCGTCGGTGGCCATTGTGTTTGCCGCTAATGCGGAAAACGGAATTGATAAACTTGATACAACAAGTGCACCTGCGCCCATTCCAAGAATGTGGCGGCGTGAGAGTTCCGGCATGTTATTTTCCTTCAACATAACTTTTCCAGCTTGTTTCGATTATTGCGCTTTTAGGAAAGCGATAACGTCTTCAATTTGCTGTGCAGATAGAATTGTTTTGTCTTTAAATTTCTTGTTCACACGGACAAGGCCTTCTTTTTTGTAAAAAGCGGGCATAATTGTGCCGTCGAAAACTTGTTTCGGGTCGACAACAATGAGACGCATTTCCGCGTCGGAATATCTTTCGGCAACACCATCAAGCGATGGACCGACTTCTCCGTGGAAAGGCTGATTGTCCAGTGATGAAATCGCATGGCAGGCTAGGCAGTTGCCTTGTTTGCGGTTTATTACAATTTTGCGACCATTTTCCGCATTGCCAGCATCTTTTGCCAACGGTTTTGGAATGGTGTTTTCTACGATGTTGGGTGCGTTGTAAGTCTCAGCGGCACTTGCCCCGGAGATAAATACTGCAGCCAGTCCCGTTGCAACGAGTGCAAGTTTGAGCACATCAAATCCCTTCATAAAATCCTCCCCATAATCCCAACATTTGACAAGCAGCCCGGTTTTTATTTGGAATATTTGGCGATGTTTTCAACAAAAGGATGAAAACGCCAAACACCCCGTTCGGGCTATGCTGCGTCAAATTGTCTCAGTTACGGTATCGTAAAAAATGACTGGAGGCAATTCAATAATTGCATTTTTTGAATGTGTTTTTCTAGCCCGCCGCCAGATACTTATTGAGGCTCTTTATTTTATATGTCTCGCTGGCAACATATTGAAATATTGAGAGAAATTTGTTTGGCTCCATATAGCCGGGCAATCGCGCGATTTCTCGGTCAAGTGGGGAAATGCTCTCAAGGTCTTTAAATTCTTTAGGGAAAAACTGAACAGTTGGCGTGAACCGAACGCCATATTTCTTCGCTAATTTCTTTTCGGAAAGCTCTTCTCCGTCAAAATCTATGACCTTGCGAGAGCCGATGACATTTAGCTGCAAAACGTCAAAGTTGTCTTGAATGAAACCACTAATTTTCTGATCGGCCAAATTGACTTCGTGGGTTTTTGCGCAGTAAGGGCAGTTTTTTAATTCCCACATAATGGCGAAATGTTTCTCAGAATCATTTGCTGTAGAATGGTCATCCGCAAGTTCTAGAAAGCTCTCAAGAAACCAGGGCTGATAATGCAATCCATCATCAGTTAGGACGGCCTCCGCCCCTGCAGCAAGTCCATTTTTGAGCAACGAGAGAGAGCTGGCCGCCGCGGTGGCACCGCCCATAAGCGCGTTTGTAAATGCCCGCCTTGTGATCTTCATTTCAACTGCTCCCGTTTTTTCTGAATAGTTCTTTTCGTCATTTAGCTAGCTTGCCCAAGGGTTGGAAAGAGTTCCTGCAACCCATAACCGATGGCCGACATATTCCCAGTGAGTAATAAAATACCTGTGAGAATGAGCATGATACCAACGGCAATTTCGACTTTGTGTAGATGTTGTCTGAATTTTTTCATAAAGCGCATGAACGGATTTACAAAAATTGAGGCTAGAATGAAGGGTATTCCTATACCGATTGAATAGAGTCCCAAAAGTTTGATGCCCTGCCAGATGCTGTCTTCACTGCCTGCGATCATAAGAATCGTTGCCAATATGGGGCCGACACAGGGAGTCCATCCAAAGGCAAAGGCCAGGCCGACAAAGTAGCTTCCAATGGGACCGGTTGGTTTCTTGTTCGTCTGGAAACGGGCCTCGCGGTACAGAAAACCTATTTTTAAGAGCCCTGCGAAATGAAGCCCCAAAAGGATAATTATGATGCCGGCGATTTTTTCTAGAATATAGAAATTTTCGGTAATCAATCTACCAATAGAAGTGGCTGTGGCACCGAGAGCAATGAAGACTGTTGTGAAACCTGCGACGAACGCCACGGTTCGATAAAAAACCCGCTTTCGGACCTCACGGTCATCAGCCTCTTCTGTTAGCTCACTTAACCCAACACCTGCAAGATAGCACAAATATGGGGGCACTAAGGGTAAGACACAGGGGGATAGAAAGGAGAACACACCCGCAATAAAAGCTCCGGAACTGGTAATTTCTAACATTTATTTTCTCGCGGCTTGCTATCACATTCATATTTTTCTATATATTAAGGCATAGAATGTGGAACGAGTAAATTGATAAAATTCGATCTGATAGTAGTAACAATTGGAGGGAGAGGGCCAAATGATACATAGACATGCCGCCAAACTTATAGTTGTTCTTTCTTTCAGTTGCTCGTTTTTTGCGAGCTCTGTTTACGCGGCTGAACTATTGATGTTTCGGGAACATGGTTGCAGTTGGTGCGAAAAATGGGATGAAGAAATTGGCGAAATTTACCCAAAAACCACAGAAGGTAAGGCGGCGCCTCTCCGACAACTAAATATTCATGACCCGATACCAGAGTATGTGGCGAAAAATGGTTTAGTTCATTTCTCACCAACCTTTGTCCTAGTTGATGATGGGGCAGAAATCGGTCGAATAACAGGTTATCCGGGGGAGGATAATTTCTGGTGGTTTCTCGAGGAACTTGTCAAAAAAATGTAAATGGGAGTGTATGGGGAAATGGGAATTAAAACAGGACTAAAGACGCTAGCAGGTTTTGCCATATGGGCGCTTGCTGTAAGTACACCACTATCAGTACCGGCTGCCGAAGAGGAGAGCCTTGTCACCTTTAAAGTGATGTCTCCAGATCTTGCAATTGAACTTGCGCAAGCAACACTTGAAGCGTGCCGAGAAAAAGACTTCCAAGTGGCGGTTGCCGTTGTTGACAGATTTGGTATTGTTCAAGTTATTCTCCGGGATCAGCTTGCTGGAGCCCATACACCTGAAACGGCACGACGAAAAGCATGGACGGCAGTTAGTTTTCGCACAGACACTCTGTCGTTGGGAGAATCGACTAAAGCCGGAAATGAAGCCTCTGGTATTCGCTTCGTGACGGATGTTTTGATGGCAGGCGGCGGAACACCTGTTATGGCCGGTGGCTCATTGGTTGGCGGTGTCGGTGTTTCTGGTGCGCCAAGCGGCGAGTCTGATGATGAATGCGCAAATGAAGGAATTGAACAGGTAAGTGATCAGCTTGATTTTTAATTAAGCGACCTGACGATATGGATGATTATGGATAGTATTGAACTTGATAAACTTGACGAACTGATCGATTTCCCAGACGAAATGGTCAAAAATGCGTCATTGGCATGTACCACATTGAAAGCGATGGCTCATGAAAGCCGACTTCTAATCTTGTGCCTTTTGGCCAATGGAGAGAAATCGGTTATCGAGCTTGAAAAGCGCTTGTCCATGCGGCAACCCGCAGTCTCCCAGCAGTTGGCAAGATTGCGTGCAGATGATTTGGTCACAACGCGGCGAGACGGGAAGACCATTTACTACGCCATCGCTAATCAAGAAGTTAAAGCCATCATTAGGCTTTTATACTCTCTGTATTGTGCCCCAAAATGATGTTTGATTTACCGCTCCCAACTTTGATGGGTCTTCTTGGATTGGGCTGCGGAATTGTTTTGGGATTAACAGCAAGAACCGCCCGCTTTTGCACCTTTGGCGCAATCGAGGATGCTCGTTTAGGCAATGACTGGCGCCGGCTTAGATCATGGGGGATCGCTATTGTTGTCGCCATTATTGGCGCGCAATCCCTTCAGTATTTCGGTGTGTTGGATTTAAATGCATCCGTCCATTTAAGACCCGAACTGACGTGGCTGTCGTTAATCCTTGGCGGTCTCGTTTTCGGGTTTGGCATGGCGCAAGTGGGAACCTGCCCATTTGGTGCGTTAGTTCGCTTTGGCACAGGAGATCTTCGGGCGTTTGTAACCTTGTTGGTTATTGGTATTACCGGCTATATGACATTACGCGGTATCACAGCCTACTTCCGGTTTTTCATCCTCGATCAAGTGAATATTGACATGGTTGATCGCGGGGCTCAGTCACTTCCCGCGCTTATGGGGATAACAGATGCAAACGGAACGTACGGTGCAGCCATTGCTGTTGCGGCTTTATTGCTTATTTGGGTGATCAAGGATGCTGAGTTTTGGAAATCAAAACGGTATTTTGTTTCTGGGTGCATTATTGGTCTAACAATTACCTTTGGCTGGTTTGCAACGGGGTATCTTGGCCAAGACGAGTTTGATCCGCAAACCGTGGTGTCCATTGGATTTGTGGGGTCGCTCTCCAACGGTTTAGTGTATTTGATGACCTATTCTGGCGCGACCATCAATTTCTCTATCGCTACGGTTGGCGGTGTGATTATCGGATCCCTTATTGGGTCGCTGATCAAAAAAGAATTCAAAATCGAAGCTTTTGATGATTCAAGAGAAATGAGCAGATATTTAATTGGCGCAGCCATGATGGGTTTTGGCGGAATAACTGCCCTTGGATGCACATTGGGGCAAGGTATGACAGGCCTTTCCACACTGTCCATTGGCTCCATAATTGCCTGTGGATCTATCGCAGTTGGGGCCGTATTTGGATTGCATTATCTGCTGGAAGACAATTGGAAAGAAACACTGCTGGCGATTTTCAACCGGCAATAACAACTCTGTGTGTTGGGGCCGTTTATTTTCGCGGCAAGTGCCGTCTCCTAACAGTGCCCCTTTAAGTCTTCATACGGGCTTGTTCTGGATCGAATAGTGGCTCCATAAAGAGTTTGGCGCCGCGTTTCTCTCCCAGAATTTCAATCTCAACCTCTGTGCCTTCAGCCGCTAAAGAAGCTGGGACAAACCCAAAAGCCACAGATTTTTGGGTATAATGTGCATATCCGCCTGAGGTTACAAAACCGACAACTTCTCCGCTATGCCAAATAGGCTCGTCCCCCCAAACATCGGCATCTTTTGCATCCACAATGAAAGTACAAAGCACCCTGTCTGGCGTTCGCGCACGATCTTTAAGGGCTGCCTCTTTTCCAATAAATGCAGCATCCTTCTTATAAGAGACAAAACGGCTCATTCCTGTCTCAACTGGCTCATAATCAGGTCTGAATTCGCGCCCCCAAGATCCGAAAGATTTTTCAAGCCGCAAACTCATCATTGCCCGCATGCCAAAGGGTTTAAGGCCGAGCTCACGTCCGGCATGGGTCAATGTATGGTATAGGGCGATTTGATCTTCTGAGGGCACAAATATTTCAAACCCTAAATCACCCGTGTATGAGACACGCTGGATCAAAGCGCGGCAGGGTCCCACATCCATTTCGCGGACATCCAGAAATTTGAAAGCCTCGTGCGATACATCATCAAAAAAAGCGACGCGTGATAAAAGCTCGCGCGCCCTTGGTCCCGCGATTTGAAACCCCAGTCGTTGAGTGGATATATTTTCAATTGTGACGGATCCGTCTGTTGGTAAATGCGATTTGAACCACCGCATGTGAACGCTTTGCATTTGAAAAGAAGCTGTTGCCATAAACTCAGTCTCGGACAAGCAAGAAACCGTAAAATCACCGATAAGTTTTCCTTTGGGACTTAGCATGGGGTTAAGCGCCAACCGGCCGGGTTTTGGAATACGCCCTGCCATAATATGATCGAGCCAATCTCTGGCACCTTTACCGGTTATCCGGTATTTCCCAAAATTATGGACTTCGTTGATCCCAACAGAGTTTCGAACGGCGCGGCATTCGGCGCCAATGGCATCGAATGCATTGCTCCGGCGGAAACTCGGTATCTCCTCGAGAGGATCTTCTTCATTTGCAAAATAATTCACAGCTTCCATGCCATACGCCGCGCCAAAGACAGCCCGTTGATCTTTCCAAAGGCTGTAGGCGGGTGTGGTTTGTTGAGGGCGGCAAACGGGAAGCTCTTCGTTAGGGTAGGAGACAGAGAAGCGGCGTTGATAGTTTTCGCGAACCTTGGCGCGGGTATATCCTGGCGTGATCCAGTTTCCAAAACGGGCAACATCCATGGCATGCACATCACGGGACGGCTCGCCCTCGATCATCCATTCAGCCAACGTGAGGCCAACGCCGCCACCTTGCGAGAATCCAGCCATAACTGCGCAAGCTGACCAGAAATTGCGCAAACCCGGTACTGGGCCCACAAGCGGGTTTCCGTCGGGCGCAAAAGTGAAGGGGCCATTAATAATTGTTTTGATACCGGAACGTTCTAGAATAGGAAACCGGTTGAAGGCGAAAGACAAAGAGCTGCCGATACGATCAAGGTCATTGTTTAGAAGCTCATGACCAAAATCCCATGACGTACCTTTTTCTGCCCAAGGCGTGCAGTTTTGCTCGTAAAAACCAATGCAAATACCGCGCCCTTCTTGGCGAAGATAACTCTCCCCTTCTGGGTCCATCACATGGGGGAGTTCTCTGCCAAGGTTGTAGACGTCTTCAATATCTTCGGTAATCAGATATTGGTGTTCCATTGGGTGAAGGGGCATATAGACGCCGACCATTTCCCCAATTTCGCGGGCCCATAGGCCACCCGCATTGACCACATGTTCCGCTAAAATCGTCCCATTTTTAGTGACAACTTCCCATGATCCGTCTTTTTGTGGGTTTAGCTCCAGCACTGGATTATGCAAGCTGATTTCTGCACCTGCCATCTTGGCGGCTTTGGCATAGGCATGGGTCGTTCCAGATGGATCAAGGTGACCATCAAGCGGATCATATAGGCCGCCAATAACACCGTCTACATTGGTAATGGGGGAGAGTTTTTTGATTTCATCGGGCCCAATGATTTCTGTATCAAGCCCCATATAACGGTGCTTGGCGCGCTCAGCCTTGAGAAAATCCATGCGTTCAGGCGTTGTGGCAAGGGTCACGCCACCAACATGATGCAGACTACAAGATTGCCCGGTTATTTCCTCCAGTTCCCGGTAAAGCCGAATGGTGTAGCCTTGCAGCGCGGCCATATTGGTATCCGCGTTCAAGGTATGAAAACCGCCAGCGGCATGCCATGTGGATCCCGATGTGAGATCAGATCGCTCAACGAGCATGACATCACTCCAGCCTAACTTTGTCAGGTGATATAAAACGGAGCAGCCGACAACACCTCCGCCAATAACAACGACGCGCGTCTGTGTTTTCATTTATCTGATCTCCCGAATTGATCGTATGGGGTCTGGGTTTTAATCATCGTTTGCAATGCCGCCTTCTGCAATGCGTTTAGCAACGAAGTCGGAGATCGCCTCTTTTCGGCTCTCATCCATTTCAGGTTCCTGATACGCATCGAGGAGTTTTTTATACAGCCCGTTGGCGCGCTCAGTGGCGGTGTTTGAGCCCGCTTCTTCCCAGCTTTCAAAATTTCTCCAATCAGAAATCATGGGATCATAAAAGGCAGTCTCATATCGCTCCAGCGTGTGGGGAGTGCCAAAATAATGCCCGCCCGGCCCCACATCTTGGATTGCAGCGAGACCCAGGTCGGCTTCTGTAATTTTTGGAGGCTGGAGGAATTTGGCCATCATTTGTAACATTTCAGCGTCGATAATGAGTTTCTCAAAAGAGGCACATAAACCGCCTTCAAGCCACCCAGCCCCGTGCATGACCATGTTGGCTTGGCCCATCACCGCCGACCAAATGGACATCTGACTTTCGTATGTTGCTTGTGCATCAACACAGTTTGATGCATTGGCGTTGCTTGACCGGTAGGGGATATTTATGCGCCTTGCCAGCTGGGCCCCAATTAGGGCTGCTTGAGCGTTTTCTGGTGTTCCAAATGCTGGCGATCCCGATTTCATATCCACATTGGACGTGAACCCACCGTAAGCCAGAGGACATCCGGGTGCAAAGAGCTGCAACAATGTCATTCCCGCGAGTGCCTCTGCATGTTGCTGAGCAAGGGCGCCGGCAAGGGTTATGGGTGCCATGGCACCGGCCAATGTGAAGGGTGTGATAATGCACAGCTGCTTATGCCGGGCCATCTCAAACGCCCCCTCAATCATCACTCCATCCAGCCGCAACGGGGACGAGGTGTTGATGATGGTAAACAATCTGATTTTTTGATCAAACTCTGCCCAAGAGGTACATCCATGGGCGAGGCGGGTTATTTCAAGGGCATCAGAGATCCGTTCCTTTCCAAGGGAGTAAGCGTGATAGACCTTGTCAGTGAGGATCGCCATATCACTGATACAATTTAAATGGCGAGTTCGAGGCGGAAGATCAACGGGTTCAACAGGGTAGCCAGCGATAAAATGAATGATGTTGAGGGACTGACATAATTTCACGAGATTTTTGAAATCACCGTGATTGCCAGGGCGCCGCCCTCCTTCAAGGTCACTGACATTGGGGGCGGAGGCGACAGAACCAAAACTAATTCTACCGGGCGATAAATCAAGATTATGCGCTGGATTACGTGCATGAAGGGTGAGAGTGTTTGGGGCAGATTTAAGCGCGGTTTCGATAATATCTCGGCCGATACGAACCCGCTCACCCTCAACAAGCGCCCCAGATTTTTTAAAGACCTGCCGGGCACCCTCATGCAGGATATCAACACCGATGGTTTCCAGAATGTCAAACGCGGCACCACAGATGGCGTCTATGTTTTCTTCTGATACGATGTCCACAGGTTTATAGGGGTTGTTGATCTGCGCCCATGGTAATTGATTTAGCGAGCCGCCTGTTCGGCGAGTTCTATTGCCTCGGCTTCGTCTCGTCCTTTGTGACATTCTGCATCTCCCTGTTAGGGTTTCCCTCAAATCATGGGGCCAAATTTTTCCTGTACTCGGCGTAGCCGTGTTTCAATGACGTGGTAGTCTTTTGGGCGTGTTTTTGATAAACCAGTTAACAAAAGCGCGTCACGTGTGGGCTCGTCAAGCGCCATCATTGCATCAATAACCGCCATGTGGAGTTTGTCAGTTTCAGCACTTGAGCGGCGGCAAGTGATGTATGGCAACCCCGGAGTGGGGGCCGTGGTTGCGATAACCCGCAGCCGCGCGGCACTTTTCTCGTGTCGCATGGCCAGTTTCCATGTAATCGCATCAATAGCGGCAAAATCCGCATTGCCCTCTGCTACGGCTTGAATTGACTGACGGTGCCCGCCTGATTTCATGTGGGATATGAAGTGCTCTTCCGCATTTTCTATATCTGAAAGTGTGTAAAGAAGGGCCGCATACCCAGATTGTGAATTGCTGTCATTAAACGCAAATTTTAGACCTTTTAGATCTTCTAACGTATTAACATCTGAATTTTGGTGAACGACGATAACGCTGAAATATGACCCTGCGCCGCAGTTGATGTCATACGCAGGAGTGCCAATAAGGCACACTTCACCTTTCAGAAAACGGACAAAAGGTAGCCCGCAGGTTTGTGACATTAACAATTTTTGATCTTGCCAAATATCCAGCCCTTGTCGAGCCCGTTCCAATTTATTGGGAGTGTCGAAGCCTCTTTGGTTAAAGCTGTCTTTTAAAAGGGAATGGAAGGTATTCGTATGATTTTCAATTTCTGGCCAATCATACATGGGCAGTGAAACGTGTAAGCTACTCATTGATGCGTGCCCTTACTTCTGGTTACTGGTAAGAGTGGGATAAGCAACGGGTTCTTTTGGAGAAAAGGCAAATCGTCTGAAAATTTCCCAATAGCTTTTAAAATAATATCCTTCGTTAAGCGCCAGAAGACGCTCCCTATTTTCTCTGTAAATGTTTGGCAGTCGGTACCACGCAACCGCTGGATAGGCATGATGCAAGGCATGTAGGTTGTTGTTTAGGAAAAGGTAACTGAAAACCCCGGTATCTTCGATGATAACACTCCGCGCCCTAAGGGATGCATGGGCTTGGTGCTCCAGAAAAGTGCGGACCATGAGAAGAGAGTATCCGAAATAGCAACAAATCAAATAGATCCAAATCTGCATATTCCCCAGCGTATCAATTGCTAATAGGATCAGTGCCACAGAGACCAAATGAGATATCCAAATGGCGCCGCTTTTAAAGTTCAAATTTTTAATCTCATAACAGGCGAAGTTCATAAGATTGATGGCCGGCCCAATGAGCATCCGTCCTGTAAGTGTATTATTTATCTGATAAATTTTTTGGGCCAAGGAAGATCGGTTTTCCCAAACCGCAGGATCTTGATAGCAGCTTTCAGGATCTTCATAAGGAACCGCAAGGCGAGAGTTTTGATGGTGCTTTATGTGGGCGTCTTTAAATCTCAAATAGGGCAGGAATACTCCCATGGGCGCAAAAACAAGCGCATCGTTTAAAGTCTGTGATTTAAAGGGATGTCCGTGGATGCATTCATGTTGCAACGAGGAATGTAGGGTAATTAAAGGAACAATAACTATAAGTTGGATGAAAACGGGCAAGGCCATGGGGTTTATAATCATCAAACCGAAAGCTGAATAACAAAACACCAAAAGAGCAATTGTTCGCCATTCTGGGTACTCACTGAAACGCATTTTTTTCCCTCTCTAAGCTATATATGGTTAATATGTGGGAAAATAAATTTCGTAGACAACCATATAATTCAAACATTATAATGAACATTCACGACTATACTTGTATATGTTTACATAGATGGAGAATTGGTGTGAATCCACAACATATGCCAACCAATAGCGCCGATAAACGAGACATTGCCCATATTTTTAGAGACCGCATGAACGTGTTAATTGCGCAGCGCGGCTTTAATTTAAGCCAGTTCTCCAAATCAATCGGTGTTGACCGGTCCGCACTCAGTCAATTCTTAGCGCCCGACTCTACCCGTCTACCAAGAGCAGAGACACTTTATGCCATTTCCAAATCTTGCGGGGTATCGCTGGACTGGTTACTGGGATTAGTCGCGACAGAGGGCGAGTCAGATGACAGTGCGCCCTTGGTGGAAACCTTGCGAATTTCGGGCGAAGCGGCAACTCAAAAAATCGTGGAATGGCACCGGGAAGCGCTGGGCTACAAAATTCGATATATTCCCAGCACCATTCCAGATTTATTGCGCATAGAAGAAGTGAGTGATTACGAGTTTAAAAACTACAATCTTGATATCCGTGAAGCGCAGGATCAACAAGCCCGAAGGCAACTGTCAGCCGTCCCTTATCCTGAAACTGATATTGAAGTCTGTATGCCCCTTCAAACCCTAGAGCATTTTGCTAAAGGAGAGGGGACATGGAAAGAGCTTTCCATTGATATACGGCGCAAGCAGCTTGAACATATGTTGAAGCTGGTTAATGAATTTTACCCCACATTTAGGTTGTTTTTCTTTGACCAACACGCGGTCTATTCCGCCCCTTACACGCTTTTTGGGCCTCTGCGGGCAGTGGTCTACCTTGGAAACATGTATCTTGTTGTCCATTCGGTGGAGCATATCAAAGCCTTAACCCAGCATTTTGACCGCCTTATTCGAATAGCAAAAGTGGGTCCCGACCGGGCAGAAGCGCAAATTCGCTCCTTTATAAAACAACTGAGTTAGGTGGATTACCTAGTCGGTCACATTGATCGTGCTTTTCATTCCCAGTGCGGCATGTTCTAGCAAATGACAATGTGACAGCCATTCCCCAAGGTCTGCCGGTACAACGCCAATATCAAGCGACCCATCATAATCAAGTAGAGCTGTATCTCTGAAATAGGGCTCGTTTACCGGAACGCCATCTCTTGCTAGGACTTTGAAAAAGACGCCGTGAATATGGACCGGATGGTATAGGCCCGTTCCATTGTTAAATCGCATGCGATAAAATTTGTTATTTTTGAGCTGAGTAATATCGTGATCCCCAAACACCTTATTGTTGATGGTAAATGAGACAAAGGCTTTGTTTGTCCATAGGGAGCTAATATCAAACGCAGTATCAAAATCGAATATGAAATCTGGTTTCTCGTTCAGCGCATTTGTCCAATCGGGAACCGCGGTGTGGACAGGTAATGGGAAAGTCTTTGGTTTTGCAACTTTTCCTACAATACTAATTTTTGCGATCGTTTGAGGCCCCTCCAATGCGCTTCCGCTCGCTTCTCGGTGAAAAAATGTATTGGCTATATGAACAGATTGACCTTCCAGGTTTTCTGGAATGGTGAGATCAATATCTACCCGGTTGCCAGGTACGATATCGAAAATTTCCACTTGTTGTGGCTCACCCACCAAATTGCCATCAACAGCAATAATCGCTGACGGCAAGTTGGCAAAGGACAGACGATAATTTCGGGCATTGGATGGGTTAACAATCCGCAGCCGGATGCGTTCGCCGGCTTTAAAAGTGAACTTTGGCGTGTTCTCTCCATTGATCGTAATGATGTTTCCAAGGCGTCCGCCGGTGTCTAGAAATTTGAAATCGAAATCTTCATCGAGACTGCCGTCATCCTCTGTTAGGACATCGTCCAACATCCAGACCAGATCTTGATCGTATTTACCTTCGAATTCATCCTCAACAATCAACGTCCCGTAAAGACCGCGTTCCAATTGCTCGTGTCCGCGTACGTGGGGATGAAACCAGTAGGTTCCTGCATCTTGGGGAACAAAATCATAGGTGAAAGACTTTCCTGGCTTAACGGGGATTTGCGTTAAAAACGGAACGCCGTCCATGGCGTTGGGCACACGAACGCCGTGCCAGTGAATGGTAGTGTTTTGCGGAAGTTGGTTGGTGAGAGTAACCTGTACCCGGTCCCCTTTTTGAACTCTCAAAATGGGACCGGGAAGCTGTCCGTTATAGGCCCATCGGGTTACGGTTTCGCCGTCCTGCATGATTTCTATTGGGCTGGCAGTTAGATTAAATGCCCTAACCTGGCCTGTGTCCACTGAGGAGCCCAGAAACGTTTGGAATCCTTCAACGTACGTTTGGGTGCCGGTTTTTTCTGCACTATTTGCAAGTGATGAGATACCAAAAAGCAGACTTGCTATCAGCAGTACAAATAAAGGCATTCTCGTTCCTTTTATAATCTCCGTCGTGTGATAAAGAGCTTAACCTCCAGAATTGTATTTGCCAAAAACTTTTAAACTCAACTCTGATTTACTTAAGTGAATATTTCAGAACTTTTCCCACCTGAGTTACTTAATATTAGTATGTTTGTAATATAACTCCTGAGATTATAGAATTTTGACCATTTTAGTTTGAGTAAAACACTGAAGAAAATAATCTCCTCACATAATCAATCCTATTCATTGTTACGCAATCGGCTTGATGAAAACCCTTTTGACGCTGGGTTATTGATCGAAATGGGTGCGCTGTTGTTTGCTAACGGCAAAGCATCAGATGCGATGTTGTATTTAATGCGAGCAACTATCCGAAAGCCGGATAACCCAAGTCTTCTAATGAATATAGGTTTTTGTCTAAATGCTCTCAGCATTCACGGAGAGGCCGTGCGCTATTTTCAAGCGGCATTGGATTTGGGGAGTACGCATACAAGGCTTTTAGAAAAAATGTGCGAAAGCCTTGGCCGGATTGGTAAGTATAGCGAGATTGACTCATTGTTGGATCAGTATAAAAAAACCGCACTTAACAGCCGCCGCTTGTTGTTGTTATGCGTTGCCAATTATCACTCAATGAAAAACTATGAAGACGCTGCTGAGCTTGCTGATCGCGCGCGCGGGATGAATTTAAAAAACACCTATACGTCCGCAGCAGCTGATACGATAAAGGCCGCCCTAAATCACCAAACCGGGCGTAAGACAACGCAAAAATTACGGGTAGCATTTCATCTAAACGAGCAGTTCCATTACGCAATAATGAAGCCAATTTTTGATGCATTGAAACATCATTACGAGGTTGTAATGACATCAGATCCGATTTGGGTAAAGAAGTTCGATCCGGATTTAGTTTTTGTTGCGAATAGGCAAGCGGTGAATTTACGGAAACTCTTCCCAACTGCCAAATTCGTCTATACGCGCCACGGTCTTATCAGCAAGAATTTTGTCTATGATGCAGCAAGGAGTTGCGATTTTGTCTGCGTGAGTAGTGAAGATCAACAAAAACAATTTGTCGAAGAAGGAAAGTTTAGGGAAGAGAAGGTTTGGGTGACGGGGTATTCGCAGATGGATCCCTTATTTAGAGACGAACCCCCTACTGTGGAGTTGCCACTTCGGCCAGATCATAAATGCGTTTTATACGCGCCCACATTTACGCGTGGCCTATCTTCAATCCCAATGATGCTTCCCCATATGACTAAGGCATTCTTTAATGAGATGAAGGATGTAGATTTTGTCATTAAAACGCATCCGCTAACTCAGAAAACAAGTGGTGATTGGGTGATTAAACTTCAGGAAATTGCACAGACATTTGAACATGTTCATCTTGTTGATGATATAGCAGCAGATATCGTTCCGCTTTTAAGTGGTGCTGATGTTTTGATCTCGGATGTCTCGAGTGTCATGTTTCAGTTTTTGGCTCTAGATAGGCCCATAATCGCGTTGAATAATCCCGATCGCCTCCAAGTGAAAGAATATGATCCCAGCGGTATTGAATGGCGATGGCGTGATATGGCCACTGAGATAAACAATATGATTGATTTGAGCGCAACTATTAAGGCCTGCTTATCTGATCCATCGAAAAACAAGAAGATTAGAGAAACTTACCGAAACTCTCTTTTTGGAACGATGACGGAAGGGAAAACCGGAGAGCGCGTTCTGGGCTATGTACAAAAATTATCGCTTTTGGAAGAACGGAATACGCGTGACTAAAGGAAAATCGGTAAGCACTATCATCTTGGCAGCAGGAACTGCGGAAAGAATGGGCGGCGGTGGAAAAGCCTTCCTCAAGGCTGGCGGCCAAACATATCTTGCCCGTCTTGTCGCATTATTCAGCCAATATTCCCAGCAGGTTATTGTGGCATTGAATGCGGAAGATTTGCACAATTTGGATGCCGATCATACGACGCTTGCCTGCCTATTTATCCAAGGTGGGGCAACCCGGCAAGAAACCATCGAACGTGCATTTCAGGAATGTAGAGGCTCCCTGATACTAATACATGAAGTTGCAAGGCCGCTTGTGACAGCCGCTGACATTACAGCGCTGGTTGATTGCGCAAATAGTCATTCTGCAGTTACTCTGGTAAGTCCGATCAAATCACGTGATAGCCTTTCTTATGTTCTAGATGGTCATGTTTTGGCTCCAGTCGAGAGGGAGAATCTGGTAGAACTTAAGACCCCTCAGGCCTATCACTCCAGCACATTGTCTGAGGTATTTACTCGTGCAAAAGAGGAGAGTTGGCTTGAAAATAGCCTTGTGCCACTTTGCCGGCGGGCAAATATTATTGTTAAGTGTATTCAAGGGTCAGAACAGAATTTAAAGGTGACCTATCCTGAAGACATTTTGCGTGTTGAAAGAACGTTGAAAATCCGGGATGAGGGCGGACGAAATGGATAATCTGAACTTTGATGAAGATAAGCTTCACGTTCAGGAAAACATCCTGATTGTTGGTGCTGGTGCAATTGGGCGTGGCTTCCTTGCTCCCCATTTTGTCAAACGCGGATTTGAGATTTATTTTGTTGATGTAGCTCCTGAATTGGTTTCAAAATTTACGGACCGAGCTAACCCGGTTTACGAAAGTGCCATCGCGTTGGAAGATGGCTATGTGATGCAGCAGGTACCGTTTGCTAAATGTTATCTAATGACAGAAGTCAGCATTTCTCTTTCTAAGATGCACTATATTTTTTTCTGCGTGGGCGTTCGTGAATTGAGAGGGGCAGCACAGATTGTCCACCAAAATTTGAGTGACGGTAACAGCCTGAAAGCAGTTTATTCGGTAGAAAATGATCTTGGATCTGTGGATGTACTTAGAAGCATATTTTCGGATCTGCAGAGTATTTATTTTGGTGTTCCAGACGTAATCACAAGCTCTACTGCTCCGGAAGAGTTAAGGAAAATTGACCCTTTATGTGTGGCATCGGAAGTTGGCGAGTTGTTTTTACAAGGTCCTTATCTGAAATCTGAAACTGAAACATATACGGATGCCTATGTTACAACCCATTGGATTTGTAAAAAATATCTGCACAACACACCTCATGCGGCAATCGCATATTTGGGGGCAGAAAAAGATTATGAATTTATTCATCAAGCGACTGCGGACGCTGATATTTATCCTGTGATATTGCGATTGATGGAAACTATTCGTTACCTGTTGCATGAAGAGTACGGGATTTCTATGGATTTTCTGTCGGCTTATTTGGATAAGGAAATGAAAAGGTTCCGTAATCCCCGACTGTTTGACCCGATCTCACGAGTAGCAAGAAACCCTGAACTAAAATTACAAAAAGATGAGAGAATTATCTATGTCGCCAACTTGCTATGTGCCTCTGGCAGGCCGACGGAGGATATTGCACGTGTGATTAGCGCGGCCTTTAATTACGATCTATGCGATCAGTTCAACGATTTAAAAAATCGGGAGAGTGAAGGCGAATTGCTTGAGAAAATCTGCGGCATCAAGGAACATTCCGTTCTCGGTCAGCAGGTCCTTGCTGGCATTAAAGTTTTGTCCTGACTTCTTTGTGTTTGCAGCCATACCATGCGATTGATATGTTGCGCGCTCCTTGGCTGAATTAACAATCGCAGCCGTTTTAATTTTACAGGCAAGATTATGACCATTGAAACCGACCTTCAGAAACGCAATGACAACAAATGCGAACTTTGCGCATCAATTGACGGTCTAAGTGTCTTTGAGGTCTCCCATGCGCCAGAGAGTTCTGTAAATGGATCTGCCTATCTGTGCCCTGTTTGTCAGGATCAGATTATCAATCCGGCTAATATCGACACGGCCCATTGGCAATGCTTGAGCGACAGCATGTGGAGCGAGACTTCAGCGGTTAAAGTCCTTGCATGGAGATTACTCAGGGTTATGCGGCGGGAGAGCTGGGCTCAGGACCTTCTCGACATGATGTATTTGGATGAAGGTGATCTCGTGTGGGCTGAAGCGGGCGAAACAGCGATGACCGATGTTGAGGATACACAGCATGTGGACAGTAACGGCGCGGTTTTGGCTGCCGGTGATACGGTTGTTCTGATTAAAGATTTGACTGTGAAGGGCGCAGGCTTTACGGCAAAGCGCGGGACAGCTGTTCGCGGTATATCGCTTGTGGCTGATAATGCCGATCATATTGAAGGTCGCGTGAGCGGTCAGCAAATTGTCATTTTGACGAAATTCGTTAAAAAATCGACCTAATCACATATAAACGAATGTCTTTTTTGGGTTGAAAATTGGATCGTGATTGGCTGCTATTAGACGCAGTTTGTCCTTGCTAATGGGGCTATAGAAATCTTTTCCGACATGGATGTAAATTTTTTCTTTTGCGGGGTCTGACACATTTTTATTGTCGACACGCCGGAGGGAATGGTAGGGGCGGTTTCCCAAAAATTCCTCTTTTGCGGCATTATTGTGCCGCCAAACACCTTTCCCCCGGTGACGGATTGACACACTGATCCAACATGATTCTACACTGTGTGGGTTGGCCATTTGCGGTTCGCCAGCGCATTGGAAAAGATGTTGGATGAAGTTTATCCGGGGACGCAGGAGGGCTCCCACACCGTATATGTGATTGCCGACACCTGTAAATATTAGAGTTTCTGTATAAGGAAGGCTCAAACGGACACGATTTTCTTCCGCCTCGCCGCCTTCTGCAACCAATCGTATAAATTCTTCTTTCATCTTGTCTGAGCAGTCTTGAGGCCGTCGAACAATTGTTTTTAGATTGTTTAAATTTTTTGGCATTCAGCTATACCGCATTTTTTTGTTTGGATCAAAAACGGGATCATGATTTTTAACAATTAAACACAACTTATTATCACTTGTATCAGAGTAGAAGTCGATGCCCGCTTGAACATAACCAAGTTTTTTAATTGGCTCAGATATCAAATTATTTTCGGCTCTGTGCACACCATGCATCGGCCTGTGTTCTGTATATTTCTGAGTTGTCTTGTATATGCTAGATAATGCCCCCTGATTTCTATAGTTGGGCAAAATAGATGCCCAGCAAGCTTCGAGACTATGCGGATTATACATTTCAGGAACAGTCGCTTTTTCAAAAAGGTGCTTATGAAATTTGGCGTTAGGATAGCGCAAAGCACATACGCCAATAACCACTTTTTCCTGCATGACGAAAATCAACATTTCTGCCGCAGGTACACCTCTATTCAAATTTTCAACAGGGACCTCGCCACTGGCTAGGACAATCTTTATAAAAAGTTCAATATTTTGAAGTGAGCAGTCAATAGGCCGTCTCAGCATTGCGTGGATCTTGGGTTTATTGTCGCTCACTTCAAAATCTCCTAATGTTTGATCAGTCAGTGTCAGAAAATTACATAGTTATCCAGATTTCCTAAAGTTTTCTTTTCAAAATTAATTACCGCCCCTTCCAGACCGGTTTGCGTTTTTCAATGAAAGCTTTACGCGCTTCACGGCTGTCTTCAGAGCCAAAAGCGACTGCCATGGCGTCAAGCGCAGTTGGCGGAACTTGCTTGAAATCCATCCCTTCTACCCGGTACATCAATTCACGGGAGATTTTAAGGGCGAGCGGAGACATGCTTGCAATTTTTTCTGCAAGTTTAATTGTCTCTGACCTTAATTCTGCACGAGGGACCATTTGGGTGATGAGTCCAAGTCTTTCGGCCTCATCGGCCTTGATCGGATCTCCAGTGAATATTAAGCGTGCTGCTTTCATCCGTCCAATAAGTTTTTGTAAGTGCCAGACATGCATACCTGGAGGTGCTGCAAGGTTAGGTACACCTGGGTATCCAAAATCCGCATCGTCAGAAGCCATGATCATATCACAAGCAAACGCGAGAGTGCAGGCGCCTTCACGGGCATATCCGTGGACGGCGGCGATAATTGGTTTTGACAGATTCCGGACACGCTCAACGGTTTTAATATAAAATAGGCTAAGGAAATCTTTCATTTCAGTGGGACCGAAGGATTCAAGGAAATTGAGATCCACACCGCCAGAGAGTCCTTTGCCATTACCTGAGAGGATAATCACCCGCACATTTTCATCATTATCAGCAAGATCGAGCGCTGCCAGATAATCATAAGTGAGATCATAGTCGATCAGGTTTGCTGGGGGCCTGTCTAGAGTGATTTCAGCAACATTTCCCGTAACTGTATATTTTAAAGTATTGAAATTCTTCATTTTATTTGATTTTATTTATTTAAGGAAATTTTGAGCAGCACCTTATTTTGGCTAGGTTCGCAATCCTCAAATCGTAAAATTCTACTCCTGTTTTTGATTATTAGTTAGAGCCTAGGCCTCTAACATACCGCTTTCAGGTGGGATCTGTAAATATTTTGTGACTGTTAGGCATAAGGGTTGAACCGGCGTCCGGTTTCCCAACGCTCGTATTTAAAGAATTTTCAATTTGTAATAAAGCCAAGCAAACTTAAGCTCATTTTAATAAATTTCTATAAAACTACGGAAAAATTAGTTTGGATTGATTTCGAAAATACACTTGAAATCAATCATGGTTGCTTAAAATGTTCAGAAAATCTGAGAAGGTTTGTATCAGTTGATTAAGGGAAGTATTCGGACCATGACCAATGGAAATCCAACAACTGCAGTAAAAAGCGGGACACCCAAAGTTTCATTCAATAAATTTAAAAACCTAAACACCAAAACAAAGATCCTAATTGGTATCTGTTCACCATTGGTGTTGTTGTTGGTTCTGGGTTTTGTCGCGGTTTATAATATTAATGGCCTGGTTGATACGAATGCCAAACTTGATGAATCGCGAAATTTGATTGAGTTGACGACTGCAGTTGAAAATTCGGCGCTGAACATGGAAACTGGCATGCGCGGCTACTTACTCGCGGGTAAATCAAGTTTTCTGCAACCGTATAAAAATGGAGAAGAGGAAACCTACCGTCTTCTTGAGACACTGAAAGCGTCAAAAACTGATGACAGTGCGGACGGTGAACAGATGGCCCTTCTCGATAAAACGGAAGAAATTTTGCGTGAATGGCAAAAAAATGTAACAGAACCATCCATAGAACTTCGCGGCCTAATTGGTGACGCACCTACAATGAATGATATGGCGAAGTTGGTGGGAGAAGCCAAAGGCGAAGTCTTCTTTAAAAAATTTCGCAAGCAAATTAACGAATTTATTGCCGTGGAGACCGCGCGTCTTGAGACACGGAAAGTTGAATTTTCAAAAGCTAAAGATGCCGTCACAGAACAGTTCGATGTGGTTCAAGAAACAGCATCTGTAGTTGAGTATACCCAAACAATTTTATCTGGCGTAAAGAGTGTGAACAGCCTTATCGTCAAAATGCAAGCAGAGCTACGGGGCTATCTAATTGGCGGAAATAAAAAATTCCTCAATGCTTATGAGAGTACATCAGATCTGATGTTTGCTGAACTGGATGTGTTGGGACTGACTGTTGAAGAAGACGCAGAGCATTTGGTAAAGGTCCAAAAAGCAGATGAGTTCATCTACAACTGGATTGAAACAACTCATAAACCAGCCATTAAAATGCGTGATGCCGTGAACAGCGGTTTTGGGAATCTGACTGCAATCAGCACCTATATTGGAGAGAACAAGGGTGCTGAGCTGCTTGAGAACTTCCAAAAAGAGCTCGGTAGTATTGCACAAGCTGAGCAAGAACGAGTTTACTACCGAAAAGCTGATGCTTTGGCCGCAGAACAAAAAGTTGAAGCAGGCTTGGTTACTATGATTGTAAACGAAGAAAAAGTTTCAACCAGTTATAAAACCATTGAAGCTGCCAATGAGATCTTGAGCGTTGCTGTCGATATGGAAACCAGTATGCGTGGTTATTTGCTGTCTGGCCAACCGAGTTTCCTTGAACCCTATAAAACCGGTGGATCTACTTTTCAAAAAGCAGTTGCTGAACTGACAAAACAGGTATCGGAAGATGCTGCGCAGTTGGAGACACTTAAAAAGGCAGCAGCAACAATCACTGCCTGGCAAAAAGAAGTGGGTGAAGGTGCCATTAACTTGAGGCGCAGTATTGGCGATGCCAGAACAATGGACGATATGGCTGATTTGGTTGGCGAAGCTCGCGGTTTGAAATATTTCAGCCAATTTAAAGCTGTTCTTGGCGAGTTCAGAGGGTTTGAACAAAATCAAATGGACATGCGCGTTGAAGCAAGCGAGACAAGCGTGTTCAACACATATTTGGTTATTGCACTGTGCGTTTTGGGTGCAACTGTCATTGGTCTGATACTGGCGTTAGTTATTGGCGGTGGTATTGCAAATCCAATTCGTCAGATGACCTCTGCCATGAACGAACTTGCAAATGGGAACCTGAAAGCGGAAATCCCGGCGGCGAATACAAAAGATGAAATCGGTGAAATGGCCAAGGCCATGACTGTATTTAAAGACAATGCGGTTGAGGCTGAACAGCTTCGAGATGAAGCTGAAAAAAATGAAACTGAACGCCGTACCCGTGAAGCACAACGGCGTGATGAGCAGAAGCAACAGGAAGCAGCTGCCGATGCAGAACGCAAAAAACAAGAAGATGAAAATCGCGCGAACCTGTTAAAACTTGCTGATGACTTTGAAGCCTCGGTCGGTAGTATTGCATCCGCTGTAGATGCAGCGGCTCGAGACATGCATTCTTCCTCTGAACAAATGCTTATTGTTGTGGGCGAAACCAATACGCAAACGTCTAGTGCATTGGGGTCCGCCGAGCATGCATCAACAAATGTGCAGACGGTGGCCGCCGCTGCTGATGAAATGACCAGTTCAATTATTGAAATTAGCCAACAAGTCTCCCAGTCTACACGTGTTGCTGGGGACGCTGTGAAACAAGCTGAGGATACCCACGTACAGATCCAATCTTTGGTGGAGTCTTCTCAAAAAATTGGGGAAGTGGTCGCTTTGATCACTGATATCGCGGAACAGACAAATCTTCTTGCGCTGAATGCGACCATTGAAGCTGCAAGGGCTGGCGATGCTGGTAAAGGGTTTGCTGTTGTTGCTGCCGAAGTGAAAAACCTCGCCAATCAAACCGCGAAAGCCACAGAAGAAATCAGCAACCAGATCAGTGGCATTCAAGGGGCGACAAAACTGTCCGCTGATGCCATTCAAGGGATATCCAGCACTATTAGTCAAATGGATGAAATCTCCGCTGCTATTGCTGCCGCCATCGAAGAACAATCTGCATCAACGCAAGAAATTTCAAGAAGCGCAGGGGATGCATCAAACGGTACTACTGAGGTGACGACGAATATTTCAGGTGTGACCCGATCTGCAGAAGAAACCGGATCAGCGGCTAATCATATATTGGAGCAATCGTCTACTTTGGCAGAACGGTCTTCTGAACTGAACGAGGAAGTTGCTAACTTCTTGAAAAACGTGCGGTCAGCATAGCATTAACCCGCCGGAAGACGGTTTGACTTGCGGCGGGTTAAATTTATATCGAGTTTGATGGTTTTACAGTGTCTGAAAGCTCAGTTTTTGACCGAGACCTTCTGCCGTATTTCCAAGGGCAGCGAGACAGTTGCTGGCGCGGTCTGCAGGGATATTGACCGAAAGCTGTGTTATGAAATGCCAGCCGTCGGCTGTTTCAACTTGATCAGATTTTAATCTGACGATATTGCCATCGAAATCTGTAAAAACCTCAGATAGGCGGGCTAATAGGCCGGGTTGGTCGTCGCCTTCACATCGAATGTTGTGGGTTATGTTTGTGGACGGAGACTGTAATTCTGGCAAACTGACCCGTTTGACCTCTATATCTGCACCCGATAACCCATCCAACGATGACAGTTCTGCCATCAGATCTTTTTCCGATAAATCAGCAGGGATTTCGACGATGCTTGAGAACTTGCCGCCTTTTCCTAATCTGGCAAAATTTGTATCGCCAAGATTAATGCCTTGGTTGAACAGGTGGCTTGTGACGTCGGATATAAGCCCCACGCGGTCTGGCGAAAATACTGACAAAAGTGCTTGGTAGCTTTTCATTAGGGTACCTCTTTGTTGGTGGGTATTGGGGGCTAATTATTTTTGGACTCGACCCGACTTATCTATGTTGTCCTATTGTATTTGCTTCAATCAAGAGAAAGATCAAAATTTTTGTAATTTCTAACGGGCTGTTAACGAAAAGCAGATAATAGTTAATAGAACCTTTTGTAATTTAAATTCTGATGTTGAAGATGGAGAGTATAGGATGCTCATAGGTGACCTCTTGCTGGCCCATGGACTAGTGACACGCGAGGACATTGAATTGGCCTTTCACCGTCAAAAAGAAAATGGCGGCCGTCTTGGCGAAAACCTTGTAGCTCTGGGGGTGTTAAGTCAGGACGCTGTAGATAAGATGATCTATGAGGCGCCGCAAGCACCGAAATCGATCGCTGACACCGGTATTCCCACGTCGAATTTACTGCGTCTGATGTTTAAAGCAGTTTATGTCAATAGTCTTGAGACGGCTTCAGAATTCTCAAGCGCCATAAAATTGCCAATTCCAGTTATCAATCGGCTGCTTCAAGACGCGGGAGACCGTAAGTTTATTGAAGCGCTAGGATCTGCTGATCAGACGGGTTTTTCTGAAAACCGATATGTTCTCACCGAAGCGGGGCGACGTTTTGCCCTCGAATCCTTACAACAAAATCAATATGTTGGCCCGGCACCAGTTTCCTTGGAAGATTATCAAGCCCGGATTGAGCAACAGAAAATCACAAATGAGCGCGTGGAACAAAGCAAAATTGACAGCAGTTTTGAAAACTTGATCATAGCAGACGATTTCATACGGCGTCTCGGCCCCGGCATCAATGCGGGTAAAAGCATTCTTTTGTACGGACCGCCTGGGAACGGAAAGACCACCGTTGCTGAGAAGGTCGCCGCGATTTTTGCGAACGTGATTTATATTCCCTATAGTTTCGAGGTGGACGGACAGATTATCAAGGTTTTTGATCCTGCTATCCATGTCCCTGTGCTTCCGGCTGATAAAGATGTTCCAAAATCAGGCCTTAGGCGGGAAGAGTTTGATGGTCGATGGATTCCTTGTGAACGCCCAATTGTCATTACTGGCGGAGAGCTCACACTTGAAATGTTGGATTTGAACTTTAATGCAAATGCCAAATATTATGAAGCGCCCCTTCATGTGAAGGCATCCAACGGAACCTTTATTATTGATGATTTTGGCCGCCAACTTGTTAGTCCCGAAGAGCTGTTAAACCGTTGGATCGTCCCTCTTGAAAGTCGGATTGATTTTTTGAAACTGCATACGGGGAAAAGCTTTCAACTCCCCTTTGATGAGCTGGTAATTTTTTCCACTAACCTGTCACCAAATGACTTGATGGATCCCGCATTCTTACGCCGTATACCCTACAAGTTGGAGACCATTGGTCCAAATAGGGATCAGTATTTTGAAATTTTCAAAATTGTTGCAGCCTCTAAAGGGTTGATGATGACGGAGGAAATACTTGAGCTCGTTATCACGGAGCTGCAGGTGAACAACAGTTTCGAACTAGCGTGTTTCCAGCCAAAATTTATTGTGGATCAGGTGATTTCAGCGTGTAAATATATGGGCGTGGCACCACATTTCACGGAAGAGCTGGTGACGGACGCGTTGAGGAATTTATATACAAGCGGCGCTAAAGGGTCTGGGCAAACTAGTGCAAAATCACTAAAATCTAAAAATAGTCCGGTAGCTGCGGCTGTATAATTCGCCGAGGCGATCTACATGAAGAGCGAAAGAGGCTGCAGAAGTTAAGCGAATTCTTTAACCTTCAAGACCGCTTGCGTGCGATTGTTCACACCTAATGTTCTGAAAATGGCAGTGATGTGAACTTTAACGGTACTTTCCGCTAATTCCAAAGCAGCCGCGATTTCTTTATTGGATTGCCCCTCCGCCATGAGATCGAGAACATTCCGTTGGCGAACCGTTAAGCCAGCCGCATTGTCATTCTCTTTTGCGGCGCTTGGTGTAGGGACCGCAGATTTTTTTAATTCAAGTTGGCTATTGCTCAAATTGAATACTTCCGCTGGAATGTATTTTCCGCCGGACAAAACAAGCCGAATAGCGCTAAGCAGAACTTCTCTTGTTGATGATTTTGGGATATATCCTTCAGCGCCAAGATTGAGCGAGGCAACCATATTGGATGTATCTTCAGAGGCAGAAATGACAATAACCGGTACGGATGGGAAGTCGTTCTTTAGGCTTTTCAAGGCTTCTTCAAATATCATGCCGGGCATATAGATGTCGAGTAATACCAAATCAGGAAGAACCTCAGCGGCGTTTATTTGGTCTTGCAATTGTACAAAATCGCAACAATCAATCACGTCTACAGTGTCATCAAGCTGTTTAAGCAGACCTGAAAGGGCCATTCTGTACAACGGATGATCGTCAGCAAGTATAATCTTCATAATTGTATAATATTACTTTTTAAATACGGATGGCGAAAAGTATCATAAATAGATATATGTGTATAGGCAAATAAACCCATGAAAGAAAGGTGTTAAAGACCCTTCTTCCTGTTTTTTTGCCTAACAGGTTAGCTGAAAGCGGTGACCTGGGAAGAGAAGTCGGGCGACTGATATTATTCTGTTTCCACTCCAGGTTCGCCGATCAATACTTAAACAGGGTGTCGCCTGTTCCAATTCCATAAAATGATGAAACTCTGCTGTTGATAAAGTTGCAGACACTTGATGTTCGTGCGAGACCATGCTGCAATTTTCCATGAAATATTGATCAACGCTATTTTTGGAAAAATCCTTCGATAGAAAATCAGGGACAAGGGCCGGATTTGTATATCTGTCTTCTAACAAGATGGGAATGCCGTTTTCTCGGTGAACAAAATAGGATCTAAAAACAGGATCGCCTTCCTTTAGACCTAGACGGACGGCGTATTCGGATGTGACTGCTTCGGATTGAAGAAAATGAACGTCACACATATGTTGATTGCCGCGACTGCTAATGGTGTCCTGAATATAGGTCATGGTAAGGGCTGTTTTTTTTTGTTGCGGCTGGGCAACAAAAGTTCCCACTCCCTGCATCCGTTTGAGATGCCCCTCTTGTGTTAATTCTCGCAAGGCTCGGTGAATGGTCATACGCGACATTTTTAGGTCTTTGACAAGCGTATGCTCTGACGGAATCTGAAAATGTATGGGCCAATCCCCTGACTGAACATGATCAAGGACGTAGGATTTGACTTGTTCATATAGAGGTTTTGGCGGGTTGTTTGCAGTGTTGAAAGTTTGAGAATTTGTAGATGTCATGAGAGTGTCCAAGTTGTTTCGAATGCATACATGACGGACCTCTTATGAACTTGTGAATACAAAATAGGAACTAAAAAGATCGATGTGAAAAAAATCTGTAAATATAGCTTGAACGAACGTTCCAATTAGATATATTTAGAGACGTGATCACTTCCTACTACACACATCGGGTTATGATCATTACGGCCCGCTCCAAATTAATGCGCCCCTTGGAGTGGGCCTTTCGCTTTAGGTCCGCTTTTCCGACCAAATACCAAAAGCCTGTGACTGTGCGATCACCCCATCTCTCAAAATCTGATTTTTTTATTGGAATGCCTTGATCCCACGGCTGCTACTCTTCATATAAAGAGCTATGAAAAATTCTTGGTATGAGGCGATATAGAATGACCGAAAAAAAGCATGAGTTTCAGGCGGAAGTAGCTAAATTGCTGCATATCGTTACGCATTCTCTTTATAGTGAAACGGAAATTTTCCTGCGGGAGCTTGTCTCAAACGCGTCGGATGCTTGTGATAGGCTGCGGTATGCGGCCCTTACAGCGCCAGCCTTGATCCAAGATGACCCTGAATTTAAAGTTACCCTCAGCATTGATAACGATGCAAAGACACTAACCATTGAAGATAATGGTATTGGCATGTCTGAGCAGGAAATGATCGATAATTTGGGCACAATTGCCCGTTCAGGAACATCGAATTTTGTGGATCAGCTCACGGGCGATTCTGCAAAAGATATCAACGTCATCGGTCAATTCGGCGTTGGCTTTTATTCATCGTTCATGGTTGCCGACAAAGTGGAAGTTACCAGCCGTAAGGCGGGAGAGGAAAACGCCTATGTTTGGTCATCGGATGGCAGCGGATCATATACCATTGCTGATGGATCCCGGGCCAGCCGGGGCACGACTATTATACTGCACATAAAAGACAGCACTGCAGAATATTTGGATGCTAATCGAATTCGCAACGTCATTAAAACCTATGCCGATCACATTGCGCTTCCGGTTATTCTAAAAGCCGCAAATGAGACCGAAGATGGGACTAAAGAAGATGAAACACTGAATACAGCAAGCGCTCTTTGGACTCGGTCAAAATCTGAGATTACACCTGAACAATATACTGAATTTTACCATCATGTTGGCCAGGCATTCGATGCTCCTTGGGCAACCTTACACAGTAAGGTCGAAGGCGTTCTTGAATATAGCCTGCTTGTTTTCATTCCAGGGCAACAACCATTTGATTTATTTAGCCCAGACAGAAAATCAGCCCTGAAACTTTATGTGAAACGCGTCTTCATTACAGATGACTGCGAGGAATTGATTCCGGCGTATTTACGATTCCTGAAAGGGATTGTTGATTCAGAAGATTTGCCACTGAACGTTAGCCGGGAAATGCTGCAGAATAATCCGGTTTTGCGAAAAATACGGACAGGTTTGGTTAAAAGGGTTATTGGCGAAATTGAAAAACGCTCAAAAGCGGATGCGGAAGGTTTCCATAAATTCTGGGACAATTTCGGCGCTGTTCTCAAAGAAGGTATTTATGAGGATATGGAGCAGGGCGATCGCATTTTGAAGCTATCTGTCTTTAAATCCACGGCATCTGATAGTTACACCGATCTTGCAGCTTACGCGGAACGCATGAAGGACGGGCAAGAGAATATCTATTACATTACGGGTGATAATGAAGACGCCATTAAGAAAAGCCCACAGCTTGAAGGCTTCCGGGCAAAAGGTATTGAGGTCTTATTGCTAAGTGATCCGGTGGATAGTTTTTGGTTAAGTCGGCAAACTGCCTTTGACGGTAAGAATTTCAAATCCGTGACACAAGGTTCTGCTGAACTTGATAAAATGACAGCTGATGAAGATACTAAAAGCGACGATGACAAGTCAGATGAGGCAAATCTGTCAACTGTGATTGCAGCTTTCAAATTGGCGCTGGAAGACAAAGTGAAAGATGTGCGCATATCCAACCGCCTGACAGACAGCCCGGTCTGCCTTGTGGCGGATGAGGGAGATGTGGACATTCATCTTGAAAAAGTGCTGAAAGCCCATAAACAATTTGGCGCGGCTGCATCTCAGCGAATTCTTGAAATTAACCCCAAGCATGCCCTGATTGAAAAATTGAAGGAAAGAGGAGAGAAAGAAGGCGCGTCTGACCTTTTAAGTAACGCCGCTCTCTTGCTGCTCGATCAAGCCTACATTATTGAAGGTGAGCCCATAAATGACCCGGTTGCCTTCTCGCAGCGTATGGCCAACTTTATGGCTCAAGGCTTGTAAAAGCTCTGTTTTGAGACTGTAGAATAAAGGCGGTGTCTTCGGATGCCGCTTTTTTTGTGGTTTTTTGACACTGTTTTGCCGCCCAAACGTCTGTCTGAGTAATGGAAGTATGCAGGTAGGACGGCAGCAAAATGAAAAAAGTGTCTCTAACAGTTTTGATGATCTTCGGTATGCAAGCCTTGTTGGTTGGATGCGCGTTGGGGCCGGATCCTGTTCTTCTTCAAAAAATTGATAATTTTTCGGTGGGAGCCATATCTCTCGCGTCAGCCGTGAACAAAAGATATGACATGGCGGAAAATGCCCACCGAAGTGCCCTTCAAAGTAATCTGAATCTACAATTGGAACTTGGAGGCTCTCCCGAAGTCACGGCGCCGGATCTATTTAGCCCGGATGTGAGGGCGTCCCGGTACGCAATTTTGCGGGCCATTCAAATCTACGCAGGTAACCTTCAGCAAGTTTATGACAGTGAGATCAAAAATAATTATCAAAACGCGCATGTGGCAGAGATCCCTTTTGCGGCCCTGAAATCGTTAAATCCAAAGGATTTCGATTTGAAAAGGTCTTTAGGTGATCTACAGGTCGAAAATTTAGTGACATCCTTGAGTGGGTTTTCAAAACTGCTGTTTTACCCAAAGCGTGACCGTAAGGTTTCTGAAATTCTGGCAACGGCGCATCCCTTTATCGAGAAGGCCGCTATATTGTTGTATTTGGACTTAGGCGCACCAAAAGACTTGCATGAAAAATGCGCGTTTGCACCAGCTTCCACGGTGAAGACAGGGAATGTGATTGACCTGCAGCTCTGCCGTGGTGGGGTGCGAGGAATGATGAAAACCGCTATTAGTTCAAGCTTGCAAACTTGGAATTTACGTCTGCAACTCAACAGTCTAAATTCAAGCGCCAGTGCAGAACGCGCCCAAATTGTTCGCAAAATATACGACGTTGAACAAGCAGGCTCGCAACAAGACCACTTGATGCAAAATTTGCAAGGGGCCCTAATTGAAATGGTCTCAGCGCATCTCCTCTTGGTTGAAGAATTTGCAGGCGACGCTGGAAAAGGCTCCTCCAAGGCAAAAATAACGCCACCACTTCTACTGAGCTCGCCCCAAAATGCAGAGGGTCAGAAAATTCCGGGTTCGGATGCAACATCCCCAAATGTTTCGGTTCAGGAATTCACAATTCAGGTGAAAAGTCTGTCTGATCAGTCTGAAAGTTTCGATAAATTCTTTGAAAATTCTGATCAGGAAACCAACTCATGATTATTCAAAAAAATGCCATCAGCACCTTGCAAGAAGCAATGGAAAATCTCAACAAGCAAGATATCGCAGAGCTTTCTATGGAGGGGCAACTGCAATTACTAGTAGCCCAGCGAGCGGTCTACCTTGAACTTCAAGCCCAGCAGGCCAGCCAAATGCAATCTGCAACGACAGAGTTTGTCATGATAACAACTGGCCTGAAAGACAGTGAAAACGGCTTTCGAGATATTCAGAAATGGGCAAAAACAGCTGAGAAAACTGGGAAATTTGTGAATGGTCTGTTGAAAGGGATTTCTCTCATCCTGACTCTGCTTTAGCTTTTCTTGCTACCTGGATCCATCATGGGATCTATTAATCTGCGTGTAAGGCTGTAGTCAGCTTCCGCAGGAATGTTGAGGAATTTACCTTCATCAGTAATTTCCACTTGCGGGAGAACCGTCACGGTTTTCGTGAGAGCAGATTTCTCTACGGCCTCTTTTGCAGTCTCATAGCGCGTCAGATATTCCACATTCATCATGGTTGGGAAGATAATCGTATAGGTTCCCTCATCAGCGCCTTTCATGGCTTCGTTGGGGCCAATCCAAACAGAGTCCACAGATTCCTCACCGTCATGAATAGCAAGCTGTTCTTCAGGGGCGAGAGCAATGAAAAAATGTGTATCAAAACGTTTGGGCATGAATGTTGGGGTCACCCAATGTGAGTAATGGGCGAGGAGATCTGTCGCCA
>MAAC01016302.1_pt1 | contig 33918 bp, 34 predicted proteins | sample 1115981 | NCBI WGS metagenome assembly MAAC01 (sample SAMN04961126, study PRJNA320927) | seawater metagenome | isolation source: sample BD02T64 sea water enriched with oil for 64 days | place: USA:Gulf of Mexico | collected 2013-07-27 | reverse complement strand
TCGTCCAAAAATAACTGCACAAACTCGGGTATTGCTTTGCCATTTAATCTTAGGGCAATTTCATAAGCAGCTTGACGTTTAGTTAATTCTAACTGCTCGCTACTTTTTGTTACCTTACGAGAGCGCTCTTCAATCAGATCAATTTGGCGCTGCTGTTGCTCCATGAAGATGTCAAACTCTTCAAACAGTTCTGCAAATATCTCCACATCGTCAACAAAGTCCATTAACACACGTGCCACTAACTCTTCCATTTTTTCAAAGACAGCACTTTTGACTTGGCGGTTCTTTTCACTCACGCCTAAGCCAGCCTGTGAAAGAGAATTCAAAAACTTTCTAGCTGGGTGGCTCTTTCTGGCAAAAAACTCTTTATCAATCATCGCCACTTTTAAGATGGGAATCTGAAGTTGGCCAATCATTGCTCGCACCGCATCAGGCAGATGCCTGTCTTGTAAAATGACATCAAAAAACATCGCAACCACGTCAATCAATGTCTCGTCTTGCTCCGCATACGGCTGACGCTGGCCATCGACTTGAACTCTTGAACCAATTTGTAGGCGAACACTTTCTTTTGCATCCAAATCGCCAACAGCGCTTTCTTTTTGCAAGTTAGTTAAGGTATCGATAAGTTCAGCTGTAGGTAGTTGTTGACCGGCAACCACTAAGCCATCAGACACCACATTGTCACCAGCTTTAGAGCGATACGCTTGCGCCATTTCAACCAAGCCGTTATATAACTCAGGGGCAATTTCCACTGCCTCGCCCATCATAGGCATTGGTGCCGCATGTTCCTTCATAGGCGTTACTACTTGAGACTGCTCTGATAAAACACGAGCTACTTTCTCATTAACAAATGATTTTGTTTCCTTCTTTATCGCTGCATTAGCGTTCTTAACTTTGGGCTTTGGTAATGTCGAAAGGATATTCGCTTGAATAAAGAGTTCGTTGATCTCTTCAAGCACATCACCTAGGTCTGCAAAAAGCGACTGTGAAAAGGATTCGCACAAAACTTTGCGTGCCTCTTTTGAAAATGATTCACCCTTAATCAGTTCAACATACGTATTCATTAACACGGCGGGGCCAAACGGATTTTTACGGGACCTCAGTTCTTTGGCTGTCGAAATAAATTCAACCCTACGCTGTAAGGCATAAAGCACTTCTGAAAGTCGGTTTTCACATGACGCAATATAGCCATCGAGTAATAACTGGTTTTCAATTTCATCCGTTGCGAGTAGCTCAAGTCCTGACCAGTCCTCTACTTCTTTTGACGAATAAAAACTCGACCCTGCGTGACGGTTTGCATCCCCCGAGAAGCTTGAGATGTTTTTAATAATGCTATCGATATACAAGGATGACAAATATTTAGAGACTTTTTGAAACACCTGAATATCACTAGCGGCTGACGCCACCTTTTCACTATCAGCGGCAAACATCTGTTGCTCAATTTTCTCTACATGTGTTGCAATCGCTTTTTGTAAATAACTTTTCAACAAACTTGACGATGCGTTCAGAATACTTCTTTTATCAACTGACTTGGCTCCGCTCTTAGCTTTCTCGCTAGTTTGACGAATAGGAACGACGGTTGATTTTGCATTTTCCATAACTTAAAGAATCGATTCATGTACTTTGATGTTTAGAGTATAGTCAGCTCACTGATAAAGTTGTGCACTAGAGCACAGATTGGAACAGCCACCCATTTTTATATGACCCACGCTTCTTCAACATCAATTCAACAAGGCTTACTGAGCGCTGCCAACTTCATCGCCTCACCCAATAAAAATAGCCGCCCGAATCCCTCTGACATTCGACTCATTATTGTTCACGGAATCAGCTTGCCTCCAGAGCAATTTGGTGAGGGCTGGATTGATGATTTTTTTCTAAATCGATTAGACCCTAATCAACATCCATACTTTCAGAAAATATGCGGACTCGAGGTCTCTTCACATTTATTAATTCGGCGTGATGGGAGCATTACGCAATACGTCCCTTTCCATGAACGTGCTTGGCACGCAGGGTTATCCAGTTATAAAGGCCAAGAAAACTGTAACGATTTTTCTATCGGCATTGAGTTAGAAGGTACCGATTATATTCCATACACAGATGAACAGTATGTTGAACTGGCATGCTGTTGTAAGGCTTTATTTGAGCACTACAAAACCCTTTCAGCCGAGTCCATTGTCGGCCACAGTGATGTTGCACCTGGACGAAAAACAGACCCCGGTGAGAGCTTTGATTGGGAAAGGTTTAGACGCCTACTCGGCGAGGCTTGAATCCTTAGCTCTAAAAATGTCAATCAACATCATCACAACCCCAACTGAAATAGCAGAGTCCGCGACATTGAACACCGGCCAGTGCCAAGTTTTATAATATACATCTATAAAATCAATGACATAGGCGTATGAAATACGGTCATACAAATTACCCACGGCGCCGCCTAAAATCAACGATAAGGTAACAGCCATCCAACGTTCAGATGATTTTAATCGCGCCAACCAAATGCTTAGAACCAGCGTGGCAACAAGCGCGATCACAACAAAAAACCAACGTTGCCAACCGCCTGCCGAGCTTAAAAAACTAAAGGCAGCACCCGTATTACGGACATACGTTAGGTTCAAAGAGGGCAATAACCTCAACGATTCATAGAGTTCAAAATGACTTACAACCCAAAACTTGCTCGCCTGATCAAACACAATAACGACTAACGAAAGCCACAGCCACTTCAGCATTGATTTGTTTAGGCGAACTGCCTAACCTCACCCACACCGTCAACATTGTCTTCGCAGCGAGCACACAATTCAGGGTGTGCTTCCGACTGACCAACGTCTTCGCGATGATGCCAACAACGCACACATTTTTCATGCCCGCTCGCCAGCACATCAATAAACAGGTTTTTATTCTCTGTTGCGTTGGCTTGCTCGGTTTTCTCTGAAAGTGGTTTGACCTGCGCATACGACGTAATCAAGATAAAGCGAAGCTCATCCTCTAACTGCGAAAGCCGTTCAAAAAGTTCACCGTCACAATACAAAGTTACATCGGCATCAAGCGCAGAGCCAATAAGTCCTTCCGCCCTAACTCGCTCCAGTTCTTTACTCACTAATTCTCGAGTATCAATAATCGGTTGCCAAAATTCTAACTCAGCCATTTCCTTGCTAGTTGACTCTGGGAAACTGTCATACGCCCTTGCTAAAAATACAGACTCCTCTCGCTCACCCGGCATCGCTAACCAAATTTCTTCTGCCGTGTAGCTCAGGATGGGGGCAATCCAACGTACAAATGCCTCGGCAATATGAAACATCGCCGTTTGAGAAGAACGCCTTGCCAAACTGTTCTGTTGCAATGTGTATTGACGATCCTTAATCACATCTAGATAAAAACTACCCATATCGACCGAACAAAAATGATGGATTTTTTGGTGCACTTGCAAGAATTGATACTGGTCATAATTATCCAGCACCTCTTTTTGTACTTGCTGCGTTTTTTCAATCGCCCAACGGTCTAGCGGTAACATCTGATCAAAAGATAAGGCATCGCTAGCGGGGTCAAAATCATTTAGATTAGACAATAAATAACGCGCGGTATTCCTTAAACGACGATACACATCCGCTGCACGTTTTAAGATCTCATCAGAGACCGTCATTTCACCGGTGTAATCATTCGCCGACACCCAAAGGCGTAAAACATCTGCACCCAATGACTTAATCACTTTTTGCGGCGCCACCACATTGCCTCGTGATTTAGACATTTTCATGCCTTTTGCATCAACCGTAAAACCGTGCGTTAACACCGATTCAAAGGGTGCACAGCCATTCATCGCTACCGATGTTAACAATGATGACTGGAACCAACCACGATGTTGATCAGAGCCTTCAAGGTACATTGCCGCTGGGAATGTCAGTTGTTCACGCCTTTCTAAGACACATGAATGGGTGACACCTGAATCAAACCAAACGTCTAAAATATCATTAATTTTAGTGTAATCAGCCGCTTCATCACCCAACAATTCAGCCGACTCTAATTCAAACCATGCATCAATACCCGATTTCTCAATCATGGTAGCGACCTGCTCTATCAAGCTGGCCGTATTGGGGTGCAACTCACCGCTCTCTTTATGCACAAATAACGCAATGGGTACGCCCCAGTTACGTTGACGAGAAATACACCAATCTGGGCGCCCCTCTACCATGCTATTGATACGCGCTTCGCCCCATTCTGGTATCCACGACACGCGTTTGATTTCTGCTAGTGCCTTATCGCGTAAGTTATTTTTATCCATTGAGATAAACCACTGCGGGGTAGCTCTAAAGATAATGGGAGTTTTATGCCGCCAACAATGCGGATAGCTGTGATTTAGTGCTTCTTCGTGCACTAACGCACCACGCTCTTTTAAAGCATCAATCACATCATTATTCGCGCTGAATACATGCTTGCCAGCAAACAATGGCGTGCTCGCTAAGAACACACCGTTATCACCAACAGGGTTGTCCACCGGCAGGTTATATTGCTGACCGATAACGTAATCATCTTGACCATGACCGGGCGCGGTATGAACAGCGCCTGTGCCAGCTTCGGCGGTCACGTGGTGGCCCACAATAATCGGCACCACGCGATCATAGAACGGGTGGTGAAGCGTCATATAATCTAAATCGCTGCCTTTGCAATAAGCGATAACACGATAATCATCAACGCCATAACGTAGCATGGTGTCTTTAAGCAACTTCTCGGCTAAAACCAAACGCTCTTCACCGCTTTGCACCATCACGTAGTCAAACTCAGGGTTTAAAGAAACCGCTTGGTTTGCTGGTAACGTCCATGGTGTTGTGGTCCAAATAACCACCGATATAGGGCCGTGCCCAGGTGAGCCATCGCTACTGTGAAAATGTTCAACAAAGGTTGTCTCATCTTTCACTGTAAAACGCACATCAATCGCCGGCGAACGTTTGTCTTCGTATTCAACCTCGGCTTCAGCTAACGCCGAGCCACAATCCGTACACCAGTGCACAGGCTTTGAACCTTTGTGTAAATGGCCGTTTTCAATAATACGGCCCAATGAACGAACAACGTCCGCTTCAAATTGGAAGTCCATGCTTAAGTAAGGCCGTTCCCAATCACCAAAAACGCCGAGTCGAACAAACTCTTCTTTTTGCATCGCCACTTGCTTTGTCGCATACGTTCGACACGCCTTACGGAATTCAGACGCCGACACCTTAACACCCGCCTTACCAATTTTCTTCTCGACCATTAATTCGATCGGCAGACCATGACAATCCCAGCCTGGCACATAAGGCGAATCAAAACCCTGCAAGGTTTTACTCTTAATTATCATATCTTTCAGCACTTTGTTAACCGCATGGCCAATATGAATGGGCCCATTCGCATACGGAGGACCATCGTGCAGAACAAATGGTGGGCAACCTGCAAATTTATCGCGAATTTTCTGATATAAACCCATTTCTTGCCAACGCTTCAACACGGCGGGTTCACGGTTAGCAAGGTTCGCCTTCATTGGAAAGCTCGTTTTCGGCAAGTTCAGTGTAGTTTTGTAATCCATCGTGCTCTTAGGGTGTTTATGTCTGATTAAAGTGTTTTTTGGCTTGTGCAGAATCTATTAAAATTTGCTGTGTTAGCTGTTCTAAGTTCTCAAATTTTTTCTCATCTCGAAGCTTTTTTGCAAAAGTAACGACGACGCGTTGACCATATAAATTGCCTGAGAATTCAAACAAATGCGCCTCTAATAGAACAGCAGTTACGTCTTCAATAGAAGGTCGCGTACCAACATTAGCGACCCCTTTATATAACAAGCCAGATTCAAGCCTTATTGTAACGGCAAAAACCCCCTGAAGCGGAGTTTTTCTATTCTTGACACGAATATTCGCCGTAGGAAAACCTAGCTCTCGCCCCCTTTTCTGACCATGTATAACACGACCTGACATGTTGTAACGTCGATCTAGATATATCGCGGCTTTTTCTAACTGGCCTTTTTCAAAGGCATGACGAATTAAGGTGCTGCTGACACGCTCATTTTCTATCTTAAATGAATTAGATCGTTGTACGGAGAAACCGAATTTTTCGCCGGCAACGGTTAAGTAGTCAAAGTTACCCTGCCGGTTCTTACCAAAACAAAAATCATCCCCAACAATCAGTTTTTTAATATTGAGCTGCTGAACGAGCATTTGCACAAATTGCTCGGCTGACATATTCGCCAGTGCAGCATTGAAACGTACGAGGTAAAGCGCATCGACACCCACCGCCGATAATTGTTCTATTTTATCTCGTGCTGTTGAAATTCTTGCTGGCGCAGCATCTGCCCTAAAATATTCAATCGGTTGTGGTTCAAAACACATCACAACGGCCTGTAAACCCGATGCCGCCGCTTGGTTCATTAACTCAGCCAACACCATACGATGGCCGGCATGAACACCATCAAAGTTGCCAATGGTTAGTGCGCATCCATTAGGAAAAACGGCTTCATCAGGTAAATATCTAATTAACTTCATGTGTTTTTTTAACCTTTAAACAACAAATGTCGTGGCCGAATACCGAGCAACAAGATGCTCGCGACATACAAAATAGCCACCGATAATATTTCAAGTGTTAAATGCAGTGCCCTATCAAATGCACCCCATTCGTACCACTGCATCAACGAATAGTCATAAAAATAAATAACGCCAACGATGAGGTTTGCAAACAGCACTTTTACAATAAAACTCGCCCAGCCTTGTTGCGGTTTAAATATACCCTCTTTAAGTAAGGCTCTATACAACAGACCGGCATTTAAAAAAGCCGCCAACGAAGTCGCCAAGGCTAAACCCGCGTGTTGAAAAAAGAACACTAACGTCACACTCATCAGCATATTTGAAACCACCGCTATCACACCTATTCTTACCGGCGTTTTCATGTCCTGCCTTGAGGTAAACCCCGGCACTAGCACTTTAACCAATATAAATGCCGGCAAGCCAACCGCATAGGCCATCAGGCTGAGCGAAGCACTATCCACATCGCTCGTGCTAAAAGCATCGTATTGAAACAGCGTCGCCAACATCGGTTGTGCCAAAAAGAATAACCCTGCGGCGGCCGGTAACCCTAACAGAACCACCCAACGCAAGCCAGAATCTAAACTCGCTGAAAAATCGTCGGTTTTACCAGCGGCATAGCTTTTAGATAAGTTTGGCAGAATAGCGGTTGCCAGAGCAATGCCAAAAATACCTAGAGGGAACTCCACCAACCTATCTGAAAAATAAAGCCAAGATACGCTACCGGTCACTAAAAATGATGCCAACAAGGTATCAACCAATAAGTTAATTTGCGTGACCGACACGCCAAATAACGCCGGCAACATCAAGTTCATGATTTTTTTTACACCCGCATGATCACGACTAAAACTCAACCGTGGCATTAAGCCCAGTTTTTTCAAGAATGGGAATTGAAACACCAACTGAGCTATTCCCGCAAATAAAACACCCCAAGCCAGCGCCATAATCGGTTCATCCAACAAAGGGGACAACCAAAAAACCGCCGCTAAGAATGATAGGTTTAACAACACTGGTGTTATCGCTGGGATAGCAAATTTACCGAAGGTGTTTAGCACCCCGCCCGCCATTGCTGTTAAGGAAATGAAAAACAAGTACGGGAAGGTGAGCCGCAGCATTTCCACCGCCAAATCATGACGCGAGCCTTCTGATGCAAAGCCTGGCGCGAATAGATAAATTAAAATCGGTGCACCAATGACGCCAAGTAATGTTATAAAGAACAACACGGTCGCCAGCGTACCCGCTGTTTTGCCAATCAGTTCTTTTAACGCCTCGGTTGACTGGCTTTCTTTATATTCTGACAACACCGGCACAAATGCTTGTGAAAAAGCACCTTCTGCAAACAAACGTCGCATAAAGTTAGGGATTTTAAACGCCACAAAAAAAGCATCGGTACCTTCACCCGCACCAAAATAACGCGCAATAACAATATCGCGAATAAATCCTAAGACACGCGAAACCATCGTCATGCTACCAACAATAGCTGTCGATTTTATTAGCGTTTTACTCAGCGTCTTCACCCCTGTGTATTAAGTTTCTTTTTACCCTCACAGAGGGTTGGTTTGATTGATTAACTCGGGTTCATTATAAGACGATACGCTAGGCAACACACCTTAGATTTAAGAAGCGTTGCTTAATCATCGCCGCACGATAAAAAAACTAGGGTCGAATGGTTGATTTAAGCGCGCTTAGATTTAAGTATTCATTAAAATCCTTGCGTTTATGTATTATTAGCAATGTAAACGTCTCTCAGGCTTGACAAATCTTAAATATTTCAGCAAAATGCCAAATCTTTTTTACATCAATAGAGGATTTACCTTGGCTAACAGTGCACAAGCGTTAAAACGCGCCAAACAAGCAGAAAAAAACCGTCAAACTAACATGGCAGCTCGTACTCGATTACGTACAAAAATTAAACGTGTTATTTATAGTGCTGATGATGGCAATGCTGAAGCAAGTGAAACCGCTTATAAAGAAGCCGTGCCTTATATTGATGGCGCTGTCACCAAAGGTTTAATCCACAGAAACAAAGCAGCTCGTTTAAAAAGCCGCCTTAATGCTCGAGTCGTAAAGTTAAAACAAGCATAAGTTTCTGCAAGATCTAAAAAAGCCGACCTTATGGTCGGCTTTTTATTGCCCTAATTTTCTAAGCTCAAAGCAATACTAAGTTATCTCGGTGAATAATTTCAGATTCACCTACAAAACCAATTAACTGTTCAATCTCAGTACTTTTATTCTGTTTAATAATATCAATATCGGCTGAACTGTAATTCACCAAACCTCGCGCAAGCTCTTTACCGTTCTGGTTAACGCAAGCGACTAACTCACCCCTATCAAAATCGCCGCTAACGGCTACGACACCAATCGGCAACAAACTAACGCCAGACTTTTTAATCGCCTGAGCTGCGCCGTTATCTATTACCACCTGACCTTTTATATCCAAGTGCGCCGTTAGCCAACGCTTACGAGCTGAAACAGGCGCATCGTCTGGTATTAGCAACGTCCCAACCGATTCACCGTCGATAACGTCCAAAATAACACGCTGCTTTAAACCCGGCGCAATAATGGTAGCCGTCCCAGAACGCGATGCTATTCGCGCTGCGGTTAATTTCGTCTGCATCCCTCCACGTCCGAGACTACCTGAACCACCACTGGCAGCTGAGTCTAAGGTTTCATCGTTCACGCTTGCGTAGTCTATTAACGTCGCCGCAGGGTTCACCCTTGGATCACTGTCAAAAAAACCGTCTTGATCCGTTAAAATCATTAACAAGTCAGCACTCATTAAGTTAGCGATAATAGCGGCCAAGGTATCATTATCACCTACACGTAATTCCTCGTTCGCCACCACGTCGTTTTCATTAATAATAGGAACAACCGATAAAGCCAACAACGTTTTGATTGTTGCACGTGCGTTTAAATAGCGTTTTCTATTGGCCAAGTCATCGTGCGTTAGTAAAACTTGAGCGGTTTTAAACCCTTGTTCCTGAAAACTTCGCTCATACGCTTGAATTAACCCCATTTGCCCAACCGAAGCCGCCGCTTGAAGCTCTTGCAGCGCGTGAGGGCGTTCAGACCAACCCAGCCTCACCATCCCTTCAGCAACAGACCCTGATGAGACGACAATCACAGCAATACCACGTGACTTTAACTCACTAATTTGCGCCACCCAATTATCAATAGCCACACGATTTAACCCTTGGCCGTTGTCTGTCAGGACCGCACTACCAATCTTGATGACACAACATTTCGCCCGTTTTAAATCCGCTCTTGATTTCATACCAGTGAACTAACTATGTCCTTCAGGTTTTTTTTCTGCTTCTAATTCAAGCTTTTTTTGCTCTTCTAGATAATCCATAATCGCATGGACTAACTTGTTCGTGCCTACCTTTCTTATCGCAGAGATTTTAAACAACGGCCCTTGCCATTTCAGTTCATCGACAATCATCTGACAATAATTATCCACCTCATCCTCTGGCAGCAGGTCTATTTTATTCAAAACCAACCAACGGGGTTTTTCAGCCAAACCGCCGCCCCATTTTTCTATTTCTTCAATCGCCGATTTGGCCGCTTTAACCGGATCAATGTCAGATTCATATGGCTCTACATCAACCACATGAAGCAATAAATTATTACGTGATAAGTGACGTAAAAATAAATTACCTAAACCCGCGCCATCAGCAGCCCCTTGAATAATGCCCGGGATATCTGCAATAACAAAGCTGCGTAACTCATCCGCGCGCACAACACCCAAACTTGGATGCAGTGTTGTAAAAGGGTAATTCGCAACTTTAGGCTGAGCCGATGAGACTGCTCGAATCAGGCTAGACTTGCCGGCGTTAGGTAGACCTAATGTGCCAACATCTGCCAACACTTTTAGTTCGAGCCTTAAAACACGTTGCTCACCCTCTGAGCCCGGCGAGAATTGCCTAGGCGCTCTATTAGTACTGCTTTTATAACGCGCATTTCCTAGCCCGTGAAATCCGCCTGATGCCACCAGTAACCTTTGCCCCTCCGCGGTAACATCACCAATCAGCTCATCGGTTCCATCATCATAAACAATCGTACCGAGAGGTACTTGTACGATCAAATCTTTACCTCCTCTGCCAGTACAATCTCTGCTTTGACCTCGTTGACCGTGTTCGGCTCTTAAAAGTCGATTAAAACGCATATCAATTAACGTATTTAAAGCTTCCGCACCTTCGAGGTAAACACTCCCACCGTCGCCACCGTCGCCACCGTCTGGACCACCAAAGGGAATATATTTTTCGCGTCTGAAACTGACATGGCCCTTTCCGCCATTACCAGCTTCAACTCTAACACTCGCTTCATCTACGAATTTCATGTGCTCTTTCTCATTATCTTTATGTTAATTTAGTCATTCAAAGCCTACCGGTCTTTTGAAGCAATAAAAAACCCTGTCAAAGACAGGGTTTTTTAAAATACGTACCTGCCGTTATCACCGCAGCGCACTGTTTTTTACATTAAACAGTTTCGATACGAATATACTTTCTACGCTTCGGGCCTTTAACTTCAAAAACCACCTTGCCTTCTTCAGTCGCAAATAAGGTGTGATCTTTACCCATACCTACATTTTCGCCTGCATGGAAACGTGTGCCTCTTTGGCGAACTAAAATATTACCCGCTAGAACACTTTGACCGCCATAACGCTTAACGCCAAGCCGCTTCGACTCGGAATCGCGACCGTTCTTAGTACTACCGCCTGCTTTCTTATGTGCCATGAATCTGTCCTTTGTTGATTAAGCCGCAGAAATACCAGTAATGAGTACTTCAGTGTAATACTGACGATGACCCATTTTCTTCATATGGTGTTTTCTACGTTTGAATTTAATGATATGTATTTTTTTGTGACGCCCTTGAGATTTCACAGTTGCTGTAACCGTTGCCCCATCGATATTAGGTGCGCCAACCTTAAGGCCCGCTTCACCATTCACCAATAGAACTGAGTCAAAAGTAACTTCGCTACCTTCTTCAACGTCTAATTTTTCGATCTTAAGGAAATCACCCTCGGCGACCTTATATTGTTTACCGCCTGTTTGAATTACCGCGTACATTGTCTAGAGACTCCCTAGTTTGTGGGTGGTTTTAAAAAAGAGGCGAATTTTATCCTTTAGCGCGCATTTGGTCAATCCCAAATAAACATAGAAAAGCTTTTTCTTAAAAAGCATGAATCCTTGTTATCATACTCCATTAATTCATTTTACTTCACATTACCGCCACATGAGCAGCACAAATTCATCAGCAGCATCACAACCAATAGACTTTAAAACAATTCAGCAGCTGATGTCGCCCATCATGGCTCAAGTTGATAAAGAGATTTTACAAGAGTTAAATTCAGACGTCGTGCTAATCAATCAAATTGGTTTTCACATTGTTAATAGTGGTGGCAAGCGCCTAAGACCCATGCTAGTTGCATTATCGGCGTGCGCATTAGGCTATGAAGGAAAAGACCACACAACACTGGCCGCTGTTATTGAATTTATTCACACCGCCACCTTATTACACGACGATGTTGTTGACGAATCAGACATGCGGCGTGGCGATGAGACTGCGAATGCCATATGGGGCAATGCCGCTAGCGTTCTAGTGGGTGATTTCTTGTATTCACGTTCATTTGAAATGATGGTTGGCGTCAACAATATGCGCGTAATGGATATTTTGTCCCACGCCACGAACGCCATTGCTGAAGGCGAGGTATTACAGCTCCTCAACATCAACAACCCAGACACCAGTGAAGCACAATACCTTGAAGTTATTCGACGAAAAACGGCAAAACTTTTTGAAGCCGGCACCCGACTAGGTGCTGTATTGGCAAACAAAGATGAGGAAACTGAAAAAGCGCTCTCCACCTATGGCCTTCACTTAGGCAATGCCTTCCAAATTATGGATGACATGCTCGATTACACCGCAGACGTAGCAGAGCTCGGTAAAAATCTCGGAGATGATTTGGCGGAAGGCAAACCGACTCTCCCCTTAATTCACGCCATGGCGCACGGAACGGCAGAACAGTCCAAGTTCATTAAGGAGACCATTAAAAATGGCAACCGTGATGCATACCTTGATATTCTGGCCATCATTAAGTCAACAGGTTCTTTAGACTACACGGCACAGCTCGCTGACCAAGAAGCCCAAAAAGCCATTGATGCCTTAAGTAATATTCCCGATAGCAATTACAAGCAAGCTATGGAACAACTCGCCTTATTTTCCATTCAACGCAGTTACTAAGCGTTAACAGTTCAGCTTAATTTTAATACCCAACGTTAAGCTCGTTTAAAATGCCGCGGCCAAAGTTGCGCCGCACAATTTGCTGTTAATGTTTGATATAATTTTTCTTTAATTTTTAAAAATACAGGTACCTTTTATGAGTGTAGAACAACACGATCAATATTTAGCTGAGTGGGAAAGTCGCCAAGAAATTGCTGAAAGCATGATTCCTATCATTGGCAAAATGTACCGTGGAAGCGGGGTCGTCCTCAAAATTTATGGCCGAACATTGATTAACGCCTCACCCGTCACTCTACTTAAACTCCATCGCTATGTTCGCCAGTTTGAAAAAACTGAGCTTTCTATTCACGACAGCTTCAAAGTTTTAATTGCCTTACAAAAAATGAAACTAGGGCCCGTACGTATTGATCTGGGTATTTTGGCCGTTCAATTCAACAACGACACACGCGGCCTAGAACTGGATGCTTTTCTTGCTGAAAAACTTGGCGAAGGTGTCCGCCAAGTCCAAGAGCAATTGGATTCAGCACCAAGAGACGTTGTACTTTACGGCTTCGGTCGTATTGGTCGTTTGTTGGCACGCTTGCTCATTGAACGCACAGGTTCTGGCAATAAAATGCGCCTGCGCGCCATTGTTGTACGTAAAGGTAGCGACAACGATTTACAAAAACGCGCCAGCTTACTTCGCCGTGATTCTGTTCACGGCTCGTTCAAAGGCACTATCAAAGTTGACGAAGATAACAATACCATTATGGCCAACGGTAACTTAATTCAAGTTATATACGCCAGCCATCCGAAAGAAATTGATTACACCCAATACGGTATCCACGATGCATTAATTGTCGATAACACCGGTATTCGTCGTGACGAAGCCCAGTTGAGCGAGCATTTCTTAGCGAAAGGCGCCGCTAAAGCCTTACTAACAGCCCCAGGAAAAGACGTTAAAAACATCGTATTTGGGGTCAATACTGATGACATCAAAGCTGATGATAAAATCATTTCTGCCGCTAGCTGTACGACCAACGCAATCACACCCACATTGAAAGCAATCAATGATGAGTTTGGCATTATCAAAGGTCACGTTGAAACGGTTCACTCGTACACCAACGATCAAAACCTAATTGACAACTACCATAAAGGCGAACGCCGTGGACGTGCAGCAGCACTCAATATGGTGCTGACTGAAACAGGTGCCGCTAAAGCTGTCTCTAAAGCACTGCCTGAACTTGAAGGTAAATTAACCGGTAATGCTATTCGTGTTCCAACGCCTAATGTTTCTATGGCAATCTTGAACTTGAGCTTAGAAAAAGAAACAGACAAGCAGTCATTGAACAGCTTTCTACGTGAAACAGCTCTTCATTCCCCTATGCGTGAACAAATTGACTTCACCACATCAACTGAAATTGTTTCAACGGATTTAGTTGGCGCTCGTAAAGCCTGCACAATTGACTCAACAGCAACCATTGCGACAGGTGATTCATGTGTGCTGTATCTTTGGTATGACAACGAATTCGGTTATAGCTGCCAGGTCATTCGTATAATGCAAAAAATGGCGGGACTGGACTTCCCATCCTTACCAACAAATTAGCCCATTATTTTTCTTATCATAAAAAAAACCCGCTTTAAAGCGGGCTTTTTTATGTCTAACGTTGACGCCTTATTCAGGGCGATTTGCGATAAGTTCATCGACAACTGATGGGTCCGCCAATGTTGACGTATCCCCTAATTCATCGATTAAGTTTTCAGAAATTTTACGTAAAATCCTGCGCATGATTTTACCTGACCGCGTTTTAGGCAAGCCTGGCGCCCACTGAATGACATCCGGCGATGCAATCGGTCCAATCTCTTTACGCACATGTGCCACTAGCGCTTTACGTAGTTCATCTGTAGCTTCTACACCATCCATCAGCGTAACAAATGAATAAATCCCTTGACCCTTTATATCGTGCGGATAACCAATAACAGCCGCTTCAGCAACCGCCGGATGAAGCACTAACGCACTTTCAACTTCTGCTGTACCCATACGATGACCAGAAACGTTAATCACATCATCAACACGGCCTGTTATCCAATAGTCCCCATCTTCATCACGACGCGCACCGTCTCCCGGGAAATACATACCGGGGTAATTTGCAAAATACGCATCAATATACCGTTGATGATCACCATGCAAGGTTCTAAATATTCCAGGCCATGGCTTTTTAATGACCAAAATGCCTTCTGCAGGATTTCCTATTACTTCCTTACCGTCGTTATCAACTAGCCCAAACTCCACGCCAAAGAACGGTTGCATTGCAGAACCTGGTTTTAAATCAGTTGCACCAGGCAGCGGTGTCATTAGAATCCCGCCTGTTTCAGTTTGCCACCACGTATCGACAATCGGGCAACGACTGCCCCCAACTGTGTGGTAATACCACTCCCATGCTTCAGGGTTAATAGGCTCACCGACACTCCCTAAGATGCGTAATGAGCTCAAATCACAGGCTTTGACATAATCATCACCTTTTGCCATTAAGGCGCGAATCGCCGTTGGCGCGGTATAAAAGATATTCACTTTATGTTTCTCAACAACCTTCCAAAAGCGCGACGCATCAGGATAAGTTGGCACCCCTTCAAACATTAAGGTCTGAGCACCATTCGTTAACGGGCCATAAACGATATACGAATGACCTGTCACCCAACCGACGTCAGCGGTACACCAATAAATATCACCGTCATGATAATCAAAGATATATTTATGCGACATCGCAGCGTGTAATAAATAACCACCCGTTGTGTGGACAACGCCTTTAGGTTTACCCGTTGAACCAGACGTGTACAAAATAAATAACGGATCTTCTGAGTCCATTTCTTCTGCAGGGCAATCACCCGATGCGTTCTCAAGCAAGTCGTGATACCAAACATCACGGCCTTCCGTCCAGCCGATATTGCCACCTGTCCGTTTCACAACAACCACCGACTTAACCAACGGGCAATTCTCTAACGCCTTATCGGCATTAGCTTTGAGAGGAACGGCCTTACCACCGCGTACACTTTCATCCGTGACGATAATGACGGCTGCTTCAGAATCGATAATTCGATCCTTTAGTGCGTCAGGAGAAAAGCCACCAAAAACAATTAAATGCACTGCGCCAATTCTAGCGCAAGCGAGCATCGCTATAGCCGCTTCAGCAACCATCGGCATATAAATACAAACACGGTCACCTTTTTTCACACCTTCGGCTTTCAAACCATTAGCAAACCGACATACTTCGGCGTGAAGTTCTTTATAGGTATACGTTTTATCCACTTCGGGGTCATCGCTTTCCCAAATAATCGCCGGCTGATCACCACGTGTTTCCAGATGACGGTCTAAGCAATTAACACTGACATTTAACTTGCCACCTTCAAACCACTTAACTTCACCCTTTGGAAAATCATATTCGACCGTTGTCTCCCACTCTTTAGACCACGTTAAAAACTCTCTAGCTTTTTCATTCCAGAAGCCTTCAGTATCTTCAATCGAACGCTTATATTCAGCTTCATACCGCTCTTTATTGATATGTGCATGTGCAGCGACCTCGCTGGGCACCTTGTATATGTGACTTTCTGACATTTTTATCCTTTTCCCCTATATGTTTTTTTTATAAAAAGGGCAGCGAATTCACTGCCCTTGCAATTTTTAATGCATGAACAAACCGCCATTCATACTCAAGTCAGAGCCCGTTGTATAAGCCGCTAGATCACTCGCTAAAAATGAGATGCCATGAGCAATTTCTTCAGGTTTACATAAACGGCCCGTTGGAATGCCGTTTTCAATCTTTTTGCGAACATCTTCAGCAATGGCCATCACCATCGGTGTTGCAACATAACCTGGAGATATTGTATTAACGGTAACGCCTTTACGTGCCGTTTCACGCGCTAAGGCTTTGGTGAAACCGTGCATGCCGGCTTTAGCAGCAGAATAATTAACTTGTCCCATTTGACCCAACTGGCCATTGACAGAAGAGACATTGATGATACGACCAAAGCCACGATCAATCATCCCTTCAAAGATTTGACGCGCCATATTGAACACACTATTCAAATTCGTATCAATAACTGCATCCCAACGCTCAATTGGCATTTTTTTAAACATACCATCCTTAGTAATACCTGCATTATTAACCAAAATATCAATAGGGCCCACATTCTCTTCAACCCATTCGATTGCAGCACCACATGCTTCAAAGTCAGTGACTGGGCAATGAACGATTTCAATATCAAACCCCGCTTCCTTTTGAGTAATTTGCCACGCCTTTGCTTTTTCTTTATTGTTATATCCGGCAACCACCTTATAACCGTCTTGCACAAAACGCTGACATACTGCTTCACCAATACCGCCTGTACCACCTGTTACTAACGCAACTCGTTGACTCATCTGCTTCCCCTCAGAATTAAATTTTGATACCTAGATAAGCTCCCTTACACCCAAATCACTTAACAGCTATCTAGGTCGTTATAGCCCATCAACTTGAATGAACCACCCCGATACTGCCAAAATCCCCATTGATTTACAAGTAAAATTATCTGTGACAAAGATTTTGCTTTCATACGTTTCTCAGTATAGGGAAGAAGACTTTTGTTATTTATTAATCCGCTGTTACTTTTTTCAAGTTTTAGGCTAAACTGAATTTACTTTTAACCAATTAAGGCTGGGGTTTTAAATATGCTTGAATCATCAAATCATCGTAAGTTCGCGCGGATGAATGCTGAATGTGATATGGAGTTCACCCACCCTGGCACTGGTTCAAAAGGTACCGCTAACAGCATCAACTTAAGCGCTGCTGGTATTCTTTTTAGAACCAAGGAAAAACTGACTCAAGGCTGTTCCTTAGAAATTATGGTAAAACCTGTCAACCCAATCACGCCACCTCTCAATGCACTTATAGAGGTTATTCGCGTCATCCCAGTTGACAGCGGCGAATATGAAGTAGCCGCTACCATCGAAGGCATTAAAGGCGCTTAACGCTTAACCCATAGGATAAAATTTGTACCGCATCACCAAAAAACTAAGCTTTTGTTATGGCCATCGCCTCATGAACCACCCTGGCAAATGCCGTCATCTGCATGGTCATTCTGCCCGTGTTGCCATTACCTTGGAGTCAGCAGAACTTAATGAACAAGGAATGGTTTGCGATTTCTCCGACCTTAAGCAATTTGTCGGCAAATGGATTAGTGAAACGCTGGATCACAATATGCTTTTACACAAAAATGATCCCGTGCTACCCCTCCTACAAGAAGCCGGAGAACGTTTAATGGTTGTAGACGAACACCCTACAGCAGAATTTCTGGCCAAACTCATTTATGACTATGTGGCAAAAGGGGGCTTCCCTGTCACAAACGTTTCTGTCTGGGAGACCGATAGCGCGAACGCTAGTTACTCAACAAATTAATGTTACATACCGTAAGGCCGATTAATAAATCTTTCTGCCTACAAATGCTTTGTGAAGAAAACTACCTGAAACTGTTTAGGCTTATCCCTAATATTCAACGAAATGACTTCAGTAGCACGGCCATTCATTCTGACGTTCTAGCAATAGGCCCTTTTACTTATACCGTTTATTTGCACCAAGTAACTCTTAACGCGGAACCACCACAACCCCGTTTCAAGTGCCGTATTTACTTAGACACAAAGTCGGTTGAGGTGATCAGTATCGACGGGCATATGATGCAGGATCAACAGCAAACCGCATCGCCAAAAGACACCTTAAATAAGAAATGGGCGTTAAATTATTTTTTTGAAAAGTGGCTCATGTTTCAACAAGGTTTATCCAGTACCGAAGAGCTTCACCCACAAGCCATTAACGCTTAAATTCAGCGCTTGGCTTTTTGCTGAGTTTAAAAACAACTGGGCTAAGCAACAACAGAGCAATCAAATTTGGGATCGCCATCAAGCCATTTAATACGTCAGCCAGCAGCCATAAGAAATCTAAGTTCATTACTGCGCCCACAGGGATCGCCAGCACCCATACAATTCGGTACCAACGAATCACACCCACACCTAGAATATATTCGGCACATCGCTCGCCGTAATAACTCCAGCCCAATAAAGTTGTCAGCGCAAAAATAGCCAAGCCGAAGCTCACAACATACTCACCATAACCCGGCAAGCCCATACTAAACGCATGAGCAGACAAGGATGCACCGGTTTCTCCACTGGTCCAGCTGCCCGTTAAAATAATAACCAGCGCGGTCATCGTACACACAATAATGGTATCAATGAATGTACCCAGCATTGCAATCTTACCTTGCTGCACCGGGTTGTTCGTTTTTGCCGCCGCATGAGCGATCGGCGCTGTTCCAAGTCCCGCTTCATTAGAAAAGACACCGCGTGCCACACCAAAACGAATCGCCGCCATCAGTCCTGCTCCAGCGAAACCACCCGCGGCGGCTGTTCCTGTAAAGGCGTCATTAACAATCAATAAAAGAGCCGTTGGTACAGAGTCTAAGCGTTGAATAATAACAATGCCGGCACCCATAACGTAGGCGACCCCCATAAACGGCACCAGTTTAGATGCCACATGGCCAATGCGCTTAATACCACCAACCAATACCGCATAAACGACAACAGCCATGACAAGCCCCGTTTGCCATTTTGGCACGCCTAAGGTGCTACTCAATACATCAGCAACAGAATTCGCTTGAATGGTATTTCCGATACCAAATGCTGCAATGGCACCAAATAAAGAAAACAAAAAACCCAGCCATTGCCAATGCTTACCCAACCCATTTTTAATGTAATACATCGGACCGCCAACATAAGCCCCCTTCTCATCAACTTCTCTATAGTTAACGGCCAACACGGCTTCCGCATATTTAGTCGCCATACCCACAAATGCCGTCAGCCACATCCAAAAGATAGCGCCTGGACCACCTAAAAAGATCGCCGTTGCCACACCGGCAATATTACCCGTGCCAATCGTGGCGGCTAACGACGTCATCAAGGCGTTAAAGGGGCTAATTTCCCCATCCGCCAAATCGTTACTCGTACGGCCCCGCCACATCAATTTGAACGCCGCGGGTAATTGTCGAATCGGCAGGAAGAACAAGCCCAGCATTAAGTAAACGCCCGTTCCAAGCAGCAACGCTAAAATAACGGGGCCCCAAACAAAACTACTGATTGAGTTAAGCAGTTGTGTTAATGTTTCCATACGTTTTTTGTCATCTATAGTGAAGTTTGGTAGAACACCCAAAGGGCTTTACCCTCTCTTGTATTATTACAGCTTAAACGTATTCAATCCATTCATTCACTTAAGAGATAGACATTATGTACAGCCAGCAATACCCGTACTGCATTACCGTAAAAAAGGGTGAAGAGGTCTACATCTGTCAATGTGGCAAAACACAAGACGCCCCTCACTGTGATGGTAGCCATAAACAAACTGACGGCATTCGGCCGTTAATTTACAGGCCCCAAAAAGACGAATCCCTCACAATCTGCGGCTGCGGCAATTCCGCCAATATGCCATGGTGTGACGGCACCCATAACAAATAAAAACCAATCACAATATGTCAACCTCTACAGACCTTTTAAGTCACTTCTTTGATTCTGACGAACTAACAGAAGATGCCATGTACTTCCTTGAAATGCATGGATTTTTAACCAGTTTAGTTGTTCAAGCAGGCTCTTCAACACAGGAACAAATCCTGGCTGAAATATTAGCTGACAATGTCGCTAGCCCCTCTGTTTCATCAGCCATTTTCGACTTGCAAAAAGACATTGAACAGGCCTTATTAAACGGCGATTTCCCTAACCCTAGTGATGCTGAGGATAACGAAGACTCCCTCACCCTTTGGGCGTCTGGTTTTATGCAAGGTGTCTTCAGCCAAGAAAAAGCATGGTTCGAAACTCATCCAGAAGAAGTTGCAGAGCTCACGCTACCGATTCTCAGTTGTTCCGAGTTATTGGAAGATGATCTGGGTGATATCAGCCTAAATGATGAGCTACTCGACGACATGGCCGATAAAATTCCAGATTGCGTCATTGATTTATACCTATTGTTTAATAGCCCAGAAAACGTGTAATTCAGCCTTGCCTACAACGTGCTTCTTACAACATCCGTACGTCAGAGATCTCGCCTGGGTTATTGCTAACCCACCCATTATCCAAGGAACCCAGCAAGCTCAAAATTGGACTAGCGCAGCTGATTGGGCGCGATCTTATCAGCATTTTCAGCAACAACTAGACGCGCTAAACGAAGACCCCACCGAGTTGGTTGGCTTATTAGAACAACAGCATGACCATCGTTTAGGACATCGCTTTGAAACCTTACTCACTTATTGGTTTCGCCATAGTGGCCGATACAATATTTTAGCTCAGAGCCTGCAGATACAAGATTCCAGCAGAACCATTGGTGAGTTTGATTTTATTGTGCAAGACAACTTAAATAATAAGGTTCAGCACTGGGAAGTATCTTGTAAATTTTACTTAGGTATAGGAGACACCGCTCAAACTCATCATTGGGTCGGCCCGATGTTAAAAGACCGCTTAGACATCAAATACAAAACGATGCAAACACGCCAAAGCCAATTGTCCTCGCACCCTGCGGCACAACATAAGCTTAAGCAACTAAACATTACCATTGACGAGCATATTTGCTTGATGAAAGGTCGGCTATTTCACCCCCTCGGACTATCAAATCATTGTTACCCTGGGCTTGTTTCAAACTTACATCAGCGTGGAGAATGGGCACGGCCAGATGACTTTTGGCAACACTTTAAGTCATCAAACCTTCAGTGGCAGCCTTTAGAAAAGGACCAATGGCTAGCTCCCCAGCACTATTCATCGAATAACAGCTATTACTCCACTGAGGAGATCCTTCAATATTTTGCCAATAGGCTACACTCTTTACCCTTATGCTTAGCTGGTTTCTCAGCGGAGAAACAAACAGACCAAGAAAGTAAACGTGTCTTTTTGGTCGCAAAAGGCTGGGCGAAAGATTTAAACATCACCGATAATACCGTTAATCATTAACACACTACAAATAGAGAATTGCCTTGAACAACGATGTCGACCAACCCATAGAAACCCTTATCATTAACGACTGTCAGGTTACGTTACTGGGCACGGCGCACGTCTCGAAAGCGAGTGTCGATGCTGTCGAAACGCTGATTTCAACAAACGATTACGATGCCGTCGCGATTGAGCTTTGCCCCAGCCGATACAATGCATTAATCGACCCCGATAGCCTCGCTCAAATGGATCTATTTAATGTCATTAAGAGCGGCAAAGCCAGTATGGTCACCGCCAGCTTAGCCCTAGGTGCCTTCCAACAAAAAATGGCTGATGAACTAGGCATTGAACCTGGCGCTGAAATGAAAGTAGCCGCCGAATTGGCAATCCAGTCTCATAAACCCGTGTTATTGATTGATCGCGAAGTTGGCATCACCCTCAAGCGTGTGTACCGTAATGTACCTTGGTGGAAACGCATAGAGCTTTTTTCCGGCTTGCTTGCCAGCGTCATGTTTTCAGAAAAAGTCAGCGAAGAAGATATTGAAAAGCTAAAAGAAGGCGATGTGTTAGACGCCACTTTTTCCCAATTTGCTGAATCCTCCAGTGAAATTTATACGCCTTTGGTCAATGAGCGAGACCAATATATGGCTCACCGTATATCTGATGATGCAAATTCCGGCAAATATAAAAGCATATTGGTTGTTATTGGTGCCGGTCACTTAAAAGGCATTAAAACGTATATTAACTCGCAACTTCAGGGTACAAAAAGCATTGAAGAACTGGAAAGCATTCCCGCCGCCAGCCGATGGCCAAAAATTATTCCATGGATTATTGTCGGGCTAATTTTGACAGGCTTTAGTATCGGCTTTAACCGAGCACCTGAACTAGGTTGGCAACTCGTCGCCGAATGGGTTGTCATTAACGGCGGTCTGTCCGCGATAGGCGCTTTATTAGCCAACGCCCACCCACTCACCATTATCATTGCGTTTTTAGCCGCGCCTCTCACCTCGCTTAACCCAACCGTTGGCGCTGGCATGGTCACCGCTGCAACCGAAGCATGGCTAAGAAAACCACGCGTAGGTGACTTTTCAACACTAAAATCTGACACCGTGAACATTGGCGGTTGGTGGAAAAATCGAGTCTCTCGTACCTTATTGGTGTTCTTGTTTAGTACCGTTGGCTCCGCCGCCGGTACTTACATCGCTGGGTTTAGGATTTTCGAACAGCTCAGTTAACAGAAGACTCAATCAGTTGATGAAGGTTTTTGCGTACCTGCTGGCTCATCACTAGGCCAGCATCATCTATGATTGAGTCAAGCACAGCACCATAGGTCAATTTCCCTTTGTCGTTGGCCCAAATAATTCCTTCGTTATAAAGCATTTCAATAAAGCCCTTAAATAACACCTTATCGAAAAATTCTGGTGAGTTTAAACCATTCAGCGTTGATAGCTTTTCAGCGGCGCCGCCACAAGCTTTTTCCAATTCAAACCGCGTGAACGCACCCTCTCCTTTTTGCTTTAAAAGCAGTACCGTTAAATAAAAACGCTCTAAACTGAGCAGCACGCCACGAGACAAATGCGCTATCGTTTGTTGTTGGCCGTTGTTCACAGACAAGGTATCAGATGATTGATTAAGCAAGCCTTGATCAACCAGACAGCTAATCACTTTGTTGGCGCTATAACTGACCTGTCTATTACTCCAATACATTGAAAGCTCATCTTTCAAAAATGGGTACAGCAACCTAAACCAATGCACCACTTGCTTCTTCCTCAACGATGGATGACTTAAGAAACAACACGCAATAAATGAGGGCAACACGAACAAATGCACAACATTGTTTCTAAAGTAGGTCAGCAGTACGGCATCACTGCCTTCTACAAATAGCCGCTCAGCGCCGTCATTCGACTCTCTTTTTAAAATGCCGAATTGTTCACCATAGGCGATCGTTTGCACCGAATTTAACTCGACCTGTGTCACCTCTTTAGAATAGGGAGCTGCTTCTAATAGCGCTAAATACACGTCCAATTGCTTTATTAAAGCCGCCTCACTCATCGATTGCTCCGGCGCATTTAACAACGCCATCGCCAATAAGCCCATTGCGTTGACGTGTGTCGCTTCATTGATGCCAGACATAATCTGCGAGCCCAACTTAGTGACGACCTTATTAACTAGCTCTTTATTATCGGCGCACTCTTCACGCCGCCATTGTGGGTACTCAGCATCAATCAACTTATCCAAATAAATGGGCGAACCAAAGTTCACGTGCACTTGTCCAAAGTGATCCTTCAGTGCCTTAAATGACCTTAATACCCCCATCACCGACTCAGTTTTCTTTGGCTTACCACTCAACTCGTTAACGTAAGTTTCACCTTCAACCAGTTTTTCATAAGCGAAATTAACGGGCAGAAAAACAACTGAACGTTTGTGGTTTCTAAGATAACTTCGTACGCTCATTGCTAATAAACCGGGCTTTGCTTTCAGCTTACGTCCAGTACGACTACGCCCACCCTCCACAAAGTACTCTACTGCGGTACCAGTACTGGCTAAATGCCCCATATAGGCTTCAAACACGGCACCATAGACAATGTTACCCTTGAATGTTCGACGTAAAAAAAACGCACCACAGCGCCTAATCCAAGGGCCTGCGATCGGTATGTTCAAATTGACACCGGCAGCCACATGGGGCGGCGCAAGACCTCGCGTAAACAAGGCGTAAGACAAGACTAAATAGTCCATGTGACTTTGATGACTCGGCACATAAATTATTTGATGTTTGCGTGACAAACGCTCCACTCGTGCAAAGTGATGGAGCACAATACCGTCGTATAACTTGTTCCATAGCCAGCCTAAGATCTTCTCCAAAACAATAGCCGCACGAATGTTGATCACCGCAGCAATTTCAATGGCATAGGCTTTTGCCTGTTTTTCCGCCTCCAGTTTAGACACCTTATTTCGCTTCATTTCGCGCTGGATGGCTAATTGAACAAGGTCCGTTTTTATTAAGTCTTCAGCCAGTTTTTTTGACGATAACTGGTCTGGCCCGATCGTCATTAAACGTGTTCTAGCAAAATGAACGCGTAATACTCGAGTTAACTTTCTCGTTAAAAACTGTGTGCCTTGCTCATCTGAGCTTAATTGTTTTAGAGAAACAGGCTCACCAAACCTTAGGAGTGTAGAACGTCCATTGAATAGTATGGATAACGCGCGGGAAAATACGTTTGATTTAACCCCTTCATCCGTAAACAAACTACCCCAAAAACTGTCTGTCTTTCGAGGCCCACGGCCCCAAAAAATAGAGACTGGAACAATCAGAATATCTTCATCTGATGATTCAGCCGCGTCAATTAATCGAGCCAAACGCTTTGGCGCTGCGAACCCTTTACGATCCTTTAGACTTTCCAATGCAAACAAGGCATAGGGCTCAACGGCCGCTCCGGCCTCAATACCATCGGAAGGCAAGGGCAGGTTCAGGTCTCTACACGCTTGCTCTAAAACGATCTGTTTTGCACAGGCATCGCTAAAAGTCACGTAACACACTTTCTTATTTTTAAGCGTGTCGAACCACTCATCATCTTTTGGTAAAACCTTAGCCTTTACCCAAAAAGACAACAACCAGCGCAATAAAAATGAGCCGACCATTACTGTTTATTCGTCTGCATGGCTGGAAAAATAATGGGTTGATATTGAGTCACTTTCTCATCCTGAGCTTCTACCGCTTGCGTTAAATTTTCGAAATCAAACATCTGCCTGTCTAATAATTGCGACGGTTTTATATTTTTCAAGCTATTGAAAATACTTTCCACGCGCCCCGGAAATTCCTTATCCCATTGTTTCAGCATATTTTTCATCTGTACACGTTGTAAGTTTTCTTGGCTGCCGCACAGGTTGCAGGGAATAATTGGATAAGCTTTGAGACCGGCAAACTCAGCGATGTCTTTTTCTCTCGAATACGACAACGGGCGAATCACAATGTGCTTACCGTTATCACTTTTTAACTTTGCCGGCATTGCCTTTAATTGCCCACCATGAAACATATTCAGAAAAAACGTTTCTATGATGTCATCACGGTGGTGCCCTAAGGCAATTTTGTTAAAGCCATGCTCCTCTGCATAGGCATACAATGCGCCGCGGCGCATTCTTGAGCATAAGCCACAGGTTGTTTTCCCCTCGGGCACAACACGGGTGACGACGCTATAGGTATCCTGCTCAATCACGTGATACGGCACATCAATTGATTGCAAGTATTCAGGCAGAATATGCTCTGGAAATCCCGGCTGCTTTTGATCTAAATTCACCGCTAACAATTCAAAATCGACCGGTGCACTATTGCGTAAATTTATCAAAATATCCAACATGGTGTAGGAGTCTTTGCCCCCTGATAAACACACCATAATTCGATCACCGTCTTCGACCATATTATAGTCAGCAATCGCCTGCCCCATTTCACGCCGTAAACGTTTTTGAAGCTTGTTAAATCTAGTTCTAGTTTTATCTACGCTATTCATCTGTTCATTTTAACAGAGAACGTTAGCCCGCTTTAAGTAGATGCATGGCTGCTTGCAAAATGCTATAACAATAAAAAAATGGAGCATAGGAAGCACAGATGGCCAACACTACTATTCAAGAACGCGCCGCAGGTGCCATTATGGGCGCTTATATCGGAGACGCCTTAGGCTTAGGCCCACATTGGTATTACGACCTTGATGAACAACGGCAACAATACGGCGACTGGATAGACGGCTACACCGACCCTCAACCAGACCGTTATCACGGCGGTATGAAAGCGGGGCAACAGTCTCAATCTGGTTTGATCTTAAACATGCTGATTGACTCTACGCTGGCACATCAAGACTATGATGAGGCCGACTTTTGTCATCGTTTAGATACTGAATTATTCCCACTATTAGACGGTACGCCTAACGTCGGCCCGGGCGGTTTTACCAGTCAATCTATTCGTGAGGCGTGGGCACTGCGTACCCAACAAAATAAACCATGGGGAGAGTTAGCCGGTTTCACCGACAACACAGAAGCTGCCGAAAGAACCCTTGCCCTTGCCGTTCGTTACGCAACAGAACCAACCAAACTAGCGAAGGCGGTGTCTAGCAACACACTGTTAACGCAATGTGATGAAACCATTAACGCCATGACTGTTGCCTACGGCGCGGTGCTAGGCATGTTAGTACAAGGTCAGCCGTTAGACGAAGAATTGTCAGGCAAGTTAATGCAATTAGTCGGCAACCAAGAACTACCGTTTCACGCCATGAGCATACCCGGAAGCAAACCGTCTAGCGCTGGCACGTTTGCCTCACCTGATGCACTATTATCGCCTTCAAGCATTGCGCGTGCAGCGCATGAGGATTTAATCCAGCCCGCTTGGAAAGTATCCATTGTTTATGGCATGCCCTGCGCTGTTTATCACCAATTCCCAGCCTGTTATTACCTCGCTGCGCGTTATTCAGATGACTTTGAATCCGCCGTGTTACACGCCATTAATGGTGGCGGGCAAAACATGGCCCGCGCCATGCTCACCGGCGCACTGGTCGGCGCACAAGTGGGTATCCACGGCATACCACAGCGTTTTATTGATGGCTTAGAACAGTCAGAAGAATTATTAGTACGCGCACAAAATCTAGCCTCACACATCAGCGCTTAACGCTATGCCCTTATCAAACGCGAACAGTTGGAAACCGTTTTTAGACGACGAACTCGATAAACCCTATATGCTGACGCTAAAAGAGTTTTTACGGCTTGAAAAAAATGACCACAAAGTTATTTATCCCCACTCGTCAAACTGGTTTCACGCGCTTGAATTAACGCCATTAGAAAACGTTAACGTGGTCATTTTAGGTCAGGATCCTTATCATCAACACCACCAAGCGCACGGCCTATGTTTCTCTGTGCAACCCGATGTGAAAATACCACCATCACTGCGTAATATTTACAAAGAATTACAAGCCGATTTAGATATTCCAATGGCCCTACACGGCTGTTTAGAAAGCTGGGCAAAACAAGGCGTCTTATTGCTCAATAGCGTATTAACGGTTGAATACAACACACCCAACGCTCATAAAAACAAAGGCTGGGAGACTTTTACCGATAAGGTTATCCAAACCGTTGCCGAACAAAACGAACACGTGGTGTTTTTACTGTGGGGAAGTTATGCACAAAAAAAAGGCGGCTTCATAGACAGCCAGCGGCACCTCGTTTTAAAGGCACCACACCCATCACCGTTGTCGGCACACCGTGGATTTTTAGGCTGTGAGCATTTCAGCCAAACCAATCAATATTTAGAGCGGCACGGCAAACAGCCTATTCACTGGGAGTTACCTAAACTCGCTAGCCCAGTATAACGCCCGTTCCACCTAAGCCGCAGTATCCACCGGGGTTCTTAGCTAAATATTGTTGATGGTAATGCTCTGCATAATAAAAGGTAGGCAGCGGCAAAATTTCAGTCGTAATAGCGCCGTAACCCGCGTCATTTAAACGTTGCTGAAAAGTATCGCGTGTTTGCCGTGCCGATTCAGCTTCGCCTTCTGACGCATAGTAAATACCCGAACGATACTGCGTACCCGCATCATTCCCTTGGCGCATACCTTGCGTTGGGTTATGCGACTCCCAGAACACCGTGAGTAACGAGGCATATGAAGTAATGGCCGGGTTATACACCACCAGTACAACCTCGTTATGCGCCGTTTGCCCAGAACATACCTCTTCATACGTTGGATTAGGTGTATAGCCTGCAGCGTAGCCTACCGCTGTTGAATACACGCCATCCAGTAACCAAAATTTACGCTCAGCACCCCAAAAACACCCTAGGCCAAACACCGCTGTTTTATAGCCCTCAGGGAATGGTGCAACTAAGCTATGATCGCGATAAACAAAATGCGCACTGGGTACTCGCATAGCCTCAGCACGCCCCACTAACGCTTGATCTTTTGTTGGCAAAGCAGATTTATCATTAAACATAAGCATTAAGTTTACCTTATAAATTAGGGTCCTGCCTAAAGCTCTTGAAGGCGCACCTGTTTTTAAGGCCCGTGCACCCACTCAGCTAGCCTAGCTAAGTGATAAATATTCCTTTATTTTGCAATACAAAAGAAACAAACTCCCGCACGGCAGTGGTAACTTAATCTGTCATAATATAGCCCCTCCTTACACCCCTGCGTGTCAATAACTTTAGAAGCCTTGGAATAATGACCACTAACAAAGACCACCTCTCTCGTTTTCTCTTTGAAGAACTGGGCGTGCGCGGTGAAATTGTGTCGTTAGATGCAAGCTTTCAAGCCGCCTTAGCACTACACCAATACCCAGCCGTTGTTGCCGAACAATTAGGGCAAGTGCTTGCGGCCTCTGTCTTGTTATCCGCCACCTTAAAGTTTGATGGCTCGTTGATCCTGCAAATCCAAGGTGACGGCCCTATCAGCATGCTAGTTGCTCAGTCTAGTAATCAACAAACTGTGCGTGGTTTAGCGCTTTGGGACGGCGAAGTTGAAGCTGGAAATTTGGCCTCTTTATTTGGTGATGGCCGACTGGTACTCACCATTAAGCCAACAAAAGGTAAAGCCTACCAAGGAATCGTTAGTTTAGAAGGTGATTCATTATCTGATGCGCTCGAGTCTTACTTCGCACAATCGGAACAACTTAAAACACGGCTTTGGTTTGCGGTTAATGCTGATAAAGCGGTAGGTTTGTTAGTTCAAGAATTACCTGCGCGTGCTGGCCAACAAGCCGATTGGCAACGCATAGAAATGTTAGCTGATACCATTACCGATAATGAATTATTAAACTTACCAAGCAATGATGTGATTCACCGCCTTTTTCACGAAGAATCTATTAGGTTGTATCAACCACAAACCGTTATTTTTAAGTGCGATTGCTCTAGGGAAAAAGTGGAAGCTGGATTACTCACAGTAGGACAGGCGGAATTATTATCCCTCATTAAAGAAAAGGGTTCGGTTGAAACGCATTGTGATTTCTGCAATAAGCACTATCATTTTGATGCCGTGGATATTGAGCAGTTGTTTAGTGATGGAAAAACAGGTGGCTCTCAAGTACGCCATTAATACGCATTTTTTCGATAAAAATGAGTACCGATACCTAGGGGCTTTAATTTATCTTAACGACACCTTCATTCAGAAATGAAAAACCTTAAGCTACTTAATTTTTCTATATGTCCGTGATAGACAAAACACTCTTTAAGCGTATTGGCGGTTTAGAGACACTACAAAAAGTGCATAGAATTTTTTATGACAAGGCATACTCTCATGAGTGGTTAAAGCTGTATTTCACAGATAAGCCTCAAACGCTGCTTGAAGACCAGCAAACAGACTTTATGGCCCAGCTGATTGGCGGCCCTAAAAGGTATGCTGGAAAAACACCAAGAATGGCCCACCAACATATTCATATTACTGAAGACTTATTTACATTACGCCAACGCTTGCTAAAAGAATCTTTAGAAGAATTTGGACTGGCTGAACATTTGATCAAGGAATGGTTAATGGCCGATACTGCCCTAAAGCGTGCTATTACTAAAGACAGTGTTGAGCAATGCACCCAAGCTTACCCTAACCAAGAGATATTGAGCTTTCCAAAACCCAAGGACATAAATCTATAAGCCTAATTGCTTGCTAGCATTAAAGATAAGGCTTTAACCATTGCTCAAACTGAGATAAATTCATAACACCGGCTTGCCTAGCCACTTCTTTACCGTTTTTCATCACCAACAACGTCGGAATACTTCTAATTTGAAAGCGAGCCGCTAAGCGCTGTTCTTTTTCAGTGTCTAACTTGGCAAACCGTGCTTTTGGCTCTAGCTTTTTTATTGCCTGATCAAATGTAGGTGCGAATGATTTACACGGGCCACACCAACTAGCCCAGCAGTCAACCACTACCGGAATATCACTTTGCTCAAAATACCTCTGTGCATTTGCCGCTTTTAAGGTCACATATTTTCCAGCAAATAACTTTTTCTTACATTTGCCACAGGTTCCACCGGCATTTAGTTTATCGCTGGGTAATTTATTAACTGCATCACAGTTCACACAGACAACCTTTATTGACTCTGACATGGTTTTAATTCTAATTCCTTATTGATGGTTTAAATATGGAGGTTAAATCACGAAATTCAACGCATAATTAATTGCTGTTTTTGCGCCCTCGTTAATTTCTTTATCTGCGCCTCCCGTACACTGGCGCGACTTCTATTATCAGCGACTTCCGTATACACAAATTTAACGGGGCTTCGGCCGTTAAAGTATTTCGCCCCCGTACCGCAAGAATGCTGCTGAAAACGCCGCTCTAAATCGGTCGTGATGCCGGTGTATAAACTATTATCACTCGCCTCGATAATGTAAACGAACCAGCTCATACCGCCTTGAGAAGATCCCCGCAATTTCGACAGTAATAGTCTGTTTTTCGTTGGGTCACCTTATTATGTCTTCGAATACCCAATTGATGTGCCTGACAGCTACACCGGTACGGTATTGTTGAGTACTGTCGTTTTGGAATACCCGTTAAGTCATACCGCGCCGTTCGACTCGCATCCGCCCCGAACTGCGCCATAATTGAGCGCCATTCAAGCCCGTGTGGACGGACCACTTTTTTACTATATTGCATACCTGCAATATAGTGCGCCACCTCATGTGGCACAGTATCTCTAACATTCTCTTCAAAATATTTTGAAAATATTAATTCGTTATAACGAATAACTTTTTTATTCTTCCATTGTTTATACATTCCAATGGTGTGCCCGGTTAAGTCAAACTGAACAGGAATGAGTGGATAATTTGCTTGAAAAAGCTGATTAGCTAGCCTAATAAACTTACTTGTCTCATCAACAACTATTTTTTTCTGTGTTTGACTTAATGCCTCGTTCATTCAAACAAATTCAGGTTGTCTACTAACGAGCGAACTTCCTGCCGAGCAGCTACGTGAGACAAACTATTCGCCTTTTCAAGATCCAAAATTGTTAGACCACTCGGAAACAATTCTTTGTAGATAGATCGCTCGTATAAACCCGGCACATAACGAAACATAATCCGTTTCTGCAGTGCTTCGAGTGCATCATGCACACGTTTATTATTTCGTGAGCCAAGTGAAGCTAATCGCGTACGCACCACAACCCAATCCATCGGCGGCCTACCACTTGCTGATCGAAACTTCCGGCTTTCCCAAACCATTTCAGTATAAAAACTAAGTTTTTTTACTTGGAAATCTGATGCTGATATTTCACCCAACAAATCTAAATCAATGAAACTATCATTCAATGGGGTCACTAGCGTATCGGCAAGCGCATGTGCCAAGCGCGACAGGTAGGTGTCATTGCCAGGGCAATCAATAACAATAAAATCCATCTCTTTGTTGAGCGCATCTAAGCCTGCTTGCAGGTTTTTTTGATCCTCAATTTCCCTATCTTTTACCAAACTTGCATGGGATTGCTTAACAACTTTGAAATCGGGCATAGCAACGTTAGCGCCGCCATTAGCCATAAAAGTTTGCCTATTTTGTAAATATCGAGCAACGCTTTTTTGCCGTGAATCTAAGTCGATCACCGCTACTTTTTTACCAACCTCAAGCAGACCGACAACGATATGCATAGCCAACGTTGACTTCCCTGTCCCTCCTTTCTCATTGCCTAACACAATGATGTGCGCGTCTCTTTTATCCATAAAAAATATTTGCCTGCTCAACCAAGCATTTTACGTTAATGTTTAAATACCGTTACTAAAGAGTTTCTAAATCAAACTCTACCAATGGATTGACATCGTCATCATAATTAACGGACGCTAATTCAAAACCAAATAAGTTAAGAAACTCTTCCTTATAACTCGCGTAATCGGTTAGTTCGAACAAGTTTTCTGTCGTCACCGCTGGCCAAATATCGACACACTGTTGCTGAACATCATCGCGTAACTCCCAATCATCTAAACGTAAACGATTGGCATCGTCTAAGTTCTGTTCAGCCCCGCCATTAAATAACTGCGTTCTAAACAGGCGGTTTATTTGCTCGATACAGCCTTCGTGAATACCCGCTTCCTTCATCACCTTAAATACCATTGAAATATAAAGTGGCATAACAGGAATGGCAGAGCTAGCTTGTGTCACAACAGATTTTAAGACCGCTACATTAGCCCCTCCATTTGATCCTTTCAGTTTGCTATCAATGGCTTTTGCGGCTCGGTCTAAATCCATTTTTGCTTTACCCAAAGCACCATCCCAATAGATAGGCCAGGTAATTGAGGTTCCAATATAGCTATAGGCAACAGACTGACAGCCTTCTGAAAGCACATCGGCATCAATAAGTGCATTCATCCAAAGCTCCCAGTCTTCTCCGCCCATAACGGTGACGGTGTCTTTAACCTCTTGCTCTGTAGCCGGTTCCACTTCTGCTTCAATAATAATGTCTTTATTAGTATCAATCGCAGTCGAACGATATGTTTCCCCTATGGGCTTTAAGCATGAACGAACCAAATCATCCGTACCTGGGACTTTACGAACTGGCGAGGCCAGTGAGTAAACAACCAGATCCACTTGACCAAGATCTTCTTTTATTAAATCTATTGTTTTTTGTTTTGCTTCATTTGAAAAAGCATCGCCATTAACATGCTTAGCATATAAACCTGCTTTTTTCGCCTCAGCATCGAATGCAGCAGTGTTGTACCAACCAGCAGAGCCCGTCTTTTTTTCTGTACTTGGTTTTTCAAAAAAAACACCAATTGTTGCAGCCCCCGAACCAAACGCCGCGGTAACTCGAGAAGCCATGCCATAACCACTCGATGAACCAATAATGAGCACTTTCTTAGGGCCACCATCCACAGCGCCTTGCTGTTGCGTAATTCTAATTTGCTCTTTTACATTCTCGGCACAGCCGACAGGGTGCGCTGTTGTACAGATAAAGCCACGAGTCTTTGGTTTAATGATCATATGGTTACCAGTTGGTTAATCAAGTTTAAAGCTATATTTTAAAGGGATAATGTAATATTTTATAGCGCTCAATGAATCATTTTGTCAGCTGACAAGCAAAGATTTTTACAACAAGTTGCTGACTGGCTGAGCTGGCGCGATATTAAGAAATATTCTGGGTCTTGGTTACGGCTCAACCCGTAGAGCGTTTAAATAAACCTTGTATTAAGGTCCAGCGAATAATGATAACGGCGGCAAAAATAAGCACGCAACCTATTA
>MAAC01016307.1_pt1 | contig 33955 bp, 33 predicted proteins | sample 1115981 | NCBI WGS metagenome assembly MAAC01 (sample SAMN04961126, study PRJNA320927) | seawater metagenome | isolation source: sample BD02T64 sea water enriched with oil for 64 days | place: USA:Gulf of Mexico | collected 2013-07-27 | reverse complement strand
GATACCGCGTCAAACCAGCCACAACGCCTTTCACGCCCTGTGGTTGCGCCAAATTCATGTCCTTTTTTACCTAAGTATTCACCCACTTCATCATCAAGCTCGGTAGGAAATGGTCCGCTACCAACACGGGTGGTATACGCTTTGGTTATACCCAAAATATAATCCATATCACACGGCCCCATGCCACTACCACTGGCTGAGCTGCCTGCCGTTGTATTAGAGGATGTCACGTAAGGGTAGGTTCCGTGATCAATATCTAATAGTGCACCTTGCGCACCTTCAAATAAGATATTTTTATCATCTCGACTATAGTTATGTAGCTCATCGGCAACGTCAATCAGCATTGGCTTAATCACCTCTGCCTGAGCCATCACTTCGTCGTACATCGTTTGAAAGTCATAAGTCTCTGCGTTGAAGTAGTTTTCCAATACAAAGTTATGGTATTTCAGTAATTCTTTTAATTTTTCAGCAAAAACGTCCGGCGTTAATAAGTCGCCTGCTCGTACACCACGCCGCGCTACTTTATCTTCATACGCAGGCCCAATGCCTCGCCCTGTTGTACCAATGGCTTTATTTCCTCGCGCGTTTTCGCGCGCTAAATCTAACCCTATATGTACAGGTAATATGAGAGGGCAAGCTTCACTAATTTTTAAACGACCATCTAGATTAACACCCGCCTTTTTCAATACGTCCATTTCTGTCAGTAATGCTTCAGGCGAAAGCACCACACCATTACCAATCAAGCACTGTACGTTCTCTCTTAAAATACCCGATGGAATCAAATGCAATACGGTTTTTTTATTACCTATTACTAGCGTGTGCCCTGCATTATGACCACCTTGAAAGCGCACCACTGCCGCTACATCATCGGTTAATAAATCAACCAATTTACCTTTGCCCTCGTCACCCCATTGGGTGCCAATTACGACAACATTTTTTCCCATTTTATATCTCTATTAATTATTTAATTGAACTGCAAGCCGGTAGTGCTATTCACTAACTTGCCATTGACCATTTGCATTTGTAATGACTAACCTGTGTTCAGGCTGTTGTTGATTATCTGGAAGCTCTTGTATCACTATTTTACCAGATGCTCTCAAGCCTCGGATAACATCGTGCAAATCCGCATCATCCACATCAGGCGCCAAAATAATGTCATTAATACTGACTTCATCCGACGTGCTTAAGCGTGATAGAACTTTAATATCAGCACTAAAGCCTGTAGCCGGCAATGAATCATCTAGCTGTTCGGTCAAATTATCATATCGACCGCCACGCGCTACTTCCGAACCGAATCCTGGCACAAACGCCGCAAACACAATACCCGTTTGGTATTGGTAACAACGTAATTCCCCAAGGTCAAAATAGAATGGTAACGCGGGATAAATCCGTTGCAGCAATTCAGCAACTTCTTGAAGTTCTTCGATGGCGCTAATAACATCGTCACCACCGATAGATAAACTAGATTTAGCGTCTTCCAATACCGACACATCGCCATTAAGGTATAGCAGTTGATAAAAAGCTTTGTGCCACTCCGCGTCTAATGAATACGTGTTAAGTAGCTCCTCTAATTCATCGCTAGCTTTACGCTGTAATACTTCAAGTAATTCAGCTTCTTGCGCCGATGTAAGACCCGCCTTATTTGCAAGCCCTCTAAAAATAGCCACGTGCCCTAAATCCAAATGGACTTCCTGTAGCCCCGCTGTTGCCAATGTTTCAAGCATTAAGCGTATGATTTCCACGTCGCTTTTAATATGTTGACTGCCGTACAGTTCAACACCTACTTGTATCGGGCTACGTGATTTTTCGATTTTAGCGCCACGGGCTTGTAGCACCGAGCCTAAATAGCAAAGCCTTGTTGGCGCGCCTTTATGAATATGATGTGAAGCCATACGAGCCACCTGTGGCGTCATATCTGCTCTAATACCGAGTGCTTTGCCGCTAATTTGATCTGTTAAATTAAAGGTTTGAAGCGCTAATTCACTGCCAGTACCTGTCAGTAATGTATCGCGAAACTCAACCATCGGCGGAATAACATACTGATAGCCCCATGATTGAAATAAATTTAACAATTCACGGCGCATCGTTTCCAAACGCGCAGCATCAGCCGGAAGTAATGCATCTATCCCTTCAGGCAATATCCAATTATTTTTTTTTACCATTGACTTGCTTAAACCTTAACGTACTAACGTTAATAAGATAACGCCCGCAATCATGCTGACGAGACCCGATACACGAACTGTTTGATCATCCATTTCCATCAAACGTTGATAGGTCTTACGTAAAGAGTTGGGGCTCATAAAAGGAATAATTCCCTCTAAAATCAATACCAAAGCCACTGCTGCAAATAATTCTTGCCACGCCATACGCGAACACCATCACCAATAAATGTCTGAAATTAAATATTAATGCTGCTTAAAATATTTAAAGAAGTCAGATGTAGGCTCAAGAACAATCAAATCATCGCCAGAGCCCATACTTTTCCGATACGCATCTAAACTACGGTAAAAAGCAAAGAACTCTTTGTTTTGATTGTAGGCATTTGCATAGGTTTTAGCCGCCTCTGCATCACCTTTACCTCGTAATTCTTGTGATGTTTTATAAGCTGTCGCTAGAATAATCTCGCCTTGCTTATCTGCATTAGCTTTAATCTTTTCAGCTGCTTCTTTACCTCTTGATCTAAAGTCACGCGCCACTCGTTCACGTTCTGACTCCATCCGTTTATAAACAGATGCACTGACTTCATCGGGCAAATCAATACGTTTAATACGGACGTCGATAATATCAATACCCAAACCTTTACCCAGTAAATTAATATCCTCAACCAAACCTAAACGAATTTTATCCCTGCCAACCGAAATCAATTCTTTAATCGTTTGCTTACTAAAGGCTGCTCTCATGCCTTCCTTAACAAATTGATTTAGTCGTGTATCGACTTGTCGTGGATCACCGCCAACGGCACGATAGAAGTTATCTACATTAGAAATCTTCCATTTAACAAACGTATCGACAATCACGTTTTTCTTTTCAGATGTTAAAAAGCGTTCGGGTCTAGAGTCCAATGTTTGTAGACGTCCGTCATATTTTCTAACATTGTTAATGAACGGCATTTTAAAGTGTAAGCCAGGCTCAAGGTCTGTACGTACAATTTCACCCAACCTAAACACAATAGCCTTTTCACGTTGATCAACGGTAAAGATGCTAGCAGAGCCTATAAAAAGAATGGCTATTAAAACAACCAATATCAGTGGATTAATTTTCATTATCTGCCCCTCCCTCTATCTCTATAACTGGTATCTCGTCCTGTGTTAACAGGCGTGCTCTTTTCTGCTGGCGTAATAAAACGGTTTGAACTTGCCGCTGTTTTAGCCGATGAAGATTCCATTAGTTTATCAATGGGTAGATACATAAGATTATTACCACCCTTAACATCCATAATAACTTTCTTAGAATTACCTAATACGTCTTCCATGGTTTCTAAGTACAGCCGTTTACGAGTAACTTCTGGCGCCAACTCATATTGCACCAGTAATTGTGTGAAACGAGACGCGTCACCGGATGCTTCTGCTATAACACGTTGCTCATAAGCTTCTGCTTCTTGCACAATTCTTGACGCTGCGCCACGAGCCTTTGGTATTATTTCATTTGAATACGCTTGAGATTCGTTAATAAAACGCTGTTCATCTTCACGCGCTCTAATAGCATCGGAAAAGGCACCTTGAACTTCTTCCGGTGGCTGTGCTTCGACTAAGTTAACCGTTGATATAATCAAGCCAGTATTATAGGCATCTAACATTTCCTGAAGCGCTGTTTCAACCTTTGCAACGACTTCACTTCGACCCTCTGTCAAAACGAAATCCATTTTGTTTTTACCAATAACGGCCCGCAAGGCACTTTCAGCAGATTGTTTCAAGGTGACTTCTGGTGCTCTTACATTGAAGATGTAATCCTGTGCGCTTTTTACTTTGTATTGCACCGCTAAGCGAACATCGATGATGTTTTCATCTTCCGTCAACATCAGCGCTTCTTTTCTAACGCCACTAGCAGCTTGTTGGTTTGCACCTGAACGGTAGCCAATTTCAATAAATCGCTGTTGATCAACATTGATAATGATGGCGCTATCGATTGGGCGAGGGAAACGCCAGTGTGGTCCCGGCAACGTTGTTTCCAAGTATTGACCAAAACGTAACACAACACCTCTGTTGCCTTCATCAACAATATAAATGCCGGATGCCAGCCATATTACAGCCGCCAAGCCAATTAACATTCCTACGCTGGCGCCTGATGGACCGCCCGATGTTTTTTTGTTGGCAGTACCTTTTGAACCACCGCCACCAAATAGACCACCAAACTTTTCTTGCAAAGAGCGCACTAGCTCATCTAGGTCTGGGGGAGTTTGTTGTTCTTTTTTTCGCCCACTCCACGGGTCCTTCTTATTCTTATCGTTATCCGATTCATCCCAAGACATAGTTAAAACCTCAATATTTAGATTATTTTGTTACAGCAGCTAATTCTAGGGTGCTATGCCATGCTAGGCAAGAATTAAAGCATTAATTCGAGCTAAAACGACTGAACCTCATCAAGCAAATATTTATATTTATTCGGTATATTTAGATCCATCACCCAACAGCCATCGTCCGTGTTTTCTTCTTTGATCACCTGCGCCACTTCAAATAATTTGGCACGCAATCTAGCGTCTTTTGGTCTTAGAATAACGCTCGTCCGTGTATTTTCATCATGACAATGAATGGACAGGCTTTCCAACAAAAGATCCACCCCACTATTCATCATCGCAGACAGCCATATCGCCGTCACCTTACCCGTACTATCTTTATCAACATGCGAATCGACACTAGAAAGGCGATCAATTTTATTATAAACCATCAGTTGCGGAATCTTATCAGCGCCAATTTCCTTTAAAACCGCGTTGACTTCGTGTATCTGCTCTTGACGATTTGGACTACTGGCATCAACCACATGTAACAACAAATCCGCCTCTATCGTCTCTTGCAAGGTTGAACGAAAAGCCGCAACTAGCTCATGCGGCAAGTCTTGAATAAAACCAACTGTATCGGCAAGCACTAATTCACCATAATCTGGCAACTTAACTTGTCGAAGGGTCGGGTCTAATGTTGCAAAAAGCTGATCAGCGGCATAAATAGATGCTCCTGTCAGCGCATTAAACAGTGTGGACTTCCCGGCATTGGTATAACCAACAAGAGACACCGTTGGCACATCCGCACGTTGTCTGCCACGTCGTCCTTGGTCACGCTGTTTATTCACTTTTGCTAAACGAGTCTTAATTTGACGAATACGGTGGCCGATTAAACGGCGATCTGTTTCCAGCTGAGTTTCGCCAGGGCCGCGCAAACCAATACCACCTTTTTGCCTCTCTAAGTGAGTCCAACCTCTGATTAATCGCGTTGATAAGTGTTGTAGTTGCGCCAACTCTACTTGTAATTTACCTTCAAATGATTGCGCACGTTGGGCAAAAATATCAAGAATCAGGTTCGTACGGTCTAATACACGCACCTCCAATTCTTTTTCTAAATTTCGTTGCTGGCTGGGGCTCAATTTATGATTAAACAAAACAACATCTGCACAATGTTCATGCAACAAGTGTTTCACCTCTTCCAACTTACCTTTGCCGACAAAAAACCTTGAATCCGGGACACGTCGAGAACCAGTGACCGTCACCACTGGCTCAACATTAGCCGAGGTCACCAATTGAATAAATTCGCTCAGGTCATCTTCTGAGTAACTTTCATTAATAGATAAATGAACAACAAGAGCCTTTTCACCCGTTTCAGGGCGATCAAACAACTCCATTAGTTAAACCGACCCAAGATCGCTAATTCAAACAAATTTACAGCCTACCCTTCCTCGTCGTTGCGAGCCATGTTGACTGCTCTTGCAGGCACAACGGTTGAAATAGCGTGCTTATAAACCATTTGATTAATTGCGTTTTTCAAAATCACAACGTATTGATCAAAAGAGTCAATTTGACCCTGTAATTTAATGCCATTCACCAAAAAAATGGCGACAGGAATGTGTTCTTTTCTTAATGTATTTAGAAATGTATCCTGTAAATTATGTCCTTTAGACATTGTTTTGCTCCTAATTTTTATTTTTACTCTGACAAAGTCACTTTAATAACCGCTTCTTCCATCTTACGGCGTAACGAATTTTAGCTCAGACAGCATTATAACCGCTAAACCAATCGCCTATGTTGTTATATAAGTGGTGGCAATATTACGGCATTTCAAGCCTATTTATTATTATTTTTAACATCACTCAAAACTTGCCCTAAGGCAGATTTCTCACCCATCTCAAAAAAAGTCGTATCGCTTTGTTGACGCAGCCAAGTAAATTGCCTTTTTGCCAATTGTCGAGTCGCTATAATCGCCCTTTCTCGGAACATGGCCTCATCGTACTCCCCTTCTAAAAAGGACCACGCTTGACGATACCCTACCGCCCTGATTGCTGGCATTGTCGCATCCAAATCAGCTCTCCGAAAGAGTGTTCGAACCTCATCCAAGAATCCGTGAGCCAACATCTGATCCATTCTTAAAACGATTCTTTCGTGCAGCTTAGCGCGATCGGTTGGTGCGATAGCAAATTTAATCGCATCAAACGGCCGCGGTTCTGCCGCCTGCTCTCGCAACCAATCCGTCTGGCTTTTCCCTGAAACCAAATAGACTTCAAGTGCTCTTTGGGTTCTTTGGGTATCATTTTGATGGATACGATTCGCAGCAGCAGGATCAACTTCTTTTAAGTGATTATGCACGGCAGCCCAACCTTCTATTGCCGCCTGCTCATTTATAGTCTGGCGAATCTGTGCATTTGCATCCGGCAGTTTCGCCATGCCATTGAGCAACACATGAAAATACAACATTGTGCCGCCAACCAACACAGGAACTTTCCCTCTGGCAGAAATTTCATTTATTAATGCTAGCGCTTGGTCGCGAAATTGACCGGCAGAAAATGACTCCGAAGGATCCAATATATCAATCAAATGATGTTTAATACCTTGTCGCTCTTGCTCGTCAGGCTTCGCCGTACCAATGTCCATACCCCGATAAACCAACGCAGAATCCACACTAATAATTTCACCATTCAGTGCTTTGGCTATTTCGACACCCAAGGCTGTTTTGCCTGACGCGGTTGGCCCCATCAACATAATAACGCGTGGTAAGACAGTCATCAGCTACTGGCCTCGTAAAAACAACGCATCCAATTGCTGCACGTTAAGCAGAACCCAAGTGGGGCGTCCATGATTACACTGACCACTGTTTTCCGTTTGCTCAATATCACGCAATAGAGCATTCATTTCCATTTCAGTTAATCGGCGGTTGGCTCTAATAGACCCGTGACACGCCATATTTCCTAACACGGTATAACAGGCATCTTGAACGCTTTTAGTTTCACCTGTTTGCGCAAGGTCTTGCAGCAAGTCCCGCACAAGCTTTTCAGCATCGTCTAGAGCCAACAAAACTGGAATAGCGCGGACTAATAAGGTATTTGGACCCGACGAACTCAAGCCCAAACCTAACTCATCCAACATGTGTTGATGCTGTTCAAACACCAGCATTTCTTCATCAGACAACTGCACTTTTTGCGGAATCAATAATGGCTGAGATGGCATATCACCGGCGTCATACTGCTTTTTCATCTTTTCATACACAATACGCTCGTGCGCCGCGTGCGTATCGACCAGCACCAAGCCTTTTTCCGATTCAGCAAGAATGTAAGTATTGTGTAAATGAGCAATGGCAAAACCCATCGTCGGTATCGCCCCGTCCGTTTGCCCGCTATTGCTAGCAAAAGCGGTTGGTGTTGCACCCTGCCGTGGCGCCGAATACGCCATGCCACTACTATAACTAACCGAAGGTTCGGCCACTGACATCGGTATATGCCGCTGTTGCATACTACTAGGTGCGGATAAGGGTAATGTAGAATCTACCTGCGGTTGCTGCACTGGATATTGATCTGCCGGCCGCACGTCTGTTAATAATTGCTTAACTCGACGATAGACAAAGTCATGCACCGCCTTGCTTTCTCGAAACCGCACTTCTAACTTAGCTGGATGAGCATTCACATCCACTAAAACGGGGTCGATAGTCAAATACAAGACATAAACAGGGTGACGACCATGAAATAAAACATCTTGATACGCCAAACGAACCGCATGATTAATCAGCTTATCGCGTATTAAACGACCGTTCACATAGAAAAACTGCATGTCGGCTTGCGACCTTGAATAGGTTGGCAGGCCAACCCAACCTTGCAATGCTAAAGCACCATTTACAACGTCAATGCGCACTGACTCCTGCGCAAAACCATCGCCGCAAAGCAAACTGACTCGCTGATCTTTTTGTTCGTCACTTAACGCAGGCTTAAGGTCTATCACCTGCCGTTGATTATGTTTAAGGGTAAATTCCACGTCAAAACGACTAAGTGCCATGCGCTTAATTACCGTTTCAATATGGCCAAATTCGGTCTTATCAGTTTTCAGGAATTTTCTGCGTGCTGGCGTATTATAAAAAAGATCACGCAACTCAACGCTAGTACCAATAGGGTGCGCAGCGGGAACCGGATCCAACTCACTTTCAGTACCATCTGCTTTTACGCACCAACCCGCATTTTCACTGGCTTGTCTCGAAACTAAGGTGAGACGAGAGACAGAACTCATGCTAGGCAGGGCTTCTCCCCTAAAGCCAAAGCTAAGAACCGATTCCAAGTCCAATAATGAACCAATTTTACTGGTCGCATGTCGAGATAAGGCTAAATCCAAATCCGACTTACCAATGCCTGAACCATTATCACTCACGCGTATTAAACGTGAACCCCCTTCTTCAATTTCCACCAAAACACGCGTTGCACCCGCATCAAGCGAATTCTCAACCAACTCTTTGACCGCCGAGGCTGGGCGCTCAATCACTTCACCCGCGGCAATTTGGTTAATTAGTTGTGGCGGTAGTTTTTTAATGGACATAGGACGTTCGATAGCTGTAATGTTTTTACCGTATAGGTTACGCACATTGTATCGAAAAATAACTCTCTAACTAACTCGGTATTTGGATAACTTGCCCGACTTTAATTTTACTGCTCCGCAAGGCGTTTACTTTTTTTAGGGATGACAACGATACTCGATGCCGTTGAGCAATAGCCGACAGCGTATCGCCTTTTTTAATTTTGTATGTGGACTTTGCTAAACGTATCGTCGGTGCCGGTGGCTGATGTTGATGCGCAAAGTACGTTTTAATACCCTTTAAAATAGCACTCGCCACCTTTGACTGATGTCTTGGAGTACGCAGTTTCGCTTCTTCATTTCTATTTGAAATAAAAGCGGTTTCTACCAGAATGGAGGGGATATCAGGTGACTTCAGCACCATAAAGCCAGCCCGTTGAACTTGCTTTTTATGCACGTGTCCAAGGCCTTTCAGGTTTTTAAGGACCTCGGCAGCTACCGTTGCACTCGCGTCCTCAGTATGATTTTGTGACAAGTCCAACAATACCGACGCTAACATATCATCCTTATCATCCAAACTGACGCCACCCACTAAATCCGCCGCATTTTCACTTTTCGCCAACCAACGCGCAGCCTCACTACTAGCACCTCGATTAGATAGCACATACACCGAAGAACCTCTTGCACGCTGATCTTTAAACGCATCAGCATGAATAGAAACAAACAAATCTGCTTTCGCTTTACGTGCCTTTTCCATACGCTTGCGCAAACCAATATAGTAATCACCCTTGCGGACTAAATAGGCTTTCATATTGGGCTGTTTATTCACCAACGCTGCTAGCTTTTTAGCAATGGCCAATACCACTACTTTTTCACGTGTCCCTCTATGCCCCTTTGCACCCGGATCTTCACCACCATGGCCAGCATCAATGGCAACGATCCATTTGTTTTTCTTATTGGTACTAGAAGCTTTTTTTATAGCACGCGGGGGGACCCCAGACTTGTTTAACTTTGGGTATAAATCAATCACCAAACGATGGCCGTAATCCGCGTTAGGCTTTAATAAAAAGCTTTTTGCATTAACGAGTGTTTTTAAATCGATAACTACCCGGAGGTCTTTTTTATTACGCGGCGCCTGCCTCATTAGGCTAACAACCTTGTGCGTCGGCGAAAAATTCGGCAATGTTGCGTTAAATTTAATGTTATCTAAATCCACCACTAATCGCGGTGGGTTATCGAGCGTAAACACCTTGTATTCAACGGGGGAAGTCAACCCAAGAACTAAGCGGGTATGATCTGGAGCAGTCCAAAATCGTAATGATTCGACTTTTTTGTTCGGCGCCGCCATAGAAACAGCGCTCGAAGACAACATAAATACTAGTAAAAGCAGCTTCGAAAAACGCCGAGTCAGTTTAAAGTTATTCGAGAATAGTTCCATAACCAACTGTTTTTATGAGTCTTTGTAGTTAGATATTAACAGCTCTCGCTCACTTCCGTAAATATTTATTTTAACCACGGTGTCAGGCGCAGGAAGCAAACCATCACCTTTATCTGGCCACTCAACAAAACAAATTGTCTCGTCATTTAAATAATCACGCATACCCATATATTCCAATTCTTCTGCATCCATCAATCGGTACAAGTCAAAATGAAAAACAGGCTGGTTATTGATCGAGTACGGTTCGACCAAATTATACGTTGGACTTTTAACCGAGCCTTGATGTCCCAAGCCATTCAGCACACCGCGGACAAAGGTTGTTTTCCCCGCACCTAAGTCACCCACCAAGAAAATTAACAGGCCTGGTTTCAACTGCAAGGCAAATTGTTTACCCGCATCTAACATCGCCTGTTCATCTTTAATAATCATTCACTAACTCACGTATCGAGGTCATTAAGTCACTTGCCAACAAGCCTTTTTCACCATTTTTTGCCGCTCGGTCACCCGCTAAGGCATGGATCATAACAGCTAATTTGGTTGCCTCTGACAACGGGTGTTTTTGCGCCACTAATGCGGCGATAATACCTGTTAGCACATCGCCCATTCCCGCCGACGCCATTCCCGGATTGCCTGCCGTGCACACTGAAATAACCACACCGTCGTTCACTAAACTACCGGCACCTTTCAACACAACGACACCGCCATATTGTTGTTGCAATTGCTTAATCGCTGCAAACCTGTCTTGCTGAATGTCCATTGTTGAACAGCCCAACAAGCGAGCCGCCTCGGCAGGGTGCGGTGTTAACACCCAATTGTCACGCTTTTCAGGGGACTTAGCCAACATATTAAGAGCATCTGCATCCAAAACCATCGGTTTATTTAGTTCTAACGTTGCTTCAAACAAGGTTTCTGACCACGGCGTTTGCCCCAAACCAGGGCCAACAGCTAGCAAATCACAACGCTTTGCCAACGCAAAAAACTCGGCTGACGTATTTACCCCGTGGCACATCAGCTCAGGCCTCGCAATATTAATAAAGGCCGCGTGTTCTTGCCGCGTTGCGACACTGACCAAGCCTGCACCGGCTCTTAGTGCCGCCTCACCCGTCATCCGAATGGCACCGCTATAACCACAACAGCCCCCCAGCATTAAAACATGACCAAAATCACCTTTATGTGTGTTTTTAGCCCGTGGCAGCAAGTTTTTTTTCATTAACTCGAAGACGAGTAGTTGTGCCTCAGCGGTTTGATTTACAAGTATCTGTGAGTCTACGGATAGATCATCAAGCAACACTTCCCCACTGTGCTGAACACCATCTGCGGTAAATAGACCGCGCTTTAAGGCTATAAAACTCAAGGTTGTATCCGCCTGCACGGATCCAGCACTTGCACAGCCGGTATTGGCGTTTAAACCGGAAGGCACATCAACAGATAGAACCGTTAGTCCCGAAGCATTTATTAGTTCAACAGCAGCCAAAAAAGCACCCGTTAACGGTTTACTCAGACCAGTACCAACCAACGCATCGACAATAACACCCGAGTCAAGCACCGCTGGTAGTGTTGTACTCAGCTCGCCAACTTCATTGTATTTCTCATAGGCACGTAAACCATCGCCACTTAGTTTGCTCACGTCGACCAGCGTATAAACCCGTGGATTAACGCCCGATTCAATTAATAATGTCGCTAACACATAACCATCGCCTGCGTTATTGCCCGCACCACAAAAGATATGCACCGTGTCATTTTTAGAAACCATTTGCTGAAGCTGCTGAAAAAGCGCTTGCCCAGCTCGCCGCATTAAATCAAAACCCGTTATTCCGGTAGCAGCCGTCGCTTGCTGATCCATTTGACGCACTTGCTCTACGGTAAACAATGGAAATGACATGGTGATAATTTCTCGGTTAAGAAGAAGTTAATTCTAATCTATCTAGCTAGCTAAATCGCGTCGTGCTTTGAACATAGTGCCCATAGGGATGCTTTTTTCTACGAAAAAATAGTTTATATCAAAGCAGCGAGTTGTTAGTGCATGGTAACCTGCCCCAATATCGAGCAGCTTGGGTTAGCTATCAATAAGAGATAGGTTTAATCTGTATTTCTGATAACAGTAACCGAAATAAAGCACTTGCAATAAAACAACCAGTTCTTTTAATGCGCATAGACGACGAATCAAACTTACAACAATTAGCCGATGAAATTAAGGCCCTCGGGCAGTCCCTAGGCTTTCAGCAAGTTGGTATTACAGATACAGACCTTTCAGAAGCAGAAACACAGTTAAACAACTGGCTCGATAAGGGCTTGCATGCTGACATGGCGTATATGCACAAGCACGGTACCAAACGCACCCGTCCCGATGAATTACACAGCGGCACCATACGTATTATATCGTGCCGCATGGACTACTTACCCGAGCCGATGAAGCAGACAAACGCGCTAATGGACGACCCTATTAGAGCGTATATTTCTCGTTACGCACTGGGCCGTGATTACCATAAAGTTATCCGCAAAAAGCTACAGCGTCTCGCCAGTTTAATTGAACAAAAAATTGGGCCTTTTGGATACCGCGCCTTCGTTGACAGCGCCCCCGTTATGGAAAAAGCCATCGCACAAAAAGCCGGTTTAGGCTGGATTGGCAAACACAGTAATGTACTCAACAAAGAGGCTGGTTCTTGGTTTTTCCTTGGTGAGTTATACGTCGACCTAGCACTACCTATCGACCAAGCCACCGAGGAACATTGTGGCGAATGCACCCGCTGCATCGACATATGTCCAACTCAGGCGATTATTGCTCCCTATACCGTCGATTCTAGGCGCTGCATTTCATATCTAACCATTGAATTAAAAGGCGCTATTCCCGAGCAGTTTCGCTCTTCAATGGGAAACCATATTTATGGTTGCGATGATTGCCAGCAAGTTTGCCCTTGGAATCGTTTCGCAAACTTAACAGGGGAAAAAGATTTTATCGCTCGCCATGGCTTAGACGCCATCAGCTTAATTGAGACTTTCCACTGGGACGAGAAAACCTTTCTCTCAAATACCGAGGGCTCTGCCATTCGTAGAATTGGTTATGAAAGCTGGATTAGGAACATCGCCATTGCCTTAGGTAACGCCCCATACAATGAACTTATTTTAAACGCTCTGAATAAGAAAAAAGATGACCAAAACCCTATCATCAAAGAACACGTACAGTGGGCTATTCAACAACAAAACAACCTTTCTAATATAAAAAACTAAAGTTTAAGCCATATCGACCGTTAAGTTAATACATACCAACAATAACTAAAATATTCTGAGGAAAAATGGAAAAATCACGCCAGTACCCTATCCAAACTTTATTTCCCGTCTTTGCTGTTAGCATTATCATTGCTCCCGCTTGTGGCTTACTCATTAGGTATCTCACGCCGGACCAAACAAGCGCTATGGTAACCGCCGTTTTAATCGCGTTATCCTCTGTTCTATCAACCCTCGCTGTTGTTTTTACTTTATCTTTACGTCCCACCTTTCGATCGCTTGGCTCCATCGAAGATGCGCTCAACACAAACAAAAGAATACCGGAAGAAGAAGCCAGCGCCATTGCTAAAAACTCTCTAGTTAAGCACCTAAATACCGCCATCAATAAATATGTCGGCGATTTCCATCAGCGTGCTAAACGCTTAGGCAATAGTGGCAACACCATTGCTATTGGCTCTGCTGAAGTATCCGGTTTTGTCGACACCCTAAACAAGACTATCCAAGGTCAAGCTGATAAGGCCACTCAAATCTCCAGCGCTGCAGAGGAAATCTCACAATCTACAAGCCAAATTGCAGAGCTTCTAGTAGAAGCCGTTAGTGCCGCCGCTAGAACCAATTCCTCTTGTACCGAGGGTGAACTCGCTATTAATAGCGCCATTAGCACCATTCATAGCGTCAACAATCAAGTGCAATCAACCTCTGATTCAATTCGCAGCCTTAAAGCCAAATCAGAACAAATACAGTCCATCACAGAAGTTATCAACAGTGTTGCAGATCAAACCAACCTGCTAGCCTTAAATGCCGCCATTGAAGCTGCTCGTGCAGGCGAACATGGCCGAGGGTTTGCCGTGGTAGCTGACCAAGTCCGTGAATTGGCAAACAAAACAGCCACAGCCACCAGTGACATTGCAAAAATGCTTGGGGAAATTAGTAGCGAAACGGGTACTGCTGTCAACATCATGGAAAAATTAGAAGTGGACGTAAATGAGGTGGTTGGATCAACCGAACTCATCGGACAGTCTCTTCAGACCATTAACGCCGAAGCCTCTGCCTCCGAGCAGCAAGCACGCGATATCCAACAGATGATCGAAGAACACGTCTTAGCGACCTCTGAAATTTCCAATTCAATTGATCATATACGTGAAGAACTTGAACACACAGAAAAAGAGTCTCTTGCAGCATCCGACCAGGCGATGCAATTGGCTGCTATATCCGAGACTATCTACAATGATTTATCGATGTTCAACCTAGGCACATTTCACGACGAAGTGAAAAAAATGGGCAAACAAATGGCACAAGAAGTACAGTCATTATTTGAATCTTCCATTAAGAATAATACGATACCTGAAAACTATTTATTTGATCGTGAATATAAAGCTATTTCAGGCACAGACCCACAAAAATTCAACACTAAATATGATAATTTCTGTGATGCGACCTTACCTTTAATTCAGGAAAAATTTCTAAACAATGAAAGAGTAATATACGCAGCTTGTACCGATCCGAATGGCTACATTCCAACACATAACAATAAATTTGCTAAGGCCCCCACAGGCGATTATCAAACCGACTTGGTCAGTAGCCGGAGTAAACGTATATACCAAGACCCAACAGCAGTTCGTTGCGGTTCACACACCCAAGATTTTTTATTACAAACGTATAAACGCGATACTGGAGAAATTTTCCACGACTTATCTGTCCCAATATACGTTAATGGTCAACATTGGGGTGGTGTACGCATGGGGTATAAAGCCGATGCCACTGCTTAGACTTTGATAAAATTTTCTCTGTAATGCTTCAGTTCTTCAATCGACTCAATGACATCATCTAAGGCTTGATGAGTCGCTTTCTTCTTGAAGCCCTTCATAACATCCGGTGCCCAACGACTCGCCAACTCCTTTAGAGTGCTAACGTCCAAGTTCCTGTAATGAAAAAAAGTTTCAAGCGTTGGCATGTAATTGGCCATAAAGCGTCGATCTTGGCAGATGCTATTCCCACACATGGGTGAGGCACCTTTTGGAACCCATTGCTCTAGAAATTTGATCGTTTGTTGCTCAGCATCACTTTCAGTCAGCGGACTTTTTAATACACGTTCAATCAACCCCGACTGGCCATGATGTTTTTGATTCCAATCATCCATCGCATCCATCGTTTGCTTTGTCTGATGTACCGCTAACACGGGTCCTTGAGCGAGAATCCTCAAGTCCTTATCAGTGACAACAGTCGCTATTTCAATGATAGAATCTGTGGCAGGCTCTAAACCTGTCATTTCAAGATCGATCCAAATTAAGTTTTGCTTGTCTTGAGACATTTAATGACCTTTTAAGTTAGAAATATAAATTACACCGGTATATTAATGAAATTATGAACGAATTTAGCTATATATTTTTATTTTTTTTAGTGACATCGCTATTGCTTAAACTTTGGCTGAATAAACGTCAGATGAGCCATGTTATGTACCATCGAGACAGTGTACCGGATGATTTCAAAGGTAAAATTGATCTGGACGCACACCAAAAGGCTGCTGATTACACCATCGCTAAGACTAAAGTGGCTAACTTAAACACCATTCTGGGCAGCGCTTTATTAGTCGTGTTGACATTAGGTGGCATCATCAATGTCCTTGTCGACGCCTCTCAAGCTTATATTAATAATGATATTTGGTCGGGCGTTGCCCTGATCATGTGTGTTTTTATTGCTTCCCACCTTATCGAACTGCCGATTTCCATCTACCAAACATTCAATATCGAGCAAGCATTTGGCTTTAACCGGACAACCGTTGGGCAATTTATTAAAGACCAATTCTTACAAATCGCCTTAATGCTCACCATTGGCCTGCCTCTTTTATATGCCTTGCTTTGGGTCATGGCAAAAATGGGCGATTATTGGTGGGTCTATGCTTGGCTACTAACCATTAGCTTCACTTTTTTTATGACATGGCTTGTGCCCACCTTTATTGCCCCACTATTTAACAAGTTCACACCGCTTGAAGATGAGGCGTTAAAGTCGCGAATCACACAGCTATTCGAACGCTGCGGCTTTAACAGCAAAGGTATCTACGTAATGGATGGATCACGTCGTTCAGGTCATGGCAACGCCTACTTCACCGGCATTGGTAACAATAAGCGAATCGTCTTTTTTGACACGCTAATAGAATCACTAAATACCGATGAAATTGAAGCCGTACTGGCCCATGAGCTCGGCCATTTTAAGTGTAAACACATCACTAAACAGATGTTTGTTTCGACCGGCGTAACGCTCATTGGCTTCGCTCTTTTGGGCTGGCTAAAACAACAAAATTGGTTTTTTGATGGCCTTGGTGTGTTGCAAATTAATGATGCAATTGCTCTACTGCTTTTTATTCTTGTCACCCCAATTTTTACGACTTTTCTACAACCGATCGGTAGTTACTTTCAACGTAAATTTGAATTTGAGGCCGACGCCTTTGCAAGCACCATGGCTAAACCTGAACATCTCATTCAAGCGTTGGTTAAATTGTATCGCGAGAATGCCAGCACACTAACGCCAGACCCACTTTACTCAAGCTTTCACCATAGCCATCCACCAGCGGGGGTTAGAATTAACCATCTGAAGAGTCTAGCCAATTCAGCGTCATAACATTGAGATGTGACATGACAATAAAACAAAGCATCATTATCAGCTATTTGATATTACTGTCTTTTAACAGCCACGCGGTCGACATTAATAACGGAAAAGCTCTGCATACAGAGTATTGCTTAACATGTCACACTACAACTAAGTACACCGCTAAAAATCACAAGGTTCGCGACCTAGCGACACTTGAAAGCCGAGTAAAACGTTGCGACTTTTCACTAGGCACGCAGTGGTTCGATGAAGATATTGCAGATGTTGTTGCCTATTTAAACCAAGACTTTTATCACTTTAAAACTGAATACAATAAATAATGCTATCAAATAATATCCGTTCTAATTAGGCTAATGGTATATGAGCAAAAATAGACAGTTAAGCCACACTAAACAAGATAGCGCGTCACTTCTAAAAGGTAGGATCATAGCCCACTTGGGCAAAGCCTTACTGGTGGAGGATAACGAGGGGCAAACCGCTCTTTGTAAAAAACGCACACAACTCGAACAGCCTGCCGTTGGAGATTATGTTGAGTGGATAAAAACAGAAGACGGCGCTGGACGCGTGGAAAAGATCCTAGAACGTAGGTCTTTGCTGTCTAGGCCTGCCAAAAATGGTAACACACGACCTGTTGCAGCTAATCTAGATCAAATCGTTGCTATTCTAGCCGTTAAACCCACGATAGATCCGCTACTACTCGACCAATACCTCATCGTTTGTGAACTTCAAGAAATAAGGCCGCTCATTGTATTGAATAAGACTGACCTTCTTGATGAAAAATCCAAAGAATATATCGATGACTTAGTCTTAGTGTATAGAAATCTAGGTTATGAAGTCATTGAGATCAGTGCCATTAGCAAAACGGGGTTAGACACCTTAAGGGAACGCTTGAGAAATGAAACCAGTATTTTAGTGGGACAGTCTGGTGTGGGCAAATCGACGATTACTAACGCTTTATTACCCGACTTGGAATTGCAAACAAAAACGCTATCCACCGCATCAGGTTTAGGCAAGCACACGACCACTTCAACAAACCTGTATAAATTACCTGAAGGTGGTGACATTATTGACAGCCCGGGTGTCAATATTTTTGGCTTAGCTCACATTACCGAACAGAATTTGGCCTATGGCTACCGTGAAATTAAGCAACTGGCCGACCAGTGTAAGTATTCAAATTGCATGCATTTAAAAGAACCAAAATGCGCGGTTAAAGACGGTGTTGAAAGCGGTGAAGTTTCAAAACAGCGTTATTTACGCTATTTAAAATTAAGAGATAAATTATCGTATTAGCCCGGTGGCCACTGCATTGCTCGACCACCTAATAAATGCAAGTGGATATGATAAACCTCCTGCCCTGCATCCTGTTTGCAGTTAAAAACCGTTCGATACCCAGAATCTGCTAGCCCTTCCATTTCCGCTACTTTTTTAGCGGCTTGTACTATCTCACCGATTAGCAGCGTATCTTCCTCGGCCATATCTGCCAACGTTGGAATATGTTTTTTAGGAATCACTAAAACATGGGTCGGTGCCCGTGGATTAATATCCCTAAACGCTAAAATAGAATCCGTTTCATAGACAATATCTGGCGTAATCTCACCGTTCGCCATTTTACAAAATAAACAATCACTCATTCTCGCCTCCTTTACACTTCACTACGGCCACTAAACGCATGCGATAGTGTGCCACTGTCAATATATTCTAGTTCGCCGCCAAATGGCACGCCGTGCGCAATCCGTGTTGCTTTGATATGGTGTTTCTTAGCCATTTCACTGATGTAGTGAGCTGTCGCCTCACCTTCAACGGTTGGATTGGTGGCTAAAATAATTTCTTTGATCGCACCTAACTTGAATCTGTCGACTAGTTTATCTAAGCCAATTTCAGCCGGCCCCAAACCATCTAACGGTGACAAACGACCATTGAGTACGAAGTACAAGCCTTTAAACGATGTCGCCCCTTCTACCGCCATGACATCAGCCGGCGTTTCTACAATACACAATAATTCTTGGTCACGACGATCGTCCGAACATAAGCCACAAATTTCGGATGAAGTCAGTGTTTGGCAAGCCGTACAATGGCCTATCTTCTCGACCGCTTCAGCCAAGCTTTGCGCTAACTTAAACGCCCCTTGACGATCACGTTCTAACAGGTGAAACGCCATCCGCTGAGCCGATTTTTGACCTACGCCAGGCAAGCAACGCAGTGCCTGCATAAGGTCCTGTAGAACGGGTTCTGACAGCATATTAGAACGGTAATTTAAAACCAGGGGGTAATGGAATACCTGCTGTCATACCGGCCATACTCTCTTTGTTTTCCACTTCAACCTTACGAACGGCATCATTAATCGCCGACACAATTAGGTCTTCTAGCATTTCTTGGTCATTATCTTCGATGAGACTTGGGTCAATCGTCAGCTTTCGAGCTTCATGCTTGCCCGTCAGAACAATTTTAACGAGACCAGCGCCGGACTCACCTGTTACTTCAAGTTCTGCAAGTTTTTGCTGCGCCTCTTGCATCTTTTCCTGCATTTTTTGCGCTTGTTGCATTAAATCACCTAATTGGTTCTTCATCATTTCTCCGTACTGTATTCTGGTTAATCTATTGGCTTAATTGAGCCGTCTATAATGTTAGCGTCAAACAACTCAATGATCTTCTTTACTGCTGGGCTGTTCATCACTTCTTGTTCTGCCAGACGTTGCCTATCGGCCACTTTCCCGTTGGCAATGCTGTTCGGCGTCACGATGTCTTTTGAACCTTGCGTTAACTTAAGCGCTAATTTACGGCCATAGTAGCCTGACAGTGCTTGTTCTAAGTTCTGCTCTGACCTCTTATTTAACGACACGTGCCCCCCCACCAGCAATAACTCACACTCATGTTCACGCAAGGCGACAAACGTCGCATTATTGGCAAGCTGGAGAGTTATGGGGTCTAAGCCTAAAACCGGAACCAGCTCATGCCACGGCAGACCGTCTTTAGCCTTCGATTCGTTTGGGCTAACAAAAAGCGCTGCTGCCGGCGTTACTTTGGGCTTATTTAGCGGTTCTTTTTGCGATACTTTTGCAGGCGCTATATTTTCAAGTGTTTTTTTTTCAGGAACAACCAGTCTGGGGGCTTTTTTTTTCGGACTCTCACCCTGACTTTGTTGAACGCTTGGTTGCTTTATCTGAGCTGGTTCACCCGCTGACTGAATCACCGCTGGGGGTTGTTGGCCCTGTAACTGGCTTACTGGTTCATCAACGGAAGTACCCAATTGAGCTGGCGCGAAGGCTAACATACGCAATAAAACCATTTCAAAACCAACTTTAGGCGTAGGTGCTAACGGTAGATCTTTTTGCCCCATCAACGCAATTTGATAGTACAGCTGTACGTCTTCTTTAGTCAGTTCTTCCGCTAATGCATTTAATGACTCATCTCCCGCCTCACTACCTACTATTTGGCACACTGCAATTTGGTGCAAATAGCTCAGTAACGATTGCAATACCTCAGCGTAATCTGGTGCGAACTCATCTAGTGTTTGAATACTGTCTAACACTGCAGAACCTTGCTTCGTTAACAATGCATTTAGCAGCTCAAGCATCGGCTCCCGAGCAACACTGCCCAGCATATCAATCACTTCAGCTTCGTTAAGCCCACCATTGCCGTGCACAATAGCCTGATCTAACAAACTCAAACCATCTCGCATACTACCATCTGCTGCACGCGCTAATAACTCAGTGGCTTGAGGCTGATAGTCAATGCCCTCGCTTTCCAGAATCAGCTTAAATTGCCCTTCGATTTGCTCAGGCAATAAGCGTTTGAGATTGAATTGCAGACAGCGCGACAACACCGTTACCGGCATCTTCTGCGGATCTGTCGTGGCTAATAGGAATTTAACGTGGGCAGGCGGCTCTTCTAACGTTTTAAGCAACGCGTTAAAGCTGCTCTTGGAAAACATATGAACTTCGTCAATTAAATACACTTTGTACTTACCGCGACTCGGTGAATACTGAACGTTCTCAAGCAAGTCTCTCGTATCATCAACACCGGTTCTAGATGCCGCATCCACTTCGATTAGATCAGGATAGCAACCCTGATCTACATCTAAACAAGTATCACATTGTCCACAAGGCTCTGCATCGATAACATTCGGGCAATTAAGCGCTTTAGCCAATACTCGGGCAATCGTTGTCTTTCCTACTCCCCGTGTACCGGTAAATAAGTAAGCATGATGCAAACGGTCATTTTTAAGCCCATTAACTAATGCACGTACAACGTGCTCTTGCCCAACAACTTGGGCAAAATTCAAAGGACGCCATTTTCGTGCAAAAACTTTATAACTCATAAGCTGAATAGGGTAACAAAGCGCTGCGTGTTTGTACGAATTTTTACTCATGCCAGCCACACCCCGGCACACGATTCCGTCGCTGCCGTTGCTCCCTTCCGGGCCTGGCGGAGTTCACGACTTCACGTTGCGAGGGGACCGACATGAGTCACCATTGTTCGTTGATATAAATCAGGATGAGGATTGTCCATCATTGCGTTCCATCAATCAAGAACAGAGCATCAAGTTTTCTTCATTTATTTACATAAAATAACTATCTAGCTAGTTCCACTTAGTCAGTCGTTAACATTTTAAGCACTTCAACTTCTTTTTTATCTAAAAACTGATGTTGTCCCGCCGGCAAACCTGGTGGCAAAAAGACACTGCCGTAACGTACCCTAATCAAACGGCTAACTTTGCAATCCTGTGACTCCCATAGCCTCCTCACAACACGGTTTCGCCCTTCCGCTACAACAACGTGATACCAGCGATTGATGCCTTCTCCACCCGACTCTTGGATATCTTCAAAACGCGCCTTGCCATCTTCCAGCTCAACGCCATTGACTAAGCGATCCATCATATCGTGCGTCACCACACCCATCACTCGAACTGCGTATTCTCGATCAATTTGTTGAGACGGGTGCATCAGCTTATTCGCCAAATCACCATCGTTGGTAAAGATCAGTAAACCTTGTGTGTTTAAATCAAGCCTACCCACTGCAATCCATCGACCGACCTTTAGCCTTGGTAGGCGCTTAAATACGCTAGGGCGACCCTCAGGGTCTTTCTTACTGACAATTTCACCCGCCGGTTTATGGTAAATCAATACTTGAGTTTGAACGTCAAGCTTACCTGCCAATTTAACCGGTCGCCCTCTTAGCTTCACAATGTCGCGCGTGGTAATTTTATCACCTAGTTTTGCAAGCACGCCATTCACATGGATAGTGCCGTCTGAAATCCATTTTTCAACTTGCCGGCGCGAACCGACACCAGCTTGCGCTAATAACTTCTGAATTCGCTCTGGTTGCTGACGCTTAGTTTTATTGGAAATTCTCGGGGAGTTTTTTTGAGGAATGTTCTTTTTCATTTTGAATGGTATCTCTATCTGTTGGGGTATCGTCACCCAGGTTAAGTTGCACATCACTGCTCGGCAACAAATCAATATCTAGCAAACTTGCTAATGGCGGAAGGTCTGACAGTGTTTGCAAATTAAAATAATCTAAAAATTCTTTAGTTGTTGCATACAAAGCAGGCCTGCCGGGCACTTCTTTATGACCAATCACTCGAACCCACGTTCGTTCTTGTAGCGTTCTAATAATATTGGTACTGACTGCAACACCACGGATCTCTTCTACTTCACCTCGAGTTGTGGGTTGCTGATAAGCAATAATAGCCAGCGTTTCGAGCAGTGCACGGCTGTATTTTACAGGTTTTTCTTCCCACAATCTTGCCACCCAAGGTGAATAAATTGATTTAACCTGAAAACGGTAACCACTGGCTGTTTCAACAAGTTCGATAGATTGAGTTGAATACCGTTCTTGTAACTGCTTAATTGCCTCGCGTACCGCGTGTTTGTCAGGTCTATCCTCAAGTAGAAACAAACCTTGCATCTCTGCTATTGATAACGGCTCATTCGCTGCAAACAGCGATGCCTCAATAATATCTTTTAGTTCCATAATTATTACTCGTTATTCAACGACTGGCTTCACCCACACCTCAGATAAAGGTTCACCTTGTACTATTTCAACCAAGCCCTCTTTACACAATTCTAAAATAGCCAAGAATGTCACAACCGCACCTTTTTTACCTTCTTCTAGAGTAAAGAAACGGTGAAAAGCCAGAAATTCTTCCTTGGCCTCTCCTAACACGAGCAATATATTAGACATTCTCTCTCTAACCGACAGCGGTTCACGTTGAATTTGGTGGTGGCTAAACTTCTCTGCTCGCTTAAGCACGTCTTGAAAGGCGATTAAAATAGCGCTCAACTCAACATCAGGTAACGGTTTATCCACTTTATCGACAATGAGTTCCGCTGTTGCTAGGTAATTATCACGATATAAACGAGGCATCGCATCAATATCATCTGCCGCTCGCTTAAAACGCTCATATTCTTGTAGCCGTCTGATGAGTTCTGAACGTGGGTCCTCTTCCTCATCATGATCACTCGGCTTTTTTGGCAATAGCATCTTAGACTTTATTTCGGCTAACATTGCTGCCATCACTAAGTATTCGGCTGCCAGCTCCATACGCAAGTTTTGCATCAACTCTATATACTCGATGTATTGCTCGGTGATTTTTAACACCGGGATATCAAGAATATCTAAATTTTGATGCTTAATGAGGTAAAGCAACAAGTCTAATGGGCCTTCAAATGTTTCTAAAAAAACCTCTAAGGCATCCGGCGGTATATAGAGGTCTTCAGGTAATTCCTGAAATGGCTTGCCATCAACCAAGGCCAAAGTCTGCTGAATTGGCTCGACATTATCCGCTATGTTTTTCATTTATATAGTGTAGAAAAGGCCAATAAACACTTAGTCTACCACAGCAAATATCTGCTTAAAGCGGCTACCCAACCTGCAAAATTTTCATCGAATTTGTTTCTCGCTGACTGCCGCTCATTTCACCTTTTGTGATAATCACCAAGTCACCTTGATTAGCTATTTTCAGCTGCTTTAATTTAGTCAATGCCGCTTGATTAACGTCCATCAAGCCATCTTGAGGAATAACAATAAGAATGGGCGTAACACCGCGATACAAGGTCACACGGCGACAAATATTCTCATCCGCTGCCATGGCAAAAATAGGTATTCCAGAACTAATTCTAGACATTCTCATCGGCGTACTGCCAGACTCGGTAAATGCCGCGATAGCCTTTATATCTGCATGGTTGGCCACATACATGGCTGACAATGCAATGGCCTCGTCAATTCTACCAAACTCTTTACCAACCCGGTGCCTTGAGCGAATCGTCCTCGGCTGGCGCTCTGTCTCTTCACAAATTCGACCCATCGCTTCAACCGTTTTTATCGGGTATTTTCCGATTGATGTTTCAGCCGACAACATCACAGCATCGGTGCCATCGGCAACCGCATTGGCGACATCGAACACTTCTGCACGCGTAGGTATTGGATTGTGAATCATCGACTCCATCATTTGCGTTGCAGTAATGACCACCGTATTCCTATCACGCGCCATTCTAATAAGACTCTTTTGAACAGGTGGCAGGTTCGCGTCACCAATTTCCACACCTAAGTCGCCACGAGCCACCATAACAACATCAGACGCATCAACTATCTCTTCGAGAACGTCTAACGCCTCCGCTCGCTCGATTTTGGCAACAAGGTGAGCATGACTCCCCGCGGCTTCCACCAATGCACGCGCTTGATGCATATCTTCGGCATTTCTTGGAAACGAGACAGCCACAAAATCCACGTTAATCTCAGCCGCCGTCTTGATATCTTGTTTGTCTTTATCCGTTAACGCATTAGCCGATAAGCCACCGCCTTGTAAATTGATGCCCTTGTTATTTGACAACAGCCCAGCAACGGCCACTTTACAATGTATTTTAGAGCCATCGATCTGCTCAACATCGAATACAATCCGTCCATCATCCAATAATAAGCGGTCACCTTCAGATACGTCCCTCGCTAAGGCTTTGTATGAGCAACCCACTTGTGTTTCATCACCAGCCATTGCCTCCAACTCCACATCAATCGTGAACTTAGCGCCTTCCTCTAACATTACTTTGTCATTTTTAAAGCGAGCAATACGGATTTTAGGGCCTTGTAAATCGGCCAAAATACCGACATGACGGCCCAATTTTATTGCAATATCCCGAACTGCTCTAGCACGTTGCACTTGCTCCTCGGCATCACCGTGAGAGAAATTCAGCCGCACCACATCAACGCCCACTTTAATCAAACCTTCTAAAACGAGAGGGTCGTCGGTTGCTGGCCCTAGTGTTGCAATAATTTTTGTCCGTCTAGGTTTTTTATAATCAGTCATGCCTTACTTTCCATTTGAAGATAAGCATTAGTGTATAGACTGTTAATGACAATTCGATGTCAACCCTAGCAATAAAGCGCTTTACTCAACAAACGAGCAGCAGTAGTCCGTTGCCTTATGAACCTTTAATTGAAAATTTGAATTAGCAGGCACATCGAAAGACTCGCCACCGTTAATCGCTAGCCATTCTTCAGAGCCCGGCAATAACACATCTAATTGACCGGCCAATATTTCCATTACTTCAGCTGCCGCGGTATTAAAATCGTACTCACCCGGCATCATATAGCCTAATGTTTTCATTGAGCCATCTTCAAAGTTAACGGTTCGGCTAACAACCTTACCCTCAAAATACACATTAGCTTTTTTAACAATTGTTACATTTTTAAATTCTGACATTTTCGCTTCCTTAAGTATTGTCTACCACTAGATTACAAATAGTTCATACCCATCGCGGATTTCACTTCTTCGAGTGTCTCTTTTGCGACATCCCGCGCCTTCTCCGTGCCTTCGCTAATAATGGAACGAACGAGCTCTGGCTGTTCTGTATATTCGCGCGCTCTTTCTTGCATGGGTTTAAGCTCTCGAAGAACTGCATCTATCACCGGTTGTTTGCAATCTAAGCAACCGATAGCCGCCGTTTTGCAGCCTTCCTTCGCCCACTCGCAAACACTTTCTTCAGAATACACTTCATGAAACTGCCATACAGGGCATTTTGCTGGATCACCCGGGTCTGTTCGACGAACGCGCGCTGGATCTGTCGGCATTGTACGAATTTTTTTCTCAACATCACTGGGTTCGTCACGTAAGGCAATCGTATTGTTATAGGATTTGGACATTTTTTGTCCGTCCAGCCCCGGCATTTTAGAGGCCTTCGTGAGCAACGCTTTAGGTTCTGGCAAAATGACACGACCACTTCCTTCCAAATAACCGAACAAGCGCTCTTTATCTCCAACGGTAATATTTTGTTGCGCTTCTAATAAAGCTCTCGCCACACCAAGGGCTTCTTGATCACCATTTTCTTGGTAAGCACTACGCAACTTATTAAACATTTTTGCATTTTTTTTGCCCATTTTCTTGATCGCGGCTTCTGCTTTTTCTTCAAAATCCAGCCCACGACCATATAAATAATTAAAACGTCTGGCGACTTCACGTGTTAATTCAACGTGTGCTACCTGATCGGCCCCAACCGGTACTAAACCTGCTTTGTACATCAAAATATCGGCGCTTTGCAGCAATGGATAGCCTAAAAACCCATAGGTAGCCAAGTCCATTTCTTTTAATTTTTCTTGTTGATCTTTATAACTTGGCACACGTTCTAGCCAGCCTAAAGGCGTCATCATAGAAAGCAATAAATGCAGTTCAGCGTGTTCTGGAATACTCGACTGAATAAACAAATCGGCTAAGCCATGGTCAACACCTGCAGCCAACCAGTCAATCACCATATCCCACGTACTATCAGCAATGATCGAGGGATCTTCGTAATGCGTTGTTAACGCATGCCAATCGGCCACAAAGAAATAACATTTGTATTCTTGTTGCAACTCAACCCAATTTTTTAGCACACCATGATAGTGACCTAAGTGCAATCGACCGGTTGGCCTCATGCCGGATAGAACACGACGATACTGCGCTGGAACTTCTGAACTCACACTGCCTCCTAAAGACCAAGTATTTTAAAAATACTGGTTTGTAAAAAATAAACGGGCGGGCCTAATATTTTAGATAACCAACCCATTGCAATTATAACGACTAAGATTGGAAGCCCGTATCTTTCTAATTTACTAAACTCATAACTTGCCTTACGAGGTAATAAACCGGCTAATACGCGCCCGCCATCGAGTGGTAAAATCGGTAATAAATTCAACATCATTAATACCGAGTTAATAAAAATTCCCGCATAGCCCATGTAAATAAGCGGCATCGAAATAGACTCATTATCGCTACCAATGATAAAACCGATCTTCATTAAAACGCCCCATGCAATAGCCATCACTAAGTTGGCTAGCGGCCCAGCTATTGCCACATAAACCATATCGCGTTTTGGATTACTTAAATTATTCCAATTTACCGGCACAGGCTTTGCCCAACCGAATATAAAACCACCTAAAAACAATAAAACAGCGGGGACAATTACTGTTCCAACCAAGTCCATATGACTAAGGGGGTTCAAAGTTAATCGACCTAAGCTTTTCGCTGTATTATCGCCTAACTTATTGGCAACCCAGCCATGCGCCACTTCGTGAACCGTGACCGCAAAAATAACGGGTAACGCCCAAACAGCAATTCGACCGGCTAAGGTCAACTCATCCATCGGCATTAGTTATCGTCCTTTCGTGTAATAAAGTCGGCCTCACCCTTACCTTCTCTCACCACTTCAGGGAAATCGTTATCCCAAACGATCATTGTAGTTGGCTCATACGGTATAACGCCAGCATCAACCACGAGATCCAGTACTCGATCCAATTGATCGTTTATATCGTATGGATCAGCTATCGCTTCCGTTTCACCTGGCAAAATCAAGGTGCTACTCAGCATCGGTTCGCCAAGTTCTTCAAGAATTTTCTGTGCCACCAAATTATCAGGAACACGAATACCGACCGTTTTTCGTTTCGGGTGCTGAAGACGGCGAGGTACTTCTTTAGTTGCTTTCAACACAAAAGTAAACGCACCCGGCGTTAGCGATTTGAGTAAACGATAAGTATCATTATTCACTTGGGCATACATTGAAATGTCAGTTAGATCACGACACACCAAGGTAAAGTTATGCTTATCGTCAATACGACGGATTTGGCGAATACGATCAATCGCCTGCTTATCCCCTAAATGACACGCTAAGGCATACGAAGAGTCTGTTGGATAGGCGATCACACCACCTCGTCGAACAATATCAGCCGCTTGTTTTATTAATCGCTGTTGTGGGTTATCTGGGTGGATATTGAAATATTGAGCCATCTTTATTGTTGTGCCTTTTTCTTTGCCACATTATCACGTAAATACACGGGCAATGCATGCTCGGCTGGCACCGTTTGTCCATCATTGACAAGGCTGACCGCTAATTGCGCCACTTCTCTAGCCCTTGGTAAACCGTCTGCTGCCAAAACTAAGCTTTGCGCATTAACCAAAGCCGTCAACTCGCTGGCATAAGTGTCCCAACCATGGCCAATACCAACCGCATCCTTGCCCTCTTGCGTCTGTATTTTTAATGGCGCGATGACTGACTCATCCGATACTTGTTTAAGGGCGGCGTTAATAACCTCATATTCACACCAATACACCTCTCCCATTCTTGCATCAAGCGCCGCGTAAACTGTTTTACCCTCCGTCAAGGGGAGAGCTTGCTGCGCCAGAGCCGCTAAGCTTGACACTGGGGCGACGGGCAAATCCGTTGCGAAAGCTAGACCCTGAATAACACCAGTTGCCATTCTAACGCCGGTAAAAGATCCGGGGCCACGACCAAAAGCAAGTGCATCCATTTGTTGTAATTTAAAGCCCGCTTCGTTCAATAACTCGTCGACCATCGATAGAATTAAATCCCCGTGCCGACGTGGGGCGACTTGAAAACGATCAATGATGTCGCCGTCTACTAATAATGCCGCAGAACAGGCTTCTGTTGCGGTTTCAATCGCTAAAATTTTCATGCTGATTTTTTTACTTGGTCTTTAAGATTAAGCTTTGAGTTATTAATACGGCGGAAAAAACGATTCACATCATTAATATCTTGCGTAATCGGCATCGCCGGTAAGGATTGAATAAATACTTTGCCGTAACCCTTGCTTGATAACCGAGGGTCGCACAATACCAGCACGCCTTTATCTTCAATATCACGAATGAGTCGCCCCGCCCCTTGTTTTAAGGTTAGCGCAGCCGATGGCAATTGAAACTCTGAAAAAGGTGACTGGCCATTATCAGTCATATATTCAAGTCGCGCCTTGGTCACCGGATCTCCTGGAGAGGCAAAGGGTAACTTATCAATAATAACGCAGGATAGCGCCTCACCTCGCACATCAACACCTTCCCAAAAACTGGCGGTACCCAGCAAAACGGCTCTTTCTGAACGCCTAAAAGACTCGAGCATTTGTTGTTTAGGCAGGTCGCCTTGCACAAGCAATTTAAAATTTGTTTCCGCCAATAAAATATTCGCCGCCTCTTGAAGTGCCTTATGAGAAGTAAATAAAATAAAGGCCCTACCCTCACTGGCTTCAAGTACTGGGATGACTTTTTCAATCATCGTTGCGGTGTAGTTATAATCCCGAGGCTCTGGCATGCCTGTTGGCACATACATTAAGGACTGATGCACAAAATCAAACGGGCTTTCCCAGAGGCCGGTTTCAGCTTCCTGTAAACCCAGCCGTTGAGTAAAAAAATCAAATTTATTGTTTACCGACAACGTAGCCGAAGTGAACACCCAGCTTGCATCGCTGGTAAAAGCGAAACTAGCAAAGGCTTTTGAAATATCCAATGGCGTCCTGTTAAAAGTAAACGTCCGGTGGAACGTTTCAAACCATTGTATCCAGTCGCTTGTATCCTGATTTGCGAACAACCTTAGACGCAGCAAGACATCTTCACAACGCTTCCAACATGCTTCCAAGCCTTTCGAACGTACAGCAACCTCCGTTAACACCTTGAACAATTGTTCAATGCGGTCAATCAAACAGTCGAGCGCGTGTAAAAAGTCTTTCAGTTGTTCCAGCTCATCCCAAGAGCCTTTTATCGACTGTTCGGGTAACAGCTTACGCATTTCACGAATATCTTCGTTAATGACGTGCGTTAAATCGATCAACGACGGCATATCCGCGGCTAACTTTAATTGTTCAGAACTCACGTCGCTTAATAAAGACAGAATTTGGCGCGCACTCACCGACACCCCTAAAAACCGTGATGCCGTATCAATCAACTGATGTGCTTCATCTATGATAATCAGCTCTGCTTCCGGCAATAATTGGCCAAAACCGTCATCCTTTAAAGACCAATCCGCACACAACAAGTGATGGTTAACAATTAGCACATCGACTTCTTGCGCTTTTTTTCTAGCCATCAATGGAAAGCACTCACTAATCATTGGGCATTCTTGCCCTAAACAATTATCGGCTGTTGATGTCACCTGCTGCCATACAAACGAGTCTTCAGCCACCGATGTTACTTCAGCAATATCGCCGTCAATTGTTTGGTTTGACCAACGTTCTATCTCCGCTAATTCTGCGTCTGACTCTTTATCAAAACTAGTCGTTTGCATTTGCGCCTGATCAAGGCGATATAAACACAGATAATTTGATCGCCCTTTCAGCACTGCTCCTTGAACAGGGACATTCAAAACATTACGAATCAGCGGAAAATCTTTTTCAAAAATTTGATCTTGTAGGTTACGCGTACCTGTTGAAATAATGGTTTTTTTACCGGATAAAATCGCAGGAATTAGGTAGGCAAACGTTTTCCCCGTACCTGTCCCAGCTTCTGCCACAAGGTGCGTATGTTGACTAATGGCAGTTTCAATAGCACGCGCCATGGACAACTGCCCTTGGCGTGGCTGGAAGCCTTTTATGTGTTTTACTAGCTCACCATTTGAGCCAAATATGCTGTCAAGGTCGTACAAGAAAGTATCCGCGTTAATTTTTTATGAGGTCCAATCACGCCACGCCGTGACATCCAAACCGTCTTCTTTTGTCCATACTAGCGTAGCAATATTGCGGAAGCGTGCAACTGACATCGCTCCGCGTTTCATCCGGCTAGAACTCTCGTTAAGATTATCAAAAATATCATCACGCGTTGCTTCGAATATATCGAACGCCTGATAGTTTTCGTTCATCAAAACCAGCACTACCGAGTCCCATTCTTTATCAAGCTTGAGCTGCCCTAGCCGTTGCCCTCTATAGTTATCGTTAAAAATGGTACGTGCTTTAATTTGTACCCGCTTTGGCCCTCGCGTCGTTACACGATTGGCATCAAAACCTTGTGAGCGGTCATCACACAACTCCAGCCCCAGTAGCTTGCAGGCATCGTGCTCTGCGATTTCATTACTAACACCCGGCAGTGGTTTACCAGTCATTCGTTTAAAGTCTGTCGCTAACTGCCTAGCTTGCTCTATCAATTTATCGACTGAGTAAACACTCGTTGGCGTAGTCATCTTAGAACAACCTAGCCGCATGAGTGCGAGCTTCCAGCGCAGCGCTGTCGTTACTTAAACTATCGTAGCAAGCAGCCATCAGCAACCAATTATTACGCTGTAACTTTCTATTACCCTCTGACAATAAATTAGATTTCTTCGCTAAGCTGATCGCTAATACGTGTTTATTTTGCTGATACCGAACGTTGGCTAACGCGTGCCAAACTTCTGGGTCTCGCGGCGCTATGCGAACGGCTCGCTCCAATTTAGAGGCCGCAATATCTAGCTGGCCGGTTTCACTTTGTTGATACGCGCTATCCAGTAAAGCAATCACCGCTGGGTTCTGAGATCCCAATGAATTATCACTGGCTTGGCTGTAAGGAAGTTCAACATCACCGTGCGCGGGCAGTTCTTCAATGGGGAATGTTTTTACCTGCTGCGGGAGTGTCTGCGATGGGTAGCGTGCCGCCTCACCCGAGCGGCCTATGGGCGCGGGCTCTTGGTTGTACATCGAAAAATCTGCACACGCCGATAAAGCCAACGTCATCACGATGAGGGCTATTAATTTTATAATTTTTTTATCTGTCATTACCCAAGCTCTCGAACCAACTCCTTGTGCGCTCCAATGTCCTGCCAACAGCCCCTACACACGGTGAAAATTCAACGGGTGAAGAGCCTTTTATAAATGGATATTGTACAGCATTTGTACAAAATTCATTAGCACGATAGCCCCGCCGGTCGACCCAGTTATACACCACGTCATCTGGTTTAGTCAGCTGCACACTTTCCTTGGAAATAGCACTCATCACACTTGACCAAACTTGCAAGGCACCTGTAGCCCCTGTCAATTTGGACGGTTTATTGTCATCACGACCTAACCATACAACCGCCAAATAATCACCACTGAACCCAGCAAACCAGCTATCTCTTAATTCATCAGTCGTACCCGTTTTACCCGCCAATTTATAATTAACCGATAACTGCCTATAAGCTGAGCGCCCCGTGCCTTTGGTCATCACCTCTTGTAGTGCGGTATTAACTAAATACACAGCTGATGGGTTTGCCACCTGCCGCACACTTAAGGGGTAACGTTGCAACGCCAAATGCTCACTAGAGGTAACCGATTGAATAGAGCGTAAATGCGTAAAAAACCCTTCACCCGCCAACGTTTGGTACATTTGTGTTACCTCAATAGGCGATAACGACAACGCACCCAGTAATAACGATGGGTACGGCTTAATTGGACGCCTAACACCTAATTCTTCGAGCGTTCGCTTTACGTTCGGCACTTTAAGCTCCATGCCTAAGCGAACAGTCGCTAAATTGTATGAATGCGATAGCGCTTCATGCAGTGGCACCTCGCCATGCTCAACTTTATCATAATTTTGTGGCATCCAAAGTTCACCCGAGCGTTGCTTCAAGCTTATTGCCGCATCATCTATAAGACTGGTTAATGTGTATTTGGATGGTTGAGACAGTGCTGTTAAATACACCGCCGGCTTGACCAACGAGCCAATCGGCCTAATCGCGTCTAAGGCTCGATTAAAGCCACTAAACATAGGATTCCTATCGCCAATAACAGCAACAATTTCACCGCCTTCACGACGCGTAATCACCATCGCGCCTTGCAGCTTTCCCCTCTCAATGCCGTACTGCTTATTCAACGCTTCAAGCTTCTTCTTAAACAGTTTTTCAGCCGTCGTTTGAATATTATAATCAAGCGTTGAGAAAATATTTAAGCCATCAGAACGGAGGTCTTCGTCTTTATAATCTCGACTGAGCTGACGCTTTACCAGATCTAAGAAAGCGGGAAAACGCGAACTTTTAATTTGTTTGAATGGCGAAATATCGGCATTAAATCGCTTTGCAATCCGCCTTTGTTGCTCAGGTAACACACCGAAACGAGTCATTTCATCGAGCACCAAATTCCTACGTTTTACTGCACGCTCAGGGTGTCGTCTCGGATCATAATAAGACGGACCTTTCACCAACCCAACCAACAAAGCTGCTTGATGTGGCTTTAACTCGATCAACGGCTTATTAAAATAGAACACACTGGCCATGCCAAAACCATTGATGGAGCGTTCGCCATCTTGACCCAGAAACACTTCGTTGATATACGCCTCTAAAATTTCATCCTTGCCGTAACGAACCTCGAGGATAACCGCCATCAAGGCCTCTTTTATTTTTCGCCATAAACTTCGCTCTGACGTTAAATAAAAGTTCTTAACCAGTTGTTGAGTTAACGTACTGCCACCTTGTACAACGCCGCCTGCTTTGATATTCGCCCACAGTGCACGCAAAATAGACTTG
>MAAC01018271.1_pt1 | contig 33958 bp, 30 predicted proteins | sample 1115981 | NCBI WGS metagenome assembly MAAC01 (sample SAMN04961126, study PRJNA320927) | seawater metagenome | isolation source: sample BD02T64 sea water enriched with oil for 64 days | place: USA:Gulf of Mexico | collected 2013-07-27 | reverse complement strand
GTTTGGTTTTGTAACCATCGACAGGGTTTGATCGTGGGGTATATGGAGGCCTAACCCAGTAAAAACTAAGGAATTATTATGGCTGAAGTCAGCATGCGCGATATGTTAAAAGCGGGCGTCCATTTTGGACACCAAACCCGTTATTGGAACCCTAAAATGGGTCAATACATTTTCGGCGCTCGAAACAAAATTCATATCATTAACTTAGAGCACACCGTGCCTGCGTTTAATGATGCGCTTAACTACGTCAATAAGACGGCTGCTAACAAGAACAAAATCTTGTTTGTTGGTACTAAGCGTGCGGCGAGCAAAATCATCAAAGAAGAGGCAGCTCGTGCCGGTCAACCATACGTTAACCATCGTTGGTTAGGTGGAATGTTGACTAACTGGAAAACTATTCGCCAGTCTATCCGTCGTCTAAAAGATCTTGAAGTTCAAGCTGGTGACGGAACTTTTGATAAGTTAACTAAAAAAGAAGCGCTAATGCGTACTCGTGAAGTTGAAAAACTCGAGCGTAGCCTTGGCGGAATCAAGAATATGGGTGGTTTACCCGACGCATTGTTCATTATCGATGTTGATCATGAGCGTATCGCTATTCAAGAAGCGAATAAGCTAGGTATTCCAGTAATTGGTATCGTTGATACCAACAGCAACCCTGATGGCGTTGATTATGTTATTCCTGGTAACGATGATGCGATCCGTGCGATCCAGTTGTTTGTTACTGCGGTAGCGGATGCTTGTACTGAAGGTACTGAGTACGCGCAAACTCAAAGCGGTGATAAAGATGGTTTTGTTGAAGTTGCTGATGAAGCTCCTGCAGCAAAAGCTAGCTAAATCATAGCTGACAAGTAAGAATTAACTAGCTTGGCTAGTTCTAAAAAAGGGGGCTATGCCCCCTTTTTTAGAACTAGGGCAGGCAACTGATTTGTAACACAGAAAATTTAAGAGGTTAGGCTAATGGCGATTACAGCTTCATTGGTAAAAGAGTTACGTGAGCGTACCGGTTTAGGCATGATGGAGTGCAAAAAAGCACTTGTAGTAACAGACGGTGATATTGAAAAAGCAATCGATGACATGCGTAAGTCAGGTCAAGCAAAAGCGGATAAGAAAGCTTCCCGTACTGCTGCTGAAGGCGCGGTTGTTACTAAAATTAGTGAAGACGGTAAAGTAGCAATCATTCTTGAAGTGAACAGTGAAACTGACTTTTCTTCTCGCCACGATGATTTTAAGAGCTTCTGCAGTAAAGTAGCTGCATGCGTATTGGCAAACAAAGAATCTGATGTTGAGAAACTGAAAGAATTGGAAATTGAAGGCGGCTTAACAGTAGAAGCTGCTCGTTTGGCGCTTGTTCAAACTATTGGTGAAAATATTCAAGTTCGTCGAGCATCTGTAGTTGAAAGTGCTGACGGCGTTGTGGGTGGGTATATCCACGGTGTTAAAATTGGTGTTCTTGTTGCGCTTAGCGCGGGTGATGCTGAGTTGGCAAAAGATGTAGCAATGCATGTTGCTGCAGCAAACCCTCAAGTGGTTAATTCTGATCAAGTAGATCCTGCTATTTTAGATAAAGAGAAAGAGATCTTTACTGCTCAAGCGAAAGATAGTGGAAAGCCTGATGAGATCATTGAGAAAATGGTTGTTGGTCGAATCAAGAAGTTCTTGAAAGAGATCACATTGGTAGATCAGCCGTTCGTTAAGGATCCTGATGTTACCGTTGGTGCATTGGTTAAGAAAAGCAGCGCTGACGTGCTTTCTTTCATTCGTTATGAAGTGGGTGAAGGTATTGAAGTTGAAGTTGTGGATTTTGCTGCAGAAGTTGCTGCACAAGTTCGTGGTGAAGCATAAGCTGTATTTGTACTGATATAAACTGACAGGAGAGACCCGTATGCCCGGAACCCCAACAACCCCTAATTTTAAACGCATCCTTCTTAAATTAAGTGGTGAAGCTTTAATGGGGGAGGGTAAATTTGGGATTGACCCCAAAGTACTTGATCGTATGGCTCTAGAAATAGGTCAGTTGCGAGGGATTGGGGTTCAGGTGGGTCTTGTTATTGGGGGCGGTAACCTTTTTCGAGGTGCTGCCCTTCAAGAAGCTGGGTTGGATCGCGTTAGTGGCGATCACATGGGTATGTTGGCGACAGTGATGAATGGCTTGGCAATGCGTGATGCGTTGGAGCGTTCTAATATAAACACTGTATTAATGTCAGCTATCCCTATGACCGGTGTTGTTGAACCGTACGACAGGCGTCGAGCTATGCGCTTGTTGAGTGATGGTGACGTTGTTATTTTTGCAGCGGGAACAGGCAACCCATTTTTTACTACGGACTCTGCGGCTTGTTTGCGTGCAATAGAAATAAATGCTGATGTCGTATTTAAAGCGACAAAAGTAGACGGTGTTTACGATGACGATCCCGTCAAGAACCCTGATGCAGTTAAGTATGACCGTTTGAGTTTTGATGAGGTTCTTACTAAAAAGCTAGGTGTGATGGATTTGACGGCCATTTGTTTGTGTCGAGATCATGATATGCCTATCCGTGTATTTAATATGAATAAGCCTGGTGCTTTGTTAAGTGTGACACTGGGTGAGCCAGATGGCACACTTATTGAAAAAGGATAATTAGACCGTGATAAATGAAATCAAAAAAGACGCTGATATGCGGATGAAGAAATCATTGGCTGCGCTTGAAACGGCCTTTAAAAAGGTTCGAACGGGCCGTGCGCATCCAAGTTTGCTGGATACGGTAATGGTTTCTTATTACGGCTCTGACACCCCGCTTAACCAAGTAGGTAACGTTGGTGTAGAAGACGGGCGTACACTGACAGTGACCTGCTGGGAAAAACCCATGATTCCTGAAATAGAAAAGGCAATCATGAAAGCTGACTTAGGGCTTAACCCTTCCAGCACTGGTGATATTATTCGGATTCCATTGCCAGCATTAACGGAAGAGACACGTAAAGACTTAATTAAAGTTGTACGTAAAGAGGCTGAGCAAGGCCGTGTGTCTATCCGAAATATTCGTCGTGATGCTAACGGTGATATTAAAGAGTTGTTAAAAGAAAAAGAAATTAGTGAAGATGAAGAGCGTAAAGGTGAAGATGACGTTCAAAAGCTAACGGATAAATACGTTGCTTCGGTAGAAGCTATGTTGTCTAAGAAAGAAGTTGAGTTGATGGAAGTATAACTCCATTGTATTAATGGAGCGGGGCGTTGTTAAGGCCCTGTTTCATTCAGCCTAATTCATTGATAGGCTGGATTCCCCCCAAAACCTTGTATGAGGTTCCTGTGATACCTAAGTCATCTGCACCCGATATCACCTCCGGAGATAACATCTCTGGTAATAACACAATTGGCAATACCAAAACCAATGTCCCTCGTCATCTTGCTATTATTATGGACGGTAATAATCGTTGGGCGAAACAGCATGGTTTAGAAGGTAACCTGGGACATAAAAAAGGCGCAAAAGCGGTACGTGATACTGTAGAAAACTGTGCTCAAGCCGGTGTGGAAGTTTTGACGGTTTATGCCTTTAGTAGTGAAAATTGGCGTCGACCTGAAAATGAAGTGAACGCACTGATGGAGATTTTCTTGGAGTCATTAACGGCAGAGGTGCCAATGCTTCATGAGAATAATATCCGCCTGCGCTTTATTGGTGATATCTCTGCATTTTCTTCTGTGTTACGAGAGAAGATGCAGCAATCAATGGAAGATACCAAGAGCAATAGTCGCATGACTTTTGCTGTGGCTGTTAACTATGGCGGACATTGGGATATTGCTAATGCTGCACGGATTTTGGCAGAAAAAGTTGAAGCCGGAGAATTAAAAGCCTCAGAGGTAACCCCTGAGCTTATGCAGCAGCATATTAGTCTGGGAGATTTACCACCACCAGACTTGTGTATTCGAACCAGTAATGAGCAACGAATTAGTAATTTTATGTTGTGGCAAATGGCCTACACTGAGTTTTATTTTCCTGAGATTCTGTGGCCAGACTTTGATAATGATGCGTTACAAGAAGCGTTTAGAGAATATGGATCTCGTCAGCGGCGTTTTGGTCGTACTAGTGAACAAATAGAAGAGGCAGAAGGTTAATGCTCAAACAGCGAATTATCACCGCACTTGTTTTATTGCCACTTGTTTTAGGGGCAATTTTTGGATTATCGAACCACTGGTTTGCGCTTGTTATGGCAATTCCTGTGTTAATTGGCGCTTATGAGTGGGCCAATTTAATGGGCATTGAAGAATTGAAAAAGCGGGCACCTTACGTTGCACTAGTCGGTGTTGGGTTATCCCTGTCATTTTGGTTGGAATTTAAATGGTTATGTTCCATTGCCGTTTTGTGGTGGGTGTTAGCGGCTTATTTTGTTAAAAACTTTCCAGATAATTCGGGTTTATGGACAGGGCGTATTCGCATGGGTGTCATGGGATGGTTTACCTTGGTGCCTGCTTGGATAGGGCTTGTTATGTTGCAAGGCCAGGAGAACGGTGCTTGGTTGTTACTTTATGTATTGTTGCTGGTTTGGGGTGCTGACACAGGTGCATATTTCGCAGGCCGTCGCTGGGGTAAACGCAAAATGGCCCCTAAAGTTAGCCCAGGCAAATCGATTGCTGGCCTTGTTGGTGGGTTGTTAACCACGGCAGTGATTGCTTTGGTTGTTGCTTTTTATACCGATATCGCAACAGAAACCGGACTGGCAGTATTTTTTGGTGTGAGCATGGTAACGGTATTTGCGTCTGTGCTGGGCGACCTTGTGGAAAGCATGGTTAAGCGTCATCGAGGTATCAAAGATAGCGGTACTATTTTACCTGGCCATGGCGGAATACTTGATCGAGTGGATAGTGTCACAGCGGCTGTTCCAGTTTACGTGGGATTGATGTTTGTGATGGGCGGTATCGCTTGAGCTTTTCTGCTGACGCTATCGGCATCACTATATTGGGCTCTACGGGTTCAATAGGCGAAAGTACCCTGGATGTATTGTCACGACATGGGCAGAAATTTAGGGTTGTTGCGTTAACGGCAAATAGCAATGCAACGAAGCTCTTTCAACAAATTCAAACTTTTCAACCTCAATACGCTGTTCTTAATGACGCACAAGCGGCCGCTAAATTGCGTGCGGATGTAAATGCTGCTGGAATTGACACAGAAGTGTTGGAAGGGCATCAGGCAATATGTGATGTGGCGGCGTTAGATAGTGTTCAGTATGTAATGGCCGCAATCGTTGGTGGGGCTGGGTTGTTACCTACTATGGCAGCGGTGAATGCGGGTAAAAGAATCCTGCTTGCTAACAAAGAAGCGCTGGTGATGACAGGTTCCTTGTTTATGCAAGCTGTTGCGGATTCTGGGGCAGAATTGCTTCCAATCGACAGTGAGCACAATGCTATTTTTCAATGTTTACCGATTAATACACAGCAATCATCAACACGCGGCGGAAACCAGTGGCAAGACCGTACTATAACGCAGTCCGGCATTGCGAGAATTTTGCTAACAGGGTCTGGCGGGCCATTTCGTGAGACCCCCGTAAGTGAGTTGACGGGAGTAACTCCAGACCAAGCATGCGCCCATCCAAATTGGTCAATGGGTCGTAAGATATCGGTTGATTCCGCTACGATGATGAACAAAGGTTTGGAATTTATTGAGGCGTGTTGGTTGTTTGATGCTAGGCCTGATCAGGTCGAAGTATTGTTACACCCGCAAAGCGTTGTGCATTCGATGGTGGAATACATTGATGGATCTGTGGTGGCGCAGATGGGTAACCCTGATATGCGAACGCCGATTGCCTATGGCCTGGGGTGGCCTGATAGGATAGCATCAGGTGTTCCGTTATTGGACTTGGTGAAAACAGGCGGTTTACACTTCGAGGAGCCTGATTTTCAAAGGTTTCCCGCTCTAGCGTTGTCTCGACAAGCGATGGAGACAGGGAAAAGCGCCTCTATTGTGCTTAATGCTGCGAATGAAGTGGCGGTGGAAGCTTTTTTGAGTGAACGAATCCGCTTTACCGAGATCACAGAAGTGATAGATGATGTGCTTCAGGCTTCTGAGTGGATATTGCCGGATAGTATTGATATTGTCTTAGCGGCAGATGAAGACGCTAGACGACGTGCACAAGAGTGTATCAACAGACTTAAATAGGGGATTTGACGGTATATGGGCTATTTGCAATACGCAGCGGCATTTGTTGGCGCGCTAGGTCTCTTAATTGCGGTACATGAGTATGGTCATTTTTGGGTGGCTCGACGTTGTGGCGTTAAAGTTCTTAAATTCTCCATTGGTTTTGGTAAATCTATTGCAACTTGGACTGATAAACACGGTACCGAGTTCGCTATTTCTATTATCCCTTTTGGCGGATACGTCAAGATGGTGGGTGAGCCTGGTGTCGAAGAAGAGGCGATAGATCCTGCAGAGTCTTTTGCCCATAAAGCGGTTTGGCAGCGTATAGCCATTGTAGCTGCTGGACCCATTGTTAATTTGGTGTTTGCTGTATTGCTTTACTGGTTGATTTTTGTTGTTGGCATTACCCGTGTTGCCCCTGTTGTTGGAGAGATTGTTCCTGGCAGTTTGGCAGAGCAGGCGGGTATTCAGACTCAATCTGAGATTGTGTCGGTTGATGGCCGTGAGACGTTAAGTTGGTCAAATGTGAATTTTGCTTTGGTGTCTCGTTTGGGTGATGACGGTGTTATTACCATTGAAACCAAGCGAGCAGGCGATGGGTTACTGCAGAAATATAACGTGGCAGTTAGTCAATGGATGATAGGGCTGGAAAGAGAAGGCCCCATGGTTGCTTTAGGCGTGGAAGGTTATCGCCCTGAATTACCCATAGTTATTGGTGAAGTTGTAGCGGGTAACGCGGGGTCGAGAGCTGGCTTAATGGTCGGTGACCAAGTTGTTGAGTCCCAGGGGCAGGTTTTGTCCCATTGGGTTGATTGGGCAAAAATGATCCAAAAACACCCCGGTAAAGCGATGAGCTTAGTGGTGAAGCGTGACGGCCAGTTGGTAAGTGTTACTGCGACGCCAGATGTGATATCAGAGGACGGGCGACCTCCGTTTGGACGGTTGGGGATAAAAGCGGATCCTATTTCGGTAACATTACCTGATGGCATGATTCGACATATACAATATTCTCCTATCGATGCGTTAGGGCACGCGTTGCAAAAAACGCAGGACTTTATCAGCTTAACGCTAACGGCAATGGGCAAAATGATTAAAGGTCAAATATCATTAGATAATCTTAGTGGCCCTATCACCATTGCAAAAGTGGCGGGTGATACAGCGAGTTATGGCCTTGAACCATTTTTAAGTTTTGTTGCCTATTTAAGTATCAGCTTAGGAGTGTTAAATTTGCTGCCTGTTCCAATGCTTGATGGTGGTCATTTAATGTTCTATTTAGTTGAGCTAGTAAAAGGCAGCCCGGTTCCCGATGCATTGCAAGATATCGGTAATCGTATCGGCTTAACAATGTTACTGGCGTTTATGGGAGTCGCCTTTTACAACGACATTGTTGGTTTGTAAACTGCAAGCATTTGAGATACCATTTTTTAATGAATAAATTATCTATTGGGTTAATTGCCCTGCTGTTGGTTGTCACTAGCTCTGTTCGAGCAGATTCATTTGTCGTTAAAGACATTCGCATAGAGGGTTTGCAAAGACTTTCGCTGGGAGCTGTTTTTAATGTATTGCCTATTGATGTGGGCGATGAAGTTTCGACCGATGTTTTGGCGCGAACAGCCAGAGTCCTTTTTAAAACCGGAAATTTCCAAGATATCCAGGTAGCTCGAGATGGTGACATACTTGTTATCAGTGTTAGTGAGCGGCCATCTATTGTGGGGATCGAAATAGATGGTAATAAGTCTATTGAGACAGATAATTTGCTTGATGGGTTGTCTCAAGCTGGGCTAAGTGAAGGTAGTGTTTTTCAGCGGGCTACACTTGATCGAATTAAGTTAGAGCTTGAACGACAATACATATCACAAGGACGTTATGCGGCAAGTGTGACCCCAGAGGTGACCCCGTTACCTCGAAATCGAGTTTCCCTCAAAATCACCATTAAAGAAGGGGATGTTGCAACAATCAGTGGTATTGATATTGTTGGTAATCATTTGTTTACAGATGAAGAGCTGATTGACCTGTTTGAATTAAAGGCAACGCATTTTACCTCGTTTTATAAAGGTGATGATAAGTACTCCAAGGAACGGTTATCGGGTGACCTGGAAACCTTGAGGTCATTTTATCTTGATCGTGGTTATGTGAATTTTAATATCGACTCTACCCAGGTTTCGGTAACACCGGATAAAACTGAAGTCTATATCGCGGTTAACGTCAGTGAAGGCAAGCTATTTAAAGTTGACGAAGTGAAACTTTCTGGCGACTTGAAAGTTAAAGAAGAAGATTTGAAACGTCTTTTGTTAGTGGCGAAAGGGCAGACCTTCTCTCGTCAGTTAGTCACTCTGACTAATGAATTGATTACCAAACGATTGGGTAATGAAGGGTATATGTTTGCTAACGTGAACGGTGTTCCAAAGGTGAATAACGAAGATACCACCGTATCCGTCACTTTTTATGTGGATCCAGGCAAACGTGTGTATGTTCGTCGAATCAACTTTTTTGGTAATACTAAAACAAGGGATTCAGTGTTACGTCGTGAAATGCGTCAGATGGAAGGCTCGTGGGCGAATGGTCGACTAATTGAACGCTCCAAATCCCGCTTAGAACGTTTAGGGTTTTTTAAAGGTGTAACGATTGAAACACCGAAAGTCGCTGGTGAAAATGATCAGGTAGACGTTAACTATTCGGTAGAAGAGCAACCTTCTGGGTCGATTGGTGCCAGTTTAGGGTTTCAGGAAAGCAGTGGTTTTGTTTTTGGTGCCAACGTGAGTCAAAGTAACTTTTTAGGAACGGGTAATCGTGTGTCGTTTGCGGTAAATAAAAGTGATACACGAACTAGCTATAATTTTTCTTTTGTTGACCCTTATTACACCATCGATGGTGTGAGTCGGGGATATTCTGTGTATTTCCAAGAAACAGACATTGATGAAGACAATAATTTATCATCGTGGGCAACCGATCGGTTTGGCGGTAGTTTAACCTTTGGTTATCCAATTAGTGAAACGCAACGTTTAAATTTTGGCATTGGTTATGAAAACACTAAAGTTTACGCCAGCGCACGCTCATCTTTAGATGTACATAACTTTATTGGTTATGACTATGTTGAGAAAGATAATGGGGCATATACTCAAAATGAAAGCTTTGACACCGTATCGCTAACCGGTAGTTGGACAAGTAGCACACTTAATCGTGGTGTTTTTGCCACCAGAGGCGCGTCTCAGAGTTTATCTACGGAGATATCCGTTCCTACTAGTGAATTGGAATTCTATAAAATTAAGTACAACGGTCAGATCTACTTCCCTCTAACGCGAACCTGGGTATTGCGTTTTAATACGGATCTAGGGTTTGGCGATGGTTATGGCGATGATACACAGCTACCATTTTACGAGAATTTCTATGCAGGTGGTTTCGGCTCTGTGCGAGGCTATGAAGACCGTACATTAGGCCCTCTTGAGAGACAATCGACTGACGATTTTGGTGATCCTAACCCTTTTGGTGGAAATCTTTTGGTTGAGGGTAGCGTGGAATTGATATTTCCTATACCTTTCGTTAAAGATAAACGTTCCGTTAGAACGTTATTTTACTTAGATGGCGGTAATGTTTTCGATACACATCGTGATGATGAGGATGGGCTGGATATTTCGGTAGATGAATTGCGCTACTCAGTAGGTATCGGGCTTTCATGGATCACAGGTATTGGACCGTTAACCTTTAGTTTTTCTAAAACCATCAATGATAAAGAGATTGATGATACCAAGGCCTTCCAATTTTCATTGGGTAAGCCATTCTAAATTCTATAAAAACAACATATAAGATAAGTGAACGTTAAATAATGAAACTACATAAAGTAATTTGTACATTAGGTTTGGTAATTGTCTCCAATTTTGCCTTTGCCGCAGGGGAAGTTGTCGTTGTTGATATGCGTGCAGCGATTGTTAGTTCTGATAAAGGAACATTAGAAGCTGAAAAGTTGAAGTCCCAATTGGCGAAAGATGAAGCTAGTTTGGTAGCGTTGCAATCGGAACTCAAAGCATTGAAGGAAAGAATGGATAAAGATTCTGCTATTATGAGTGCTGATGAAAGACGCAAAATTGAACAAGAAGGTGCTGATAAGATGGGTGACTTTCAGCATCAGCGTAAAAAGCTTCAGAAAAAAGCTAAAGAAGCAGAGCAGGCTCTTTTCCAATCAATACTCCCTGATTTTGAAAGAGCGGTTAAAAGCGTGATGGAAGAGAAAAAGTACGGCATAATCCTTCGACGTGAAGCCGCATTGCTGGTGACTCCAGAGTTTGATATTACCGAGCAAGTTGTTGCAAAAATGAATAAGTAAGAGCGTTCTGTTGGTCGGGTGTGAATCCGACAAAGGAAATCACGGGTTCCCTGGCATTCGCCAGGGAACCCGTGGCTTTTGTGGGGTATGAGAATGAAAAATCAAAGCGATATATTGCCAAAAAGCTGGACCTTGGCTGAATTGGCAAGCGCGTTGGATGCTGAATTAAAAGGCAAGCCAGATCAAGTTGTCACTGGCTTGGCTACACTTGAAAGCGCAACTCGGGACACACTCAGTTTCTTAGCCAATCCGGCGTATGAGTCTCAACTAGCCTCAACAAAAGCGGGTGCCGTTATTGTTCACCCAAATCAAGCAGACTTATGTCCGGTTTCGGCGTTGGTTGTTGGTAACCCTTACCTGGCTTACGCCAAGGCTTCACATCTCTTTGATAATGCCCCTCACGTTTCAGCTGAAATACATACTTCGGCAAGTGTGGATGTTGGTGCTGTTGTTAGTAATACCGCCTCAATAGGAGCTAACGCCGTGATAGAGGCTGGGGTGACGATCCATGATAATGTCATCGTTGGCCCTGGATGTGTTGTTGGTGCAAATAGCGTGGTGGGAAAATATTCCCGGTTACATGCCAATGTTACGTTATATCATGGTGTTCAGATTGGTGAACATTGCACGCTTCATAGTGGTGCTGTGATTGGAGGAGATGGTTTTGGTTTTGCGAATCATGATGGGAAATGGCAAAAAATCGCTCAGTTAGGCGGAGTGACGATTGGCAATTACGTTGATATAGGTGTTAACACAACCATTGATCGTGGTGCGATAGATGATACTTGTATTCATGACTATGTGATTTTGGATAACCAAATTCAAATTGCTCACAATGTAGAGATTGGTGAAGGTACAGCAATCGCCGGTTGTACGGGCATTGCGGGAAGTACAACGATAGGTAAGCACTGTACGATTGCTGGTGCCGTGGGTATCGCTGGTCATTTAACCATTTGTGATGATGTTCATATCACCATGCGCTCAGCGATTACCCGGTCGATTACAGAGTCTGGCTCATACTCATCTGGAACTGCTATGTCTAAAACACGAGAGTGGCGTAAAAATGCGACGAGATTCAGGCAGTTAGACCGTATTGTCAAACGGGTTCAAGCTCTAGAGCGCCTTGGGAAAAAGTCTTAAGACCTGTATGGTTGCACCTTGTAACAAATGACCTTTTTCATTGTGACGGTGCTATGACATGCTTGCGACCTGATTTGATCGCTATACACGTTGTATTGGGCCTGCTGGCAGCAACACAACCATAAAATTTAACGTTTGAGAAAAGCAGTTATGATGGACATTAATGAAATTCGTTATTACCTCCCGCACAGATATCCTTTTCTATTTTTAGATCGAGTGACAGAACTGGAAGTTGGGAAGTATATTTTAGCCACAAAAAATATCACCATTAATGAACCAATTTTCGATGGACACTTCCCTGAGAACCCAATTTTTCCAGGGGTGTGTATAATAGAAGCTATGGCTCAGGCATCCGGAGTGTTGGCTTTAAAGACTATTGGAACCGGGGCAGAATCCAACAAAGCTTATGTTATAGCTGGTGTTGATAAGGTGCGTTTCAAGCGATCAGCGATACCCGGTGATCAGCTTATTATCCGCTCAGAAGTCATGAGTAGGAAACGTTCTATTTGGAAATTTAAAACAGAGGCACGGGTTGACGGTCAGTTAGTTGGCTCCGCAGAAATCCTCTGTGCTGAACGGGATCTAGACGATTGATACATCCACAAGCGATTGTTGATAAAACCGCACAAATAGCGGAAGACGTAGAAATAGGGCCATGGAGTTACATTGGCCCTAACGTAACCATTGATTCAGGTACGGTTATATCACCTCATGTGGTGATTAATGGGCCTACGACCATTGGTAAAGGTAATCGTATTTTTCAGTTCGCTTCGGTGGGTGAGGATTGCCAAGATAAGAAATACAATGGGGAGCCTACGCGCTTAGAGATTGGCGATAATAATGTCATTCGAGAAAATTGCACGATTCATCGGGGTACCATTCAAGATGAAAGCGTTACTAAAATAGGTAATGGCAATTTACTGATGGCTTATGTGCATATTGCCCATGACTGTGTTGTTGGAGATGACAATATATTTGCAAATAACGCAACATTAGCAGGGCATGTGAAAGTGGCATACGGTGCCATCCTGGGCGGATTTTCTGGCATACATCAATTTTGCCAAGTTGGTGCTTACAGCATGGCAAGTATGGGATCTATGGTGGTTAAAGATATGCCTGCTTTTGTTATGGTAAGTGGAGATACCGCAAAAGCACATGGCATGAACTTTGAGGGAATGAAACGTCGAGGTTATAGTAAAGAAACCATTGCAACATTAAGAAAAGCCTATAAAACCGTTTATCGACAGGGTCTTACGCTTAAGGCAGCCTTGGAGCAGTTGGAATTGTTAGAATCTAGTGCGGAGTTACAATTATTTATCGATACTTTGAAGTCGTCTAGTCGGGGTATTGTTCGCTAGTGAATTCAAACGTATCTTCACCTGTATCGAACAAGCGCCCCCTTCGTATTGCCATTGTTGTTGGGGAGATGTCTGGAGATCTCCTCGGCAGTGGTTTAATGCAATCATTAAAAAAGCTGCATAATAATATCGAATTTATTGGTATTGGCGGTCCCAAAATGATTGATGAAGGATGCCGGTCTTTATTTCCCATGGAACGTTTAGCGGTAATGGGAATTGTTGAGGTGTTGGGTAGGCTTCGAGAATTATTATCTATTCGAAAGTCGCTGGCTCAGGAGTTTATTCAAAATCCACCGGATTTGTTCGTGGGTATTGATGCACCAGACTTTACTATCCCTCTTGAATTAATGCTGCGTGAAAAAGGTATTAAAACAGCCCATTATGTTAGCCCGTCTATTTGGGCTTGGCGTCAGAAGCGAGTTTTCAAAATAAAGAAAGCGGTTGACCTTATGTTAACCTTATTGCCATTTGAAGCGGCTTTTTATAAGAAACATGATGTACCTGTGAAGTTTGTTGGTCACCCATTAGCAAATATTATCGATGTGGATCTAAATACAGACCTAGCGAAACAACATTGGGGTTACAGCCTTAGCGACAAAGTGATTGCTGTATTACCGGGTAGCAGAGGCGGAGAGTTAAAACATATAGCTCCGTTATTTATTGATGTAATGCGCCAGTGTTATCAGATGGATCCACGTATTAAGTTTGTCGTTCCCTTGGCCAATGCTGCACGTAAAGCACAATTTGAACGGCAGTTATTGCTCAGTGAAACAGACTTTCCGGTGCAATTGGTTGAGGGGCATGCTCGAGAAGTGATGGCTGGCTCTGATGCTGTACTTGTAGCATCGGGAACCGCAACATTGGAGGCGATGTTGCTAAAGCGTCCTATGGTGGTGGCATATAAGTGGGGGACGATAACTCACGCAATTATTTCCCCTTTAGTAAAAAGCCCCTATATATCGCTACCTAACTTGTTGGCGGATGAGGCGCTTGTGCCAGAGTTTGTACAGGATCAGGCTACGCCAGAAAATATTGTGCCTGCAATTTTAGAACAGCTAAATGATAATGAAAATCGCAAAAAGTTAACATTGCATTTTAATGATATTCATGGTCGGCTTCGTCAAAACGCCAGTGATGAAGCGGCGTTGGCATTGATGAAACTTATTGAATGCAGCTTGGATTAAGCTAGCTTTAATTCAAGATTTCGAAGTCTACAGAAACTATCATATCTCAACATTAGGGCTTTTTGACCAGTGAATGAAGTTAAAGCAAAAAACGTCGCCGAAACGCTAAACGAGCTTCTTGTTGCTGGTGTTGACGAAGTAGGGCGTGGACCTCTTGCTGGAGCGGTTGTTGCGGCCGCGGTTATTTTGGATCCTAATCATCCCATTGAAGGGTTAACGGATTCTAAAAAGCTGACAGAAAAAAAACGCGAATTACTATTTGTTCAAATAAAAGAACATGCATTAGCCTGGGCATTGGGGAGAGCAGAAGCTGAAGAAATCGATGATATCAATATTCTTCAAGCCAGCTTGCTAGCTATGAAACGCGCAGTGGAGGCACTGCCTGTATCCGCAAAACATGCATTGGTTGATGGTAATCGCTGCCCTGATTTACCCTGTACTAGCCAAGCAATTGTGAAAGGTGATTTAACTGAACCTTGTATTTCCGCAGCATCAATCATTGCTAAGGTTACTCGAGACCGAGAAATGGTATTGCTTGATGAGCAATACCCTGGTTATGGTCTTGCAAAACACAAAGGTTACCCCACCAAAGTTCATATGGAAGCACTAAAACAATTAGGCCCCACGGAAATTCACCGTAAATCTTTTGGCCCGGTTAAAAAGCTGCTTTAATACTATTTTGTCTTTATCGTCTTCGAATACACTATTTTTCACCTTATTAGGTTTATCGGTACCCAACACTTATGACACCAACATCTTTTGTGCATTTACGGCTTCATTCTGAGTACTCTTTGGTTGATGGTTTGGTTCGTCTTAAGCCCTTAATGAAAGCTGTTGTTGATATGAAGATGCCAGCGCTTGCCATTACCGATTTTTGTAATATGTTTGCATTGGTGAAATTTCAAAATGGTGCTGCTGGGGCGGGTATAAAGCCAATCTATGGTTCTGATGTGCTTGTAGAGGGAGTGGAGGAGGATGACCCGCCGTTTTTGTTAGTGTTGTTGTCGCAGAACCTACAAGGTTATCGCAATCTTACACAAATAGTATCGGAAGCCTATTTGACGGGGCAGGGGTCGGGTAAACCTGTAGTTAAGCGTGAATTTATTGCCGAGAAAAGCGAAGGCCTTATTGCTTTGTCGGGAGGTAAGCAAGGTGAGATCGGTCGAGCTTTGTTAAATGATGCTCCTGAAATAGCTGAAGCCCGCTTACAAGAAATGCAGGCTATATTTCCCGATCGTTTTTATATCGAATTGCAACGTACAGGGCGGCACAATGATGAAACCTATCTGCATAAAGCCGTTGATCTTGCTGCCAAGCATAATGTACCTGTGGTTGCGACTAACGATGTACATTTCTTAAAATCAGATGATTTTGATGCACACGATGTTCGGGTGTGTATTCGTGAAGGTTGGACAGTCGATACCAAAGATCGTGAACATGCCTATAGCGATCAACAATACCTTCGATCTCCAGAGGAAATGATCGAATTATTTTCGGATATTCCCGAAGCAGTTATTAATACCATTGAGATAGCGAAGCGTTGCACGGTTGAAATACCCCTCGGGACATATTACTTGCCGGATTTTCCCGTTCCTGAAGGTATGACGATTAATACTTTCTTGGAAGCTGAGTCTGAGAAAGGTCTAGAGGAGCGATTGGATTTTCTTTTTGACAGGAATGCCCCAGATTTTGCAGAGATTCGTAAACCTTACGATGAACGACTGCGTATTGAACTCGATGTAATTATTCAAATGGGGTTTCCTGGTTACTTCCTTATCGTTGCCGACTTTATTCAATGGTCGAAAAACAATGGTGTGCCGGTGGGGCCGGGCCGTGGTTCTGGTGCTGGGTCTCTAGTTGCTTACGTGTTAAAAATCACCGATTTGGATCCTCTAGAATACGATTTGCTATTCGAACGATTCTTGAATCCGGAGCGGGTATCGATGCCGGATTTTGATGTCGATTTCTGTATGGATGGACGTGACCGTGTTATCGATTACGTAGCACAACGTTATGGTCGTAATGCGGTATGTCAGATCATTACCTATGGTTCTATGGCTGCAAAGGCGGTGGTACGTGACGTGGGCCGTGTTTATGGTAAGGGGTATGGCTTTGTTGACCGAATTGCCAAGCTAATTCCGTTTGAAGTGGGTATGACGCTACCTCGAGCAATGGAAGAGGAACCTCAGTTAAAAGAGTTATTCGATAATGATGAAGAGGTTAAAGAGCTATTAACGATGGCGTTAAAGCTCGAAGGTATTACTCGAAACGTTGGTAAGCACGCTGGTGGGGTGGTTATTGCGCCTTCTGCACTAACGAACTATGTGCCTTTGTACTGTGATGCAGAAGGGAACAACCTGGTAACTCAGTTTGATAAAGACGATGTTGAATCTGCCGGGTTGGTAAAGTTTGATTTCTTGGGGCTGAGAACATTAACCATTGTGGATTGGGCGTTAAAAACCATTAACCCCACGTTAGAAAAGCAAGGCAAAGAACCTATTAACATCGATGCTATACCACTTGATGATAGAGCATCGTTCGAATTATTAAGACGTGCAGATACTACCGCCGTATTCCAGCTGGAATCACGGGGTATGAAAGATCTGATTAAAAAACTACAACCCACTAGTTTTGAGGATATTGTTGCATTGGTGGCGTTATTCCGTCCGGGGCCTTTGGGCTCGGGCATGGTAGATGACTTTATTGCGCGTAAACATGGTCGACAGAAAGTTGATTATCCACACCCAGACTTAGAACCTGTTCTTAATACCACTTACGGAACGATATTGTATCAAGAACAGGTAATGTTGATTCCACAGGTGTTAGCAAATTTCTCATTGGGTGGGGCGGATTTGTTACGTCGAGCGATGGGTAAGAAAAAAGCCGAAGTTATGGCGCAACAGCGAGCAGTGTTTGCAGACGGCTGCGCAAAAAATAATATTGATGCAGACCTCGCAACCAGTATTTTTGACACCATGGAATTTTTCGCGGCATACGGCTTTAACAAATCTCACTCGGCTGCTTACGCACTGGTGTCTTATCAAACGGCGTGGTTAAAAGCGCATTATCCTGCGGCTTTCATGGCGGCGGTAATGTCTGCAGATATGGATAATACAGAAAAAATCGTTATCTTGGTGGATGATTGCCGCAACATGAAGTTGGAGATCATTCCCCCTGACGTGAGTGTTAGTCAGTATAAATTCACGGTTAATGATGCGGGCTCCATTGTATACGGACTAGGAGCAATCAAAGGTTTGGGTGAGGGCCCTATTGACGCCATTATCAATGGTAGAGGTGATGGCGACCCTTATCAGGATTTGTTTGAATTTTGTCGTCGTGTCGATATTAAAAAACTCAATCGTCGCTCGTTAGAGTCTTTGGTTCGAGCAGGGGCGTTTGATGAATTAAAGGCGGATAGGGCGACGATTATGGCATCATTGCCTGATGCAATTCTGGCTGCCACCCAATATAAACAAAATCAAAATGCCGGCATGGCCGATTTATTTGGCGGCGGAGAGGCAGCGGAAGAGCTGGGTGGAGAGTATACGCCTGCACATGCTTGGAGTGATGATGAACGACTCAATGGTGAGAAAAATACCTTAGGTATTTACCTTACCGGTCATCCTATTGATCAATACGAAAAAGAATTGGCGAACTTTATATCCAGTCGCATCAATAACCTGACGCCGGGGGGGCGTGGTAGCAAAAGTACGATTGCAGGGCTTGCGATTGCTAGTCGTACGATGACCAACAAACGTGGCGCCAAAATGTCATTTATTACGCTCGATGATAAGAGTGGCCGTATTGATGTGTCTGTTTTTGCGGATGTTTATGAAGACTACAAAGACCTGATAGTTAAAGATGCCATGTTAGTGGTTGAGGGCGAAGTCAGTATGGATGAGTATGCTGGTGGTTTGAAGGTTGTGGTGCGGAAGATGTTTAGTATCGCGCAGGCACGTGAAAACTACGCGCGAATGGTGACTCTATCGGTAAATCAGGAATTGGTTAACGAGCAGTTTTCTATGCGTTTGCATCAACTGCTGGAGCCTTATCGTGATGATAACGGTTGTCGCCTGAGGATTGACTATCAGCGTCCAGATGTGAAAGGTACAGTGTATCTGGGGCAAGATTGGAATATCAAAGCATCACCGGAACTGATAAGTCAGCTAAAGGAATTGTGTGGCAACCAGTCCATTGCCGTGCACTATCGTTAGCACTGATTGAGAACTGCAGTTAGCGCCATAAAATGGCGTCTAAATAGTTGGAAACAATTTGCTACGATTTGGACTCGACACCTAAAGGCGGCTCCAGTAATGTAGGCCGACATAGTGAATACTGATAGCTATTTTGATAGCTGTTTTGATGACTATTGTAATAAAAAGAATACCAATACCTATTTAGTCTGAGAGATACGAGTTTATGAACCCCAATTATCTGGATTTCGAGCAACCTATTGCTGAATTAGAATCTAAAATTGAAGAATTGCGACTGGTGGTTGGGGGCTCGGAAATTAATCTCTCAGAAGAAATTGATCGCTTACACGACAAAAGCTTATCGTTAACAGAGAGTATTTTCTCTGACTTGACGCCTTGGCAGGTGACTCAGGTAGCTCGACACCCTCAGCGGCCCTATACGCTTGATTACATTAGCCGAATTTTCACTGATTTCGAAGAAATGCACGGTGATCGTACATTGGGTGATGATAAAGCAATTATTGGTGGAATCGCCAACCTAGATGGCAAACCTGTAATGGTAATAGGTCACGAAAAAGGGCGTACAGTAAAAGAGAAGGTGGCTCGTAACTTCGGCATGCCAAACCCGGAAGGTTATCGTAAAGCACTACGATTAATGGAAACTGCGGAGCGATTTAAACTTCCTATTTTGACTTTTATTGATACCCCTGGAGCATACCCTGGTATCGAAGCAGAAGAGCGCGGTCAAAGTGAAGCGATAGCGAAAAATTTGCTGGTCATGTCTTCTCTTAAGACACCGATAATTTCAACGGTTATAGGTGAAGGCGGATCCGGAGGTGCGTTAGCGATTGGTGTATGTGATCACCTGATGATGATGCAGTACAGTACGTATTCTGTTATTTCCCCAGAGGGCTGTGCATCTATATTGTGGAAGAGTGCTGAGTTTGCTTCGAAAGCGGCTGAAGCGATGGGTATTAATGCATCTCGTTTGAGTGAGCTTGGCTTGGTAGATCAAATTATTTCTGAGCCCCTAGGTGGTGCACATCGTGACCTTGACCAGGTTGCAGATAGTTTAAAAGCAGGCTTGGTTGAAAACTTAGATAGATTGACTTCAAAGCCTGTTGATACATTGTTAGAAGATCGTTATCAGCGGTTAATGGCGTACGGTGCTTTAGATTAAGCATTAGGTCATGTAAGCTGCCGTTAGTTTTTAACAATTAATGGTAGCTTTTGGCGACGTTACGTTGCTGAAGTGACGTGATATAACCATGGAATATTTGATTTATCCTGTCTTAGGTGTTTTTGCTGGCCTCACGGGCGGCTTACTTGGCATTGGCGGCGGACTTGTCGTTGTTCCCGTTCTCATTTTTACATTTACTCTACTCGGTTTTGATGATTCGGTGCTAACCCATATGGCGGTAGGCACATCGTTGGGAACTATCATTCTTACTTCTTATGGCTCTGTGTTGCAGCATCACCGGAAAGGTGCCGTGCGATGGGATATCCTTGGGTGGCTTACTATCGGTTTGGTTGTTGGCGCCTTGTTGGGCGCTGAAGTTGCTGGTGTGTTGAAGGGACGAATGTTGCAATTGGCGTTTGGTTGTTTTGCATTAACCATGGCCGCGCAAATGGGCTTTGGATTAAAGCCAAACCCAAAACGTGGCATTCCTGGGCATGCAGGACTAGTGGTTTCTGGTGCCTTTATCGGTACAGTTTCCTCATTGTTTGGTATTGGAGGAGGTTCGATCACTGTCCCATTTCTGTCATGGTGTAATGTTAAAATGCAAGAAGCAGTAGGAACTTCCAGTGCTGGTGGTATGCCAATAGCAATTGCGGGAGCGGTGGGTTTTGTGTATGCCGGGTGGGATATCGGGCTTCGGCCTGAGTGGAGCTTTGGGTATATTTACTTGCCAGCGTTGGTGGGTATTGGTGTGACCAGTGTTGTTTTTGCTCAGGTTGGTGCTAGATTTGCCCACAAACTTCCCGCAGCGACATTAAAGAAATTATTTTCAGTGCTATTAGTCGTTGTGGGCCTTAAATTGATTTTTGGTTGAAGTTGTTTTTTAGTTTGAAATTGTTAAGTTGTTCGACATGAGCATTATAAATAGGGCGTTAAAATGAGGTTCCAGAAAACTATGGGCACAAAAAACATGGTAAAACTGTTAATGATTGCTTTGCTAGGAGTGGTAATGACTATATCGGGGTGCGCCATTGTTGCATCCAAACATAAACTCTATGATGGCGAGGTGGCAAATGCGGTAACAATATTGTCGAGTCCAACGGTACAGGTGACGTATATCGATAATCGAGATATGGGTTATAGTTTTGTTGGACAAGAAAAAGAATTTTCGGTGTTACCTGGTGAACATACTTTAATTATCGAATATGCAGATTTTTGGAGTCCGGCTACAGGAGAAGATGAAAAAGTAGTGTCACGCCCAGTGAAATTAACTTTTACAGCAGAGCCAAGTCAAACCTATCAGCTTACTCATGAGCGATTGATGACATTGGAATTGTCACAGGCTTTTGCTAAGAAGCCGGTGTTTAGGGTGAAAAATATTGTTACAAATAATGTTGTTGATGCAGTGTTTGAAGTGTCCGCTCCCAAAAGTTTTGTTTCGCAGTTTAAATTTGAAACAACTCCGGAATATCAGTTTGTGAGTGATAGTGTTGTATCTGAGCCTGCGCTGAAAGGGTTACAAATAAAAGCAGATGTAGAGCCGGTTGAAAAAAATGGTGGTTTGGTAAAGACAAATGCTGGGCGAGTAGAGCAGTTACAACAGCTGTGGGCTGATGCAACGCAAGACGAAAAGGCTAATTTTTTACAATGGATAACAGTTAAATAAAAGACAATTGATTTTTAAAATTGACTCAATTTCAAGCAATGAAGCGTGAGTCAACTTTTCTTTGTTTAGCTTTGTTTTATTGTTTGTCGAATTTATAATCGATGAAGTATAAAGGTTAACCTATGCGATATTACACTAGTAAAAAGCCGTTGACCTCTAAAGCCATGTCCCTATACTGAATTCCGAGAGTCATAAAAGTGAAATGTTTGTGGCGTGGCACTGTTGGGGGATTTATATCAGTGCACCTCAGGATGAGGGAAAGAATATTGCGACCATGATTGAACAAGGTGTTTGGGGTGTTCATAATTTTAGCAGCGCCCCTATTGCCTTTCTTTTGTGATATTTGATTTTCTTTTGCGTATACATATTCTCTTTTGTGGCTAATATCTGGACCTTATTGGAGAGAATAAAAATGAAACGTAATTTACTCGCACTTGCTGTTGGCGCTGCTATTGCAATGCCTGGTGTTGCTTTAGCTGATGCCGCAACTATTTATGGTCGTATGGATTTGTCTTTGGATCGGGTTAGTATTGATAATGATACCGGTGGGGATGATACGGGCTCAAATTGGGAAATTAATTCTCATGCATCACGCTTTGGTGTTAAAGGTGATGCAGATCTTGGGAATGGTTTAAAAGCTATCTATAAAATTGAATGGCAAGTTTCTGGAGATGAAGGGTCTTACTCAAAAACAACAACTTATATTGATGACAATGATGATGAAGTCGATGTTTCAGACGATTCTGGCGATCTAAAAGCTCGTACTCGCTATGTTGGGTTGATGGGGAGTTTTGGTGCGGTGAAGTTGGGTAAAATGGATACCCCGATGAAAAAATCACAAGGTAAAGTGGATCAATTCGATAATTATGGAGCGGATATTGCTCGTACTGTTTCGGGGGAAGCTAGGCCCTCAAATGTATTGGCAATAACATCCCCTAAAGTTGCAGGTGCCCTCACGTTCAATGTTGCATTGATACCTGGGGAAGAGAATGATGTTGATGATTCAACTGATACTAATGTTGAAGATGGATTAGCTGATGCTTGGTCCGGTTCTGCTGTATTCTCAAATAAAGTTGTCTATGCAGCTTTTGCAATTGATGACAATGTTGGTGGTTGGGATACATATCGTGGTGTTGCCCAAATAAATGCAGGGAAGGTTAAGCTTGGTGCTGTAGTAACTGTATCTGAACAAGATAGTGATGCAGAGTCGGGTACTGATGCTGATGAGAAAATAGGTGTGGTTTTGAGTATTGCAATTCCTGTTGGTGAAAAGTTAACTCTTAAGGGGCAGGTGGGGTCATCTAAGTTTGATAATAATGAAGATGCTCCGGATGATGAAGAAATTAAGCAAGCAAGTGTCACTTTTGGTGCTGATTATAACTTCACTAAGCAGACAAAGGTGTATGCATTCATCGATTCGTATGCCGAAGATACTGATAGCGTAGCGCTTGATAATACTGCAAAAATGCTAACTCTATCTGTTGGCATGCAGCACAAGTTCTAAGTATCTTTAGAGGTTAGAAAAATAAAGACGCCAGCTATCAGCTGGCGTTTTTATACCCGTCATCAAACTGCAACATTTCAGACACCTTCTTGTCACACATGCCTTCCATACTCTCTCCGTCCTCACGAATGTTGGGGTTCGTGAATATTTTTTTAGATCTCTAGGAGAGATAATAATGAAACGTAGTTTATTCGCTTTAGCTGTAAGTGCCTCGATTGTTGCACCAACCATTGCCTTGGCTGAGGGACCTGAAGTTTATGGTCGCATGGATGTGTCACTGGATAATGTGTCTAAAGACAATGGTACTAATGAGATTAACGATTCAGGTTCTAATTGGGCTGTAACAGGGCATGCTTCTCGCTTTGGTGTTAAAGGGAGTGCTGAATTACTTACTAACCTTAATGCCGTGTATAAAATTGAATGGGAAGTTGATTCGGACGGTGAGGATGAAACGTTAAAAGCGCGTAACCGCTATGTTGGCCTTGAAGGTGGTTTTGGTTCTGTGCTATTGGGGCAAATGGATACGCCGTTAAAAGCAGCCCAAGGTAAAATTGATCTATTTGGAGATCATGCTGCAGACATAAAAAACGTTGTTGAAGGAGAGCTTCGTGCTAAGAATGTTGTTGCTTATGTAACGCCAAAAATAGCAGATTCAATAACGGCTAAATTAGCGTTGATTCAAGTAGAACAAAATGAAGCGGAAGGTGATTGTGAGACGTTGCTGGAAAACGATGGCTCTATAACGGGTGATGATTGTGAAAATGGTTTGATTGATGCGTATTCTGCATCTGTATCCTTTTCTCAGGGAGGTATGTATGCAGCCATTGCCGTTGATGACAACGTTCCCGCTAAGAAACTGAAAGAGAACGGTAAGCGTGTTGATACTACGCGCTTAGTTCTTGGTTATAAAATAGATGCGCTTAACGTCGGTTTCCTATATTCAAGCAGTGAAGAAGATTCTGAGTATAATACGAGTGCAACAGACCTTGAAGAGCAAACGGGTTATATCTTAAGTAGCTCCTACAAAATTGGTAAAACAGTGCTTAAAGGTCAGTACGGCTCCTCAACGACTGAAATGGATAACGACAAAGATGATATAGAAATTACCATGATCGCCTTTGGTGTTGAGCAAAAGTTTACTAAGCAAACGAAACTTTATGCGGAATACGTATTGTTATCCACTGATAACGCAGATCATGATGAGGGTGTGGATGAAGAAGAAAACACGCTTTCTGTGGGTATCCAGCATAAATTCTAAGCTGACTATATTTAGAGGAACATAAAAAATGCCAGCAAATGCTGGCATTTTTTATGTTCCTCTAAATATACAAAGAGTTAATTTGTATATTTTTGGAAAATCAAACTAGCATTTGTACCACCAAAACCAAAGCTATTAGACATCACACGCTCGAGGCCGGCATTTTCAACCGTTGTTGTTGCAATCGGTGCGCCCTCTAATGCAGGATCTAGATTTTTAACGTTGGCAGAGGCCGCAATAAAATCATTCTCCATCATTAATAAGCAATAGATAGCTTCTTGTACACCGGCTGCGCCAAGAGAGTGGCCAGTTAATGATTTTGTTGAACTAATTGCAGGGATGTTATCGCCAAATACAGCCTTCGCTGCTTTTGCTTCTGCAATATCACCAACAGGGGTACTAGTACCGTGCGCATTGATATAGTCAACACTACCTGCTTCTACCGTAGATAAAGCCATTTCCATACAACGTTGAGCGCCTTCTCCAGAAGGGGCAACCATATCGTAGCCATCGGACGTAGCGCCGTAACCGACGAGTTCACCATAAATTTTTGCGCCACGGGCCTTGGCATGCTCTAGCTCTTCAAGAACTAACATACCGCCACCACCAGCGATAACAAAGCCATCTCGGCTCTCGTCAAAGGCACGAGCCGCGGTTTCCGGTGAATCGTTGTATTTACTTGATAATGCCCCCATGGCATCAAATAACATAGAAAGGGTCCAATGCAGCTCTTCACCACCACCGGCAAATACAATGTCTTGTTTGCCGAGTTGTATTAACTCTCCGGCGTGACCAATACAGTGGCTACTTGTGGCACACGCAGATGCCATAGAATAGTTAACCCCTTTGATTTTAAAGGGAGTTGCTAGACAGGCAGATACTGTACTCGCCATTGTGCGAGGTACCATGTAGGGGCCGACACGTTTTACCGCTTTGTTGCGAGCAATGTCTGCAGCCTCAACTTGGTTGCTTGAACTTGCACCACCGGAACCAGCCACTAAGCCGGTTCGAATATTAGAAACCTGTTCATCACTTAGGCCGGCATCTTTAACGGCTTGTTGCATGGCGATATAAGCAAATGCCGCCGCATCACCCATAAAGCGCTGGGTTTTCCGGTCAATAAATTCACTTTTATCAATATCAACAGCGCCAGCAACATGGCTTCTGAAACCACGTTCTTGATAGTCTTCCTGAAAAGAAATACCCGATTTGCTTTCTCGAAGCGCATTAACGACGGTTTCTTTGTCGTTACCGATGCAGGAAACGATTCCCAAGCCTGTGACTACAACACGTCTCATTTTATATTCCTTAGAAATTCTCGGTTGATGTAAAGAGTCCAACGCGTAAGTCTTTGGCGGTGTAAATTACCTTGCCATCAACTTCAACAGTGCCATCGGCAATGCCCATAACCAGTTTACGCTCAATTAAGCGTTTTATGGTTAAGCGATAGGTTACTTTTTTAGCCGTTGGTAATACCTGGCCAGTAAATTTAATCTCACCAGAGCCTAAGGCTCTACCTCTTCCAGGGTTTCCTTTCCAACCGAGGAAGAACCCAACGATTTGCCACATAGCATCAACACCTAAGCAGCCTGGCATAACAGGGTCGGTTTCAAAGTGGCAATCAAAAAACCAAAGATCAGGTGTGATATCCAATTCAGCAATGATTTCACCTTTACCGTGTTCACCGCCATCTGCGGTGATCGAAGTGATTCGATCCATCATTAACATGTTAGGAAGGGGAAGCCGGGCATTGCCTGGGCCAAATAGGTCGCCGTGACCGCATGCAAGCAGGTCTTCACGGTCAAATGAATTTTTATCAATCATGTGTGAGGTTACTAACTGGTAGATATTTTGATGGTATGGATTGAAGGGCTATTTCTATATAAAAAGACATAAGATAAGCCGGTAGTTTCAACCCCCTGGATGCCACGTAATTCTTTGTTAAAGAAGTCTATAAGTGGCGCGGTTTATTATTGTTATATCGTTTGACATACCGCACCTTGATAATATCTCTTTCGGTGCAACAGATCGACCCCAAAGTACGCGGATTTTGCAACAAAATACGTCGAATCGCGCATATATCAAGGAATTAAGGGAGTGTATTTTATATGCTGCGGTCAAAGCGGCGTCTTAGGTTGAATTATGAATTGAGTTAACATTTGAACTAGGTGCTGAACTGCAGATAGAAATACCGTGTTACCTTGGAAATTGCGTATTGTGTTTTGTGTTACAGTACGCTCCCTAAATAACATCAAGCGAACACTAAGCTAATACCGACCCACCCATAGGTTAGGAGATTGACGTGATACCTGAAATTGGGCATTTTGCCATTATTATTGCCATGGTTATTGCTATTGTGCAGGCCATTTTGCCACTAGCAGGCGCTGCAAGACAAAATACCCGATGGATGGGGGTAGCTAAACCGGCCGCAGTGACACAATTTATTTTTATGTGTATTGCCTTTATTTGTCTCGCGTATTCATTCGCAACGAATGACTTTACGGTCAAGTATGTGGCAGGGCACTCTAATACCTACTTACCTATGGCGTTTAAGTTATCTGCGGTATGGGGGGGGCACGAAGGGTCTTTGTTATTATGGGCACTTACTCTCAGTGGTTGGACCTGCGCGGTGGCGTTACGCAGCCAACAGTTGCCACAACTTATGTTGGCTCGTGTTCTCGGGGTATTAGGTTTAGTTGCCGTGGGGTTTTATTCCTTTCTTATTTATACATCAAACCCGTTCGAGCGTTTATTACCTCAGTTCCCTGTAGATGGCGCAGATTTGAATCCACTGCTGCAAGATTTTGGGCTTATTGTTCACCCTCCCATGTTGTATATGGGCTACGTGGGCTTTTCTGTGGTATTTGCATTTGCAGTGGCAGGGTTATTGGGTGGTCGCTTGGATAGTGCTTGGGCTCGGTGGGCCCGACCTTGGACGGTGGCATCTTGGTGTTTTTTAACGGTAGGGATTGCGCTAGGAAGTTGGTGGGCTTATTACGAATTAGGCTGGGGTGGCTGGTGGTTCTGGGATCCTGTTGAGAATGCGTCTTTTATGCCTTGGTTATCAGGTACCGCATTGATACATTCTTTAGCAGTGACTGACAAGCGTGGGGTTTTTAAATCTTGGACGGTATTATTGGCTATTATGACATTCTCATTAAGCTTACTGGGAACATTCCTGGTTCGTTCTGGCGTGTTAACATCCGTTCACGCATTTGCCAGTGATCCAGAAAGAGGTTTCTTTATTCTCGTCTTTTTATTCATGGTAATTGGCGGATCTTTATTGCTATTTGCTATTAGAGCCCCTCGGTTACAGACGAACAGTCAGTACAGCGGTGTATCGAGAGAAGTACTGTTGCTCGCAAACAATATCATGTTGGTGTTAGCCACTGTTATCGTTCTAATGGGCACACTATTCCCTATCTTTTTTGACGTGCTAGGGTTAGAGAAAATTTCAATTGGTGCGCCTTATTTTAATGCTATGTTTGCACCCGTTGTCGTGGGGTTACTCTTTTTGATGGGTATAGGTCCGTTATTAAATTGGAAGCGACACAAAGTCGAAAGGTTAATTCGACCATTTATTATTGCTTTTGTGTCCTCTGTGATAATAGCGATGATTGCTTTAAATCTTTTGGGTATGTCTCTGTCACTTTGGGTTTGCTTGGCGGTGATTGTTGCTGTGTGGGTGGTATGGTTAACGTTGTTGGATTTTTATCGTAAAATGAATACCGCCAGCCAGGGTTTATGGGCTGGTTTTAACCGGCTTTCTCGCAGTTATAAAGGAATGATTGTTGCTCATATGGGAATCGTAATTACGGTTATTGGAGTAACGATTGTGGCAACACAAGATGTTGAAAAAGACGTAAGAATGCGAGCGGGAGATCATGCTGTTGTTGGTAAGTATGAATTTCGTTTTCGCGGTGTGCAGGAAATTCCAGGACCAAATTTTACTGCGCAGCGGGGCCAGGTAGATGTGTATGTTGATGAATCGTTGGTAGCGCAATTAACACCAGAAAAACGCCGTTATTGGGTGCAACGAAATACCATGACAGAAGCGGCTATCGATGCAGGGTTTTCTCGTGACTTATATGTTGCTCTTGGGGAACCTTTGGGTGATGGCAGTTGGGCGGTACGGATATACTATAAACCCTTTATTCGATGGGTATGGGGAGGGGGGGTGATTATGGCGCTTGGAGGAGTATTAGCAATGAGTGATCGCCGCTATCGGTTGAAAGTAACGAGTCGTTTGAAAATGCAACGCGGATTAATTGATAGCAATGGGTTAAATACGGGAACGCAGGCGTAGGCCAGACGTTAAAGAGGGTAAGAAAATGAAATGGATACGATTTGGCGTTCCTTTATTGTTGTTTGTAGTGATGGCTGCGTTTCTAGCCAAAGGTCTTGAAAATGACCCCAGGCATTTGCCATCGGCTCGTTTAGATCAAAAAATCCCAGAGTTCAACCTACCAACACTTAATGATGGTGCGGTTTTTGTGACGCAACAAGATCTCAAAGGCCCTTTGTTGCTGAACGTATGGGCAACATGGTGTCCGTCCTGCAGGGTTGAGCACCCAATGTTAAATGCGTTGGCCAAACAAGGGGTTACGATAGTAGGTTTGAACTATAAGGATGAGCGAGCAGAGGCTCAGGCGTATTTACAAAAATACCATAATCCATACTCAATCGTTATTTTTGATCAAGAAGGGGACTTGGGACTGGATCTAGGGGTTTATGGTGCACCAGAAACCTATTTCATTGATGCTAGGGGCGTTATTCGCCATCGCCATGTGGGTGTTGTGTCTGATGTGGAATGGGAACAAAACCTTTTGGCTATTTGGCAGTCTTTAGCTGAGGAGAAAATATGATATCTTTCGCTCGACTTTATGCCGTTGCAGCCGCCGTGCTGTTTCTAATAATGGCGACAGTCAGTATTGCCACCATTGATGTATATGAATTCGAAAATGTTCAGCAGGAAGAGGATTTTAGTGTCCTGGTACAAGAGTTGCGATGCCCTAAGTGTCAAAATCAAAACATTGCAGATTCTAATGCGGGGTTGGCAAAGGATATTAAGGATAGAGCCTATAAATTATTACGAGATGGAAAATCCAAAGAATACATCATCGATTATATGGTTGAGCGCTACGGGGATTTTATAACTTACCGGCCCCCTGTAACCAAAAAAACCTGGGTGTTGTGGTTTGGTCCTTTGATTTTGTTGGTTGTTGTTGTTCTGGTTTTGGTGTTGCGAAAAAGTACTGGCCCTAAACCTCAAGGTTCCGCTCATATTACGGATGAGCAAAAACAGCGTGTTGATGCATTGTTAGAGCGTTATGAGCAAGCGGGCGAGCAGGCAATTGCTGAGAATGAAGACCAGAATAACGTTCAGAGAGATGATCAAAAGAGGAAGATGTAGTAATGAGTATACTTGTCGGAATATTGTTCCTGATGGCGTTGGCTGCTACCGCAATGATTGTCGGGCCGTTGCTGGCGAAACCGCAGGTCGTTTCTGCTCGGCAGGATGTGTCTCGGGATGCCGTTAATTCAGTTGTTTTCAGTGACCGATTAGCAGAGCTACAGCTTGATGTTACTACCAATACTATCTCTCAAGAAGAGTTTGAAAAGCTGAAAATAGAGCTAGAAATTGGATTGTTAAGTGACGTTCCTGATACGTCAAAAGACACGACCGCAAACGATGAAGGGAAGAATAAAAGGGGCGCGCGGGCAATGGTGGCTGCGATTGCTGTTGTTATACTCGTACCGATAATGTCTTTAGGGTCATACTACCAAGAAGGTTATAGGCCAGAAGTTGAGACGTGGTTACAACTAAGGAAAGATATGGCCCCGGTTTTTGCGGCTTTAATGGCGGGGGAGAAGCCAAAAGCAGATGGCTCTGATCGAACGGTTGTTGATTTTGTGACTGCTTTGCAGCGAGAAGCTCAAGAAAACCCCGATGATGCGAATATGTGGCATATGTTGGGAATGGGGTATCAGCAAATGCAGACAGGCGAGCAGGCGGAGCAGGCATTACGACGGGCTTATCGTATTGAGCCTGATAATCCGCGTTACCGTTTGGCCCTGGCGCAATTACTTGTGGGTATGGAACAGGGGAAAATAACACAAGAAAGTGAATCACTTCTTTTGGCGGTTCTAAAAAATGACCCGGTGAATATGCAGGCGTTAGCTATGCTAGGCATGGGAGCGTTTTTTGCAGAGCGGTTCCAGCAGTCACTTACGTATTGGGAGCGGTTACTCGTAGTATCCCGAAAATTTAATGCACCTCAAGAAAAAATCGATATATTGAAGAGAAGTATTGCCGCAGCAAAGACGCGCCTTAATGCGAAGGGTGTGGTCTCGAAGAGTACCGATTCGATGGGGGGGCAAAAATCGGCAGAATCAGGTGCCCAGCTTCAAGTAACGGTATCGATCGATCCAGCGTTAGAAAAAACGTTAAACCCTACGGATACCCTATTTATCTATGCGCAAAAAGCGCAGGGCCCCAAAATGCCCCTAGCGGCGATTAAAAAACAAGTAGGAGAGTTTCCAATAACGGTAACCCTAAGTGATAAACAAGCGATGACGCCACAGTTTCGTTTGTCTAGTGCAGAGACCGTGATTGTGAAAGCTAGGGTGTCTGCAACACATAATGCGATACCTGCATCTGGGGATTTATTAGGTAAAAGCACAGTAATTAATTTGGTGGCGATAACGAATCAGCCCAAAAAAGTATCTTTAATTATTGATGCAACCGTCCCTTAGGTTCTATTTTTATTATTCCGTTTTATTGTTTCGTTTTAATTCAGCGCTAAACGGTTTATAACTAATACAATATTCAGTTATAAACCGTTTAGCACCTTCTCTCAAAAGTTATAAAAACAGACCTCTCAAACTAGTTAGGTTTGTGTTTTAAAAACAAACATTGCACACCGTCACATCATACCTTTGATCTATTCGTTACGTTGATCAAAATACCACTAATAATGAGGAAAATGCCACCAATTAGCGCTAATCTAAATGGATGGCAGGGTGAGTTATTCAGTGATTTTCTATAGGTGGCAATATGACTATTTCAACAACCATCAAGCGGTACCTAGATACTGCTGGTGTATCCTACAAAGAACATTCCCATCGACGCGAGGTGTGCCTGCGTACATTGGAGCAGGAGTTGGGATTGGATGCTCGTTATATTGCGGTGCCCACGATTTTACAAAGTGACAAGAACGCACTACTAATGACGGTTATACCTTTAACCCATGAACTCGACTTAAAGCGACTGAACGGTATGTTACGGCGCCAATTTAGTGTTGTGACGGATGCAGATGTGTTGTCTGAATGGTTTAATGATGTGGAACCAGGAGCCTACCCAGCACTCGCTATGGCGTATAAAATGCCACTTATTGTTGATAGAAACTTAATGACGGATCAGCGGGTGTTTTTTAAATGTGGTACCCATAATGGTTTAATTAGTTTGGATGGCGACGATTTCCAGTATTTGTGCTCTTCGGTACCCAAAGCGGTGATTGCAAATCGACGTTCAATGGATGACTCGTTAGATGAGCCAGTTATACAAGAAGGGGCTCAACGTTCAACTATTGATGAAATTAAGGAAAAGTTAGGAAAAATAAACCGCTTGCCAGCAATGCCTCCCATGGCTTATCAAATAGTACGTTTAGTAAATGATGCGGAAACCACCGCAGAACAGCTATCGGAAGTTGTTGAGTTGGATCCTAGTATTGCAATGCAAATTATGCGTTATGCCGGTTCTCCTTATTATGGGTATCGCGGCAATATAGATTCAGTTCAAGATGCTATAACCCGAGTGTTAGGCTTTGATCTTGTAAGTAACATTGCGCTGGGTATTGCATCAGCCAAAGCATTCAACATTGAAAAAGAAGGGCCGTTAGGGCTAAAAGCGTTTTGGCGGCATTCTTTGTATTCAGCCATGTTATCTCAAGCTATTGCACGAAAGGTGGGAGATATCGGTAAAATTAACCCGTCCACTGCTTACCTTGGTGGTTTGTTGCATAACATGGGGGTTTTATTAATCGGACACCTTTTTCCACCAGAATTTAAAATGCTGAATAAACTGATTGAGAGTCATCCCGGTGATAGTTTGCAAGTGTTAGAAAAACGCGTTATTGGATTAGGCCAGGCAAAGCAGGTGATTGAGTTAGGTCATAGTCAAATTGGCAGCTGGTTAATGGACAATTGGAATATGCCAGGCGAGATAATTGCTTGCTGTGAACATCATCATGATGAAAACTATAACGGGGAATTTGCAGATTACGTTCAAATAGTGCAAGTGAGCAATCAGTTGCTTGCAAGAGAAGGTATTGGCGATTGTGGTGTTATAGAAAGTAGCGAAGCGGGGTCTATGGACTCGTTGGAAGCATTTGACGTGCTTAGTATAGAAGAGCTAGAGGCCTTGTTTATGAATGTAATGGAGATGTGCGGTGAGATTGATGAATTAGCTGGGCGGATGGCGGCATAAAGTCTTTTTTTAAACCATTGACTAGGTTGTAGGCTTTTGTAACTCAGGGACGAGTGTTTTGTAATTATCTAGTCCATTCGCAGGGTAATCAGTTGTTTGCTCTTGTGCAACCCTCTGGACCTGTGTATGTTTGCGCTCCTATTCTTATGATAAAATTACCTAGCTTGATTAGTTCTGAGTCTATGTTTGATGCGTATTTGCATTAAAATTAGGGATTAGGGAGCAACAATATTCAGAATACCTGCATCTTCGCTGTTGCTGGGTTCGCAAATTTTATAAACAATTATTGGAGTATTAACTAATGCGTATCATTCTTCTTGGTGCACCGGGTGCCGGAAAAGGCACACAAGCTCAATTTATTTGTGAAAAATACGGAATCCCTCAAATATCCACGGGCGATATGTTACGGGCAGCGGTAAAAGCTGGCACTCCATTAGGAATTAAAGCAAAAGCGATTATGGATGCAGGTGAATTAGTATCTGATGATTTAATTATTGGTTTGGTTAAAGAGCGTATTACCGAAAGTGACTGTGAAAATGGTTTCTTGTTTGATGGTTTCCCTCGAACTATACCTCAAGCAGAAGCATTGCTTGAATCAGGTGTTGATATTGACCATGTTGTCGAAATCCATGTTGAAGATGAAGAAATTGTAAGTCGGCTAAGCGGTCGTCGTGTTCATGAAGCATCTGGGCGCATTTACCACGTTGTTTTTAATCCACCAAAAGAAGACGGCAAGGATAATGAAACTGGCGATGCACTAATTCAGCGGGCAGATGATACGGAAGAAACGGTTCGTAACCGTTTGGATGTTTATCACAATCAAACAGAGCCGTTGGTAAAATTCTATAACGAATTGAGTGAGACTGCAGAAAAAGCACCTGCTTATTCCAAAGTACCTGGTGTTGGTTCAATGGAAGATATAAAAAATGCAGTTTTGAGTGCTTTGGATGCATAAACCTGCATAAATAAAATGACATTAAAAAAGGGAGCTATATGCTCCCTTTTTTAATGTCATTTTATTTAATATTTAGGTTCTTTATAGAGGCAAATATAGAACCTAAATATACCCCGTTTTACTATAGGGTTTATGCCCCATTTTTTACTCTATTACAGCTCTTTTTTTTGTCACTTTGTCATGCCAAGCAAAAGGCTTTGTTTTTAATAAAAGCCACCCTCATTTATTGCCCATTTTATCCCTTTATTTACCCTCATTTTAGTACCAACCCTAAGCCTGTATTTGTATGGATTAATAAGTTATTAACATTTTTAAATGCTTCCATTTTACCGTTAACGATCCTCGACAATGGAGTGAAAGTTCTGAAAAATAGAAACTGCAGGAAGAGGGGAATCAGTTCCGAGGAGAACCCAAAGCGGATGATTTTTTAAAAAAAGAGACAATATTTTTTAAAAAATCCAAAAATATGAAAAAAAATCGTTAAATTTGTAAAAAAAATGGGTTATAGGGTGGAAATAAATAATATATTAAATATTATTCGCACGTGTACGTCACACATGTGTTTTTTTTGTGCTACTTTTTTTAGAGGTGCGTAATTTCTGTGTGCTGA
>MAAC01013514.1_pt1 | contig 34021 bp, 25 predicted proteins | sample 1115981 | NCBI WGS metagenome assembly MAAC01 (sample SAMN04961126, study PRJNA320927) | seawater metagenome | isolation source: sample BD02T64 sea water enriched with oil for 64 days | place: USA:Gulf of Mexico | collected 2013-07-27 | reverse complement strand
CGGTGTTGGTTTGGATATGCCTTTGCGTGTACCACATTTGGCACAAATGGCGATACCGTTTTTACAGTTAAGTAATTGTGATCTATCTAATCCTGGAGGGGTGGGCTGTGAAAATCTCCCTTTGTATGAACAGCTCGGAGCATTAAGTGTTGAGGCTGAGCACGGACTGGCATTTGGTTTTAACTTTGGACTGTTATGGGAGGTAACACCCTGGTTAACCTTTGGGGTTGTCTACCAGTCTGAGGTTGATTTGGAGATGGAGGGTGAATTTAGTTGGGAAAATAGCGACCAATGGATGGCGTTTGTTGGATCGTTACGTAAGGACCCGGCAATTCGGTTGGCAATGGATATTGTGGGTGTAAGGGGTGAAAAAAGGGTTGAGGGTGACGTCGCCATTGCGTTAACCATGCCAGAGCATTTAGCGCTGGGAGTCAGTGTGCGGTTAACCCCAAAGCTTCGTGTGAATGTTGATTATAAATTTACCGGCTGGTCTGCTTGGGATGAATTAGTTATTGAATTATCCAAAACCACGGATCTAATGGCGATTGCCAGCATTGGTGAGTTTAGCGCAGGTGAGGGGGTATCTTTGAAAATTCCGCTGGGGATGCAGGATACCTGGAACCTTGCTGTTGGGCTTGAGTATCAATATAACGATCAATGGGTATTACGTATGGGGGTTGAAGATAGACCCACATCAATACCTGAGGATATGAAAACACCCTTGTTACCTTTGGGTGATGGGTTGTTGCTTGGGTTTGGGATTGGATACGAGTCTGACTCCGGTGCTGTTTATGATGCGGGGCTTTCCTATTTTGAGAGCAAGATCAGTATGCCGGGAAATACCAGTGACTTTGGTAACAGTGAGGACCTGACTAAGCTGATTTATAACCCTTATCCTGGACAGGATATTGAGGCGACAACAACGGTTGTTATGTTTGAGGTGGGTGTTCTGAGACCGTTTTGATGAAATTTAACATATTCGTCGGTATTTTTTGATGTATTCAGAAGACGACCTGTGATGGATGTCTTCATAGTTTGAGTTCACTGTTTGGGCTGATCGTTATCGGAGAGAATAAAAATGAGATTATTGTTCTATAAAAAAGAGCATAAACTAAAGAATAATTTGTTTCATAAACTCATTTATACAGAAATTCCAGAGGGTTTTACCCATCAATGGATTAGGCCACTGTCGATTGTTTGGGGTATTGCAACGGCAGCATTATTATACGGATTGTTGTTTTTGTTTGGATCATTTGATGCATTTCAGGCGTTCTATCATTATGTTGATACGCCAGGAAAAGAAGGGTTGTTGTATTTGTTTTTGTTAGTTACATTTTTAGGCGTTGTTTTTCGGGCGTATTTTGCCGTTACGAGTATTACGCAACACGATGAGCATGTAGGATTTGTGTTGGAGGATCGATACGTTACTTTTGTAATCAGTTCGGTCATTATGCAAAACATTTTGATGGGTGTGTTGACGGTTTTTATTGGGTTACTTCTTTTGTTTTTTGATTATTCGGCCTTTGATGCTTTCGAACTGACCTTTCTTAGTGGTTTTTTTCTACGTGTTGTTGATGCAGTGCCAACCCTGGTGCAATTGCCTTATTGGCCCGCATTGATTGTGACTTATCTGGTTATTACGTTGAGTGAATATTGTTGGCATCGAATGGGGCATGAGTCGCGGTTATTGTGGCTGCTTGCGCATCGGCCGCATCATATTTCTACGACATTATGCTCTGCTACGGTGGTGGAGGCTGACCCTGCGTTTCCGTTAGGTTTATTATGGAAAATCATTGCACTAGCATTAATCGGAAGTGTTGTTGCTAAGTTGTTTCATCAAGGTAATACCTTTTTTATAGAGCTGGCGATGTTGCGGATGGGGTGGGGTATTACTGAGATATTTAATCACACCTCTGCTTTTTACGCGCGTATATTAAAGAACAAATGGATGTATTCTGTGATGACATTCTTTGGTAGTGGGCCTTATCATATCCTGCACCATTCATCGTTGCCAGAACATGCCATGGCAAATTTGGGCGGGGGTGTTTTTCTGATGTGGGATCGTGTTTTTGGTACGTATTTTAAACCTACCGAGAAAATTCCACCCTTAGGATTAACCGGTCAACCTGACATTTATCTGAATCCGCTAAATATGGCGTTGTCGGGGTTGTTACAGATCGTTTATGAATTAAAGAATAACAAAGGGATTAAAAAGCCGTTGCTGTTATCGGAGCAAGGGGTAGAAGTTTCATCAACGCCAGTTGATATGTCAATGATCGAAAGGGTCAATAAAACCAACGTGGCGGAGCCATTCTAATGAAAAAATAACGTTATCTTGTATTGCTATATTATCCTTACTTTCGGCTTTTTTGGTGGTTTACAGTTATCACCCAGAAGTTAACCTGGAGGTGATGAAGGCAAAGTATCAATATCCCAACTCAAAGTACGTCAATGTTAATGGGCTTTGGGTGCATTATTATGAAAAGGATTGGCCATTTACCTATGCTTGAAAGCCCAAGGATGGTAGAGAAATTTATGTTGGATTTTTTGAGAGGGTAATAAGGGATTTGAGTTGGAAGGCTGAAGTGGAGGTTTGAATTGCAGCCATGCTCGCTGTTTATCGCAACGGGCATGGACACTATTTGATGAGGTTTATTCAGATTCTACATTGTTATCAAAGATCTTACGTAGCGCAGGTAAGTGTTTGGAAACAATGGTGGTGTCTGCAGAGGAGGCACTGTCCATGGCCTTAAATGCGGCTTGGCTTTGCTCCATCATTTGCATCATCATTTTTTGTTGTTCTGGTGGTAGGTTGGCATTTTTAAGCTGCTCCATTGAGGCTTTCATCTGTGCCTTCATGCCGGGGTTTTGTTGCTCCATCATGGCGCTCATGGTTGCGCTGAAAACACGGTTGCTGATATCTGCCCATTGTTCGACGGATTTGAATCCATTTTTAGTCACCATGGCGTTGTATTCTTTGTAGTAACCGTTGGCTTTTAGCATGGGGGCGACATTGGTGAACCATTCCCCCATGGAGTCTCCGGCCTCGCCTTTATTCTTTAATGCTTGAGCTTCAAATTCTTTTTCATGTTTATCGCCCCATGTTTGTATTTCTGGCCAAGCGTTTATCCATTGAGTGATTTGTTTGTCGGTAAGGTCTGCTGCAAATGCAGGGGAGCTGATAAGTGAGGTGCTAATGGATGTGACAACAAAAACGTTAAGAAAAAAGAGGTGCTTGAGTAAACGGGCTGTTATTCGTTTCATAAGGCTTCCTGGCGCAGAATGTGGATGAACAGTTTGATGTGTTCTTGAGAGCTCTGCGCCAGTGTATCCCTTGAATTGTCGTTATGCTAGTGAGGTAGGGGGGTGGGTTGAGTTGCTGGTGGGTTTTTGTGATGTTGTTCTTGTACTCCACCAGATACCAATCAGCAGTACGACTTGTACTACAAGTCGTACACTGAGAAAGGCCTCAGGTACTTCAGGATACAAGTCAGGATGCATCCACATATGGATATTGGCCGGTGTCACAGCAAGTGTTAGTAAGAATAGGCCGTTGCCTGCCCATTGGCGAGTGGCGTAAAGTAAAACACCTAACGCTCCCAGTATTTCAAATACGCCACTGATATAGACAATTTCTAGGTGGTAGGGCAGGTAAGGAGGCATGATGTTGACAAAAAAAGCACTATCAACGAAGTGCCCAACGCCACCGCCAAAAAACCACATAAAGACGATACCAAGGGTGACCTTTTTGCCGATGCTTAGGCCTTTACTTGGCTCGTCGCTAGAGGTTGCGTTCGTCGTATTGTCGGACATGGGTTACAGGTTTCCTTTGTGTTGTTGTGCAAAATCAAGTATTGGGGTGATAACGGCGTTTTCTCGTCGTGCCTTATGATGATTGGAGGCGCTTAATAGGTCAACATGATCATAACCTTTGGCAACAATCAACGTTCCCAGAGGGTCTGTGTTTTTATCCACTTTGGCAAGACCTCGTTCGCCTGCTATTTCTAATAAGGGTTTGGTTCTGGCTGCTTTTGCATGCCAGAAGTTTAGACCCTCAATGGGGGCTGATTGAGATATGGCATCAAGCTCGAGTCCAACCCGTGCTGACATATACCATTCGGCGAATGTGCCGGGGCCTTGATAAATACTTTTGGCAAACAGTTTGATGTCGGTAACTTCCTCTTCTTCAGTTGTATTGAGGTGTACATCATTTCGAATGTCATCAAAATTGACCCAGGTATAGAGGGGTGCTGATGGTGTTGTTTCGGGTTGGTCAGGCGTATTGAGAGCATCAGAGTCTGTCATTGCGTCAGTGGCAATGTATAAGGTTTCATCGCTGAGTAGGTTTGCTAAATCAGGGACAATAAAATTAAGAATGGCGCTGAGCGTGGGGGTGAGAGGAAAGCTTTTTTGAGTGATATCCCCTCCTTGTAAAAAACCGACACTGGCTTGTAGGATGCCAACGGGCATAAAGTCATCGTCAAACACGGCACCTAATAACGCTTGGTTGGTGTAACGAAAGTCTCGTATGCCGGTGCCGTTATTCAGGAAATCACCCACGGAGCGGGAATGTATTAGCTTTAGCATGAGGTTGGTTGTGGGGCCGATGGGTAAATCTCTAATCAGTGTGGCTTCTTTATCTGGAGACCAGTCTGCAACCATTGCGAGCATTTCTAACAAGAAAAATGTTTCGGTATCAAGGACGGGCATTTCCATGATTCGGGAGATTTTTCCTTGTACCAATTTTTCGATGTCTTGTTGGTATTGTTGGTTTGCTTTGTCTTCAGAGTTTACAGCAAAGCCCTTTCGACCATAATCTAGATGATGGTCTAAGGTTTCATCCTTGGGCGTGACGTCTATATCAAGACGGATGAATCCAGCGGCTTGATTATACCCTGCATCATCTGCGGTATTCAGGTCACCATCAAAGTCCCAGCCGGCAAAACTGTGGGTTAATAAGCCGCCTAAGGAGTGCCCACCAATAAAGACTTTTTGTTGGCGTTGAATAGGATCGGGTACTAGGTGAGATAATACTGCCATGAGGTCTTCTTGTACGAGGGCTAACCCCATGTCAGATAACCAGGGTAAATCATCGCTAGTTTTTATGCCTTCAAAGGTTTTGTCGTTAATGGGAAGTTGATTGTAGTAATAGTCGATGGCGACGCTTACGTCTTTTTGTTGTTCTGCTTCTTCAAGTCCTGCTAAGTCTCGTAGGCATTGATCCCTTCGGTCGAGTACGACGACTTCGGCTATTTGATGTTGTTGTTCAAAGGCTTCTAATACCAATTGTTCCGCTAAATAATTAAATGAGCCAGCGCCCGCAAGAAGTCCTGGCATGAAGAAGAAAATGGTATCGGCATCTTTGGTTTCACGTTGATAGGGTTGGTTATTGGTATCTAACGTGGGGGTGAAGTGTAAGAACTGTACGTTATGACACTCTTCTGGAATATTGGGGAATTGGCTGGTAAGGAGGGATGTTAGTTGACCTTGTTTTATAGTGACGGCCTGTATGTTCTCCGTACTATCTTGTTCATTGCCTTGAGCGTTATCTTCGCTGTTGTTATCACTATTGCCATCACCATTACCATCAGAGCTGTCAGACGTGTCTGTTGATCGATTAGTGCTGTCGCCACCCGGTGATCCACTTCCACAACCAATGCTGGCGCCAATGAATAGTGACAATAGTACGATGGCGATGTGTTTTCTTGAGGGCAGTGAAAATGAGGTGTTAAGCATGTGGGCCGATCCTTTGGGCAGACTCTTATTCTAATTTGCGGGCAGTATCCTATGGTGAGTGACCAGGGATAAGAGTCTGCTAAGGCCGAGATTGAGGCCTGGGTAAGATTGAAAGGTTTATAAAATTGTTAGCTACCGTGACGATGTCACTTTAAGGGCCGCATGAATGATAGAAAAAACAATGAGTTAGCGGGTATTTTTGCATAGGGTCCGTTTGGGTCAATAGGGTTATAAAGGGCCTGGATTGCTGGTAAGCTAACGCTAAAGAATAGGCAAAAGAACGTTAAAGAGGGGTGTGCTTGTGGGGCAGATGATCAATACCGATGAAAAGTTGGTACCGTTAAATAATTATCCCGCTGGTTTGATTCGGATGATGCAAGAGGAGGGAGTTGATTTAGCGAAACTGTTACAAGATACGGGTATTACGGAGGTTCAGTTGCAGGACTTTTCTGCCCATATTTCTTATGCACAATACACGTCTCTTATTGTTAATTCATTGCGGGCATTTTCGAAACCAGGCTTGGGTTTACATTTAGGTAAGTACCTTCATATCGCCAGTAATGGGATGATGGGTATCGCGGCAATGACGAGTAATACGTTAGGTGATGCGTGTGAAATTCAGTTAGCGTACTACAAAGCCTTTTCACCATTAATGGTGGTGGATATGCATATCAGTGAGGGTAAGGTGCATTTTCAAACACATGAAGCGTGGGGGGCGGGGCGTTTGTTGCCGTTAGCTGTTGAGTGTTTATTCACGGGGGTTTATCACAATGCCAAAATGATGTTGGGGGTGGATCATATTGATTGTGAGATACGTTTGGCGTACGCGGACCCTGGTTATAGTGATACCTATAAGGAGACGCTGGAAAACCCGGTGCAGTTTGGGTGTGCGGTAAATCAGTTATCCATTGATGAAACCTTGTTAGCGCGGCTTTTAAAATTTCGAGACCCCAATACGTGCCAGATGGCCAAACAACATTGTCAGCGAGAGTACGCGGGTGCGGCAGCACGGCAAAGCTTGGTAACAAGAGTTCGTCGTGTTGTACATTATGAGCTTGATCGTTGGCAGGCTCTTGAGGGGCATGCATCACCATTAACGTTAGTGTTTGTTGCAGAAGAATTATTTATGAGCCCTAGGACGCTAAAGCGTAAGTTGAGTTCATTGGGTACGAGCTATCAAAAGGTGAAGGAAACCATTTTATTGGAACGTGCTGATGCGATGTTACAGGATAAAGGTATTACCGTTGCGGACATTGCTCAGCGTTTGCAGTTCTCTGATACGGCAAATTTCCGTAGAGCATTTAAGCGCTGGACAGGGAAAACCCCGCTATTACATCGGCAAGAATTGCTCCGCGTCATTCCAAGGGACGGGTTTACTGAATAAGAATCCTTGTGCGTAATCACAGTTTAATGATGCTAAAAATTCGAGTTGTTGTTGGGTCTCAACGCCTTCAGCGATGACTTTTTGCCCAAGCGAGTGAGCCATTTGAATAATGGCTCTAATTATTGCTTCGTCATTTTGATCTTCGCCAATATCCCTGATAAAGCTCTGATCAATTTTAAGGTAATCAATGGGGAATTTCTTTAGATAACTTAATGATGAGTAACCTGTTCCAAAATCATCAATGGCGATAGTGATTCCCGCCTTACGTAACACCTTTAACTGACGAATTACATCTATAGGGTCATCCATCAACGCGGATTCTGTTAATTCCAATTTGATATAATTTGCTGAGATATTGTGCTTTTCAAGTAATGTTAGGATTTGATGAGAGAAGTTTTTTTGTTTAAGTTGTTTTGCCGCAACATTAATGGCAATGGTGAGGTTTTTTCTTATATTACAGTGATCGCCGCCGAACCATTGATGTGCCTGTTTTCCGGCTTCTAGTAACATAAATTTACCAAGGTCTTCAATTAATCCGGCTTCTTCTGCAATAGGGATAAATATGCCGGGTGAAATCATGCCTTTATCTTTATGATTCCATCGCGCTAATGCCTCAAATCCCGAGATTTCATTTTTTTCAATATGAATGATGGGTTGGTAATAGGGTAATAGATCACGATTCTTTATGGCTAGGCGTAAGTCATTGGTAACCTCAAGGTGGCTTTGGATACGCATGTGCATATCATCATCAAAAAATTTAAAAGTATTACGCCCGCTTTTTTTAGCATGATACATGGCGGTATCTGCTGCTTTTGTGAGAGTGATTGCATCAGTTCCGTGTTCAGGGAAGCTGGCAATGCCGATGCTGGTACCAACATAGGCGTCCTTTCCAAACAAATAAAATGGTTGGGAGAAAATCTCAATTATTTTCTGCGCGACATTGGCTGCATCATTAATGCTAGTCATTTCCTGTAACACTACCGCGAATTCATCGCCACCCAGACGAGCAATAAGGTCTGCATTTCGTAGTGCGCTTTTTAGCCGCTCTGATGCTTGTACTAGTAATAAGTCTCCTGCGTCATGGCCTAATGTGTCATTGATATCTTTAAAATGATCAAGATCAAGAAACAGGACGCATAAATTATCGCCAACTCTGTGGGCGTTTGCCGTTACCTTTTCTAAAAACTCCCAATATAACGAACGGTTTGATAGTCCCGTTAACTGGTCAAATTTCGCTAGGTTTATTAATTGGTTTTCAATTTCTTTGCGTTCGGATATATCTTGAAAAATGATTACGCCGCCTTTGCGTTGGTCATCTTCGATAATGGATGATTGGGTGTATTGTACGGGGAATCGCGCTTGTTTATTTCGCCAAAAATGCGCGTTGTCATTTTGGTTACATTGGCTTTCATTAAACGTTTGTACAAAATCGGATGTCATCCAGTCTTTTGTTTTACTTAAGGGGTCAACAAAGTCTTTTATCGATTGACCGACTATGTCGTTTCGTTGTGCTGTGAGTAACGTGCAGGCTGCAGTATTGGCAAAGGTAACAATGTTTTCTACATCTAAACCTATTATGCCTTCTGCGGTGAAGTTTAGCAGTTGTTCGTGTTGGCGCTGTAGAAGTCGCACCTGTGTCAGAGCTTCTTCGGTATTTTTTCTTTCATTAAATAAGGCCAGTAAAATACTGACTTTACTAATGAGAATATTTTCATCGAAAGGTTTGTGAAGATAATCAATAGCGCCAACCCCGTAACCTTTTCTGACGTAGTTTTCTTGGTCCCCCGCTGCTGTAATAAAGATAATCGGTGTTAATCGATGTAATGGTAAGAAACGAATTTTTTCTACGCACTCAAAGCCATTCATGCCAGGCATGTTGATATCCATCAGGATGACGGCATATTCGTGCTCCTTTGCCTTTTCAATGGCATCGAGGCCGCTTAATGAACGGTCAATTACGGCGGGTAATTCTTCCAGTGTCATTTCTAATAACCGAAGGTTTATCTCTATGTCGTCAACAGTAAGGATTCTTGTGGTCATAGGGTTGTGCATGTCCGTGTGCTTTACTTTGGTTGTTATTTAAGTAAAGCACATAATGTGGCTATTCGCTTGCCTTCGAATGTCAGTTGTTTGACAGGTTTGTTATCTTGGTCCGTTTGTACTAACGCGCTAACGTTTATGGCAGAGACGTCGAAAAAACACCAATAATATTAAGGTGATAGCGCAACATTGGTGACATGATAGCGATCAGAAAAAATTACCTGCTACGCTCTAGAGAGAGGGGTATTTTATGAATGATGGTAAGGTCGGTTTAAAAGAGTGGGTGAGGCGCCTCAATGATGAGGAATTCCCCTTATTTGCACATACCGCAAGGAATATCGCGTCGTTGTCCGCTGATGATGAGGCGTCTGTAAATGAGTTGGCGCAGGTGATTTTGGGCGATAGTGCTATGACCGCCCGAGTGCTACGAATGGCGAACAGCGCCTACTACAATCCTTCAAGCCAGCGCATCAATACCGTCAGTCGAGCTATTGTTTTGTTGGGCTTTGATGTTGTAAGAGGTATTGCGTTATCTATTTCACTCATTGATACCGTGTTAACTGGCGGCCGCCATGATGCGGCGATAGGTGAGTTGGTTAAATCATTTCACGCGGCCATTCAGGCAAAGGAGTTTTCTAGCATCCGTAATACGCCAAATACGGAAGAGATCTTTATTGCGGCGTTGTTGAATCGATTAGGGGGGGTGGCTTTTTGGTGTTTTCCTTATGGTAAAGATACGGCGTTAGTTGAGGCGTACGCATTAGCCAAGCAACCAGAGGATGCCGAGAAAGAGGTGCTGGGGTTTACTTTGGAGCAACTGACTTCAGCGTTATCAAAAGATTGGCAGTTAAGTACATTACTGATGGGAGCGCTGAGGCATTCAGATACTAGAGATAAGAACATTCTGGATATTGAGCGAGGGTTTCGGTTAGCTAACTCGGTTGAGAAGGGCTGGGATGCTAAACCTGTGGTATTGGTATTGGAAGAAATTAGCGAAGATATTAATAGGCCGTTAAAAATTGTTAAAGAAATTGCCTATAATAATTCGCAGAAAGCGGTTCGGATGATTGAAAAGTTTGGTATCCAAATCGCCGGTCAGTTTATACCACCTTTGCCACAAGAGCCTGCGCCAGGAATGGACGTGGTTGATAGGCATTTAGACAACCCGGTGGATTTGCAACTGGATATTCTTCGTGAGCTGTCGACGATGCTGAGCGAGCAGGTTGATTTGAATACAGTTCTTGGAACCGTGTTGGAGGGTATTTATCGGTCATTGGATATGGATAGGGTTGTGTTGGCTTTGATAGTGAAAAAAGGGGAGAGGTTAGTTTCAAAGTTGGCCTTGGGTGAAGATCGTGTTGGTTTTGGAAAACTCTTTGATTTTCCGTTAAATGAAAAAGAGAATGTTTTTACACATTTGCTTGAGTTAAACGAACGGTTATGGATGGATAGAAAAACACGGGCGGACTTAGGCCCCTTGTTAACGCCTGATATTTACGCTGCAATTGGACAGGTAGAATTTTTTGCAACGCCAGTCTGTGTTGCGGGTAAACCGAGAGGGGTTATTTACGCAGACCGCTCTTTAACACGGGAGCCGTTAGAAAAGCATGCCTTTTTAACATTCCGCCATTTCTGTGAACAAGCCAATATCGCTTTTACGATATTGGGCCGATAGCACCCTGGCGTATCCGACGTTGACGTACTATTTGTTAGCCAACCTCAGATAGAGCATATTTTAGAGCGCCTTCATCGACAAAAATTGTCATATTTTTAGTTCGTCGAATAATTGAGGAAGGGCTCATTCCTAACATATCTTTAAATACATGGTTGAAATGAGAGGCGTCTGAAAAACCGGCTTCTAGTGCTGCTTCGGTAATGGAGCGACCAAAGGCAAGTAGTGTTGCGGTGACAAAGAGCCTGTGCCATAAGCGGAAGCGGCGGATCGGGATACCTGTTGTTGCTTTAAATAAACGTTGTAATGTGACCTCCGATACGTTGATACGTTTTGCCATGGCTTTGTTTGTGTGATTAATTGAGGGGTCATCTTGAATGAAATCGATGATTTCAACAATTCTTGGGTCTGTGGCTGGACGTTTGGGTGCTTCAAATATGGATGGAAATACGGCGTGTTCGATTAATTTTTTCGCTTCTTTTTGGTCGAGTGTATGACATAACATTTTTTCAAATGCAGCCGCTTGCATGATTTCTTTTTTGTTACCGACGTGAATTTCACCCACTTGTTCTTTCATCGACTGCCTTAAACGGAAAAAGTCTTCGTTGTAGGGGTCGAGATAACAGTTTGCGATACGGTGGCCATTGCTATCTATAATAAAGGGTACACCAGCGGGGATTAGAAAGGAGTTTCCGCTGACAGTTTCACCAGAATTGCATTGAGTAATGGATATGGGGCCATCAATGCCAACCAGCAGTGATGCCGCTCCTTGGGTGAGAGGGCTGAAATCTGGGTACTCGCCAATATATAAAGTGCGTGATTCCCAAAGGTACAATATGGATGGTGTTGTGATGGCATGAATCATAGGGTTACCATTATCGTTTTTTGTTTTTAGTATTATCTTTATTATTCTTAGTTTTTATAACGAGCTGAATGATACCTAAACGCAAATAAGTAAACAAGCGTTTACTGAATGGTAATTCTACAGTGTTAACTCCGGGTCAAGCAAGTGTTACAGAGTAAGTCTTTGTAAGGTTCGAATATGTCCAATTCCTACAATCAAAGTGAGCATCCAGTTTCATATAGTAATTAATCGTAGAGAATTAACGTTCGTAAAAAAAATGGAGTGAAAAGTATAATATTGTGTTGTGCATGCCTAGAGGTTAGGGGTTCTCAAGGTTTTTTGGGAATTGGGTAACCCGAAAGTAAGCGGGTGTTGTTGCGATGTTTCGGTAGACTATTAATTTATTGATCAACTTTTTATACAAATCAATTATTGGGCCTAATGATTGATTTGTGTTTATTTATGTTGATTGGGTTATTATTTATGGGAGTTCGTGTGTACACTTAGGTGAGTATGACGCGATTTTTACTCTTTGAACTCAATGGACGAGGAGTGAATCTCAGCCTAGACTAATTGTATAAATTAATGGTGGTCGTTAGGTTTGAGATGATTTAATGGGTGAAGAAAGGAGTCTAAACAATGAGGCGCAGGAGCAGGAGCCTTGCGAATACCTGCGATTTGCCCGGCTAACTCGTTGTCAGACTATTGAGGCATTGGACTGCGCACTAGAAAAGGTGTTCCAGGAGTTGTTTGGTTCAGCGGATGTGTCGGTTATGAGGCCAGAGGGCCCTCTAGTTAAGGGAGACGGCGTGCGGCATATACGCGTGTCGAGTATGGAAGATAATATTCGTGATGTGGTTGTCGGTGACTCTCTACGTAGCCCCAAACGGAGGTATCTTGATGCAATCTTAGAGGTTTACGGTAATCATTATGATTTATTGCTTAAAAATCAAGTAGATAAGCTAACTGGGTTGTCTAATCGACAATTGCTTGATGAAAAGATAAGTCGATTAACCGTAAATAAGAGTGTATCGGATAGACGAAAAAATGAACCTGAACGGATTGTTGTAATCTTTGATATTGATCACTTTAAGTTAATTAACGATAGGTTTGGTCATTTGTACGGTGACGAGGTGTTAGTATTAATTTCCCATATGATGAAACAGGCATTCAGAACCGATGATTGGTTGTTTCGTTATGGTGGGGAGGAGTTTCTGGTTTTTCTTAACAATGTTGATATTGATCATGGCCGATCGGCGATTAATCGTTTTCTTCAGCGGGTGGAGGATCATGATTTTCCTCAAATAGGTAAGGTGACAATTTCTTGTGGTTATACCTTCTATAAGGCATATGAGAATTTTTCGACAATTTTTGATCGTGCAGATAAAGCGCTTTATTTTGCTAAAGGGAATGGTAGGAATCAGTCACGGTTTTATGAGGACCTTGTGGCGAATGGTGATATTGAATCTACGGAACGAGATAGTGATATAGATTTGTTTTAGTGTGTTTTTTAATCGTTTAACCCCAGTGGAAGCACCTGACAATGAATGCCAACAATTTTGAAAAACACCGAGAGCCCTTGAAAAACCAGTGGACTCATTTGTTAATGAGCAAGTCCTTATGGTTAGCCCCCGTTTGCCTCTCGGTTATTCTGGTGTTTATTGCTCAGTTCAGTTTTCTTGCATTTCACACCTTTGCCGAGCTTTTTGCCATCATTATTTCATTTGTGATGTTTTCGTTGGCGTGGTCTACGAGGATGTTTTCGGTTAACAGTTTTCTATTGTACCTTGCTTGCGGATATTTTTGGATTGGCTCCTTAGATTTACTGCATACACTTTCTTATAAAGGTATGAATGTTTTTAGTGAAAATGACGGGGATACGTCAATTCAGTTTTGGATAGCGACACGATACTTTGAGTCGTTGTTATTGTTGACCGCTCCATTCTTTGCGCGAAAGATAGTAAATGGGTATATTCTTCTTGGTGTGTTTGGTGTTGTTGCTTTTGTTTTGTCGTTCATTATATTTTCAAATAACTTTCCGACAGCATTTGTAAAAGGTGAAGGGTTAACAGATTTCAAAATATACAGTGAATATCTTATTGATTGTATTCTGGCGTTAGCGCTAATTGTTATTTATCGAACGGGGGATTCGATTTCTCCGCGAGAAAGATTGTTTATTTCTTTATCGATCGTTTTTACCATGATTGCTGAGTTAGCATTCACCCTCTATGTGAGTGTGTTTGGACTTTCTAATCTTGTTGGACATATTTTTAAGCTATTTTCATTTTGGTTGATATATAACTCCATTGTTGTGTCGAATTTGCAAAAACCGTATGCAGTATTAAAAGAAAGCCGAGAAAGATTTAGAGAGCTTTTTGAGAATTCTGAAATATCCATATGGAATGAAGATTTTTCTGCTGTTTATGACGCGTTGGAAAAGTTGAGGCGTGATGGGGTTGAGGATTTAAGAAGGTATTTATTTGAGAATAAAGCCATTTCTCTGGAGCTGGCGCGTATGGTTAAAGTGCGTGATGTCAATGCAGCAACAGTGTCACTTTTTTCTGCCAAATCAAAAAAAGATTTTCAAGAAAATATTAGTAATACTTTCGGTCCAGGAGCTACCAATATTTTCATTAGTGAGCTTTGTGCAATCTGGGACAAAAAAGATAAATTTCGAGAAGAAGCGAAATATTTGTCGTTTGATGGTCGAAATATTGATGCTATTATTTCATTTCAAATACCTAAAACGAAGAAGGGGTTTGGCAGTATACCGGTTAATATTATTGACATTACTAAACGTAAGCGGGATGAGATACGGATTTGGCAACAAGCAAATTTTGACTCACTCACCGGCTTGGCCAATCGAAATCTTTTTTCTGAACGTTTAACCGAAGCAATAGAGGCTTCAGAAAGTAACAAAAATCGATTGGCATTGATGTTTATTGATTTAGATCGCTTTAAACATGTAAATGACACACTGGGACATTCTATCGGTGATCATCTTCTACAGGAAGCATCAGAAAGGATTGTTCAATGTGTTAGACAGATAGATATCGTTTCGAGACTGGGTGGAGATGAGTTTGCGGTTTTGCTATCAGAAAATAATGATGAGGGAAAGGTTAGAGTTATTGTCAAAAATATATTGGCGTCGTTATCCAATCCATATTTCTTAAAAGGTAACGATGCTTTTATATCTGCCAGTATTGGCGTAACGATTTTTCCTGATGATGGAAGAACAGCGGAGACATTACTTAGAAAAGCTGATAGTGCAATGCACCTGGCAAAAGAAAGAGGACGAAATGATTTTCAGTTTTTTACGCAAGAAATAGATATAGGGGCGCAACGTAAGCGAGAATTGGAAAAAGCACTTCGAAAAGCAATGGAGAACAATGAATTTTCTCTACACTACCAGCCGATTATTGATGCTTCAAAGGGAGGCGTAGCAAGTGCCGAAGCGCTTATTCGTTGGCGTCATCCAAGAAAAGGGCTTATTTCTCCTGTTGATTTTATTCCATTGGCTGAGGAAATTGGACTGATTCTTCCTATTGGCGAATGGGTGTTGCAGCAGGCTTGTAGGGATGCAGCGTCTTGGGCTGAAATATTCGACCAACCCCCTCGTATAGCGGTTAACTTGTCGAGTGTGCAATTTCAACGTGAAGATATGCCTGCTTTAGTTAAGCGCACATTGGAGGAAACAAAACTTCCGGCGTCTCGATTAATATTAGAGATTACGGAAGGGCTTTTACTTTCAGATGATAACGTAACATTGGATCAGCTTAATGGCATAAGATCCCTTGGTGTCGCTTTGTCGATTGATGATTTTGGGACGGGATATTCATCTCTAAGTTATCTAAGCAAGTTTCCCGTAACAACGCTGAAAATAGACCGATCATTTATTATGAATTTGCCGGGGAATGTCGAGGAGGCAGGGTTGGTTAAGGCAATTTTGTTGATGGCAGAAAGTTTAAATTTAGAGGTGGTTGCTGAAGGTGTCGAAACCGAAGAGCAATCAGCTTTCTTACGAGAGAGAAATTGTCAATATATTCAAGGATACCTCTATAGTAAGCCATTACCGGGGGAGGAATTTGTTGAGTTTTTGAAGCGTTAAGATAAAGAAATTAGGGCTAGTAACGTATTCTACAAGCCCATGCCAGAAGGCTATACTACAAACCCCGTTGCCATTCTTCTCGTAAATGAATGGACCCTGGTCGTTGAATAGCGTCATCAACTTGTTGTAATAATGCAGCTTTATCCTTTCCCAGAACCCCTTTAAGTACAAGATAGTTGGATGCATGATCACTGCGAAAAATGGTGCTTGTTAAATTTAAATTTTCCAATAACAGGCGGATTTCCTTGAACAAGTCGTGTTGCTCTAATATTTCAAATGACTGACTAAACCCTTCTTGAACTCTTTCTTGGCCCATAGGGAAAGATACTACAAGGGTGGATAGGTATTCTGGCTGGGCTTCATTCATTAACTTTGCAGAGTTAATGGCATGTTGTTCCGAGTGCTGCTTTCCACCCATTCCATTTAATATCATTACCGAACTTTTCATGCCTGCTGCTTTGATTTTCTTCAGTGCGTCGAGAGACGTTTGATAGGTTTCACCTTTTTTGATTTTCTCCAAGACAGTGTCATCGCCACTTTCGCAGCCAATATACATTAACGATAGACCCAGTGCTTTTAGTGCCTTAAGATCTTCAACCGATTTGTTTTTAAGATTTCTTGGCAAGCAATAAGAAGAGACTCGTTGAATGTTCGGAAAATATTGACGAATTAGCGTGAGTATTTCTGTGAGACGGCGAATGGATAAAGTCATCGCATCACCATCGGCCAGAAAAATACGTCTAATTTGATGTTGATGGGGTTGAGCTTCTTGAAGGATTTTTTCAATATCGTCAATAGCGGTGGGTTTGAATTTTTTTTGTGAAGCAGTATACATGTCACAAAAGGTACATTTATTATACGAGCACCCATTGGTGACTTGTAGAATAAGTGAATTGGCCTCGCTAGGAGGCCGAAAGATAGGTTCAATATACTGCATCATAATAGACTATTTATCCCAAGGGCCTTTGAGCGCTTGACGTTGGTGATGGATGGAAATAAGGGGCCCCAATTGTAAATGGTCACTGCCTTTGAGGGAGATAAGGGGGGCTAGGCCACCGCTGGTCAGCGCTTCGAAAGCGGATTCGGTAAGAAAGGTTTCGGCGGTAGGGATTTGTGCTTGTTCCCCGTCATCATCGTAAAACGCCATGGGTAAATTATCGAGTTGATTGATGGTGCCGGGGGACATTTTCCAGTGTTGTTCACTAAACCCTTGGCATAACGCTATAGCGTGGGCAATCGCGCCATTACACCAAAGAAAGTGCTCAGCATTAAAGTCGCTGCCGGTTTCCTCTAGATCAAATGCTTCAATACGTTGTGATTTTTTACCGTAAGGGTAACGTATTAGAAAGCGTGGGCTGGCAAGGGAAATATATTGAGATTCTGGTAGTTCACGAATCGCATTCCAGGTTTCTTTGAAACCATCTTGGTAACTTTGCTGCCAGTCAGTTGAATCTTGCTGGTAAAAGTAACTGGTGCAGTTTACCAAAGATGGGCTTCCTGCAGCAATAAAAGGGGTGTCTGCACTGGCCATGACTTTTGCCAAAATTCCAAGCATTAACGCATCGTTTTTGGTATCAGAAAATTCATACAAACCTACAACGGTAGACCAGCGATCGTCATTGGTAGGTAATACGGCGGCGTCATAAACAAGCTTTGAAAAGTTTGATTGCGTGGCATCTTGGTGTTCTGCAAGATCAATGAGTAACTCTTTTTTACTTTGAGATAACATGCGCAGTGTTAATTGACTATCCGTTTCTACCCTGCGGGTCATCATGTCTAATCCGCGCCATGCTGCTTCTAATGCTTGAAACTCTGGGTGATGCAGTAATGCTGCCATGGTGCTGGAAATAGTGTGGTCGAGCGCATCAATATAATGTTGTTTTTGTGGGTTGGGAGCAGGTGTTACATAGGCAGCAACGGCATCCTGGATTAGGCTAGTGACTAATCTGTCTGCTTCTGTGGATGCGCTTCCAGAGTTATCGCTACCCCCTAGAATGCTATCGAGCAAACCTTCTGTCGGCGAATTATTGGGAGTCTGTGCATTTGAGGTTGCTGGAGGTGTCGTTTTAGCGTTTTTTTTGCTCTCTGTTGCAACAGAAAGCCACTGATCCATTTTTTTTGCAGCAGCTTCAAAGGAGCTGTCTTTGTTGAGCTTGCGACGTAAGGTGCGAAATTCTGAGAATAACTCGATATGTTGATACAAATAATCTGGATGAAATTCATCGAGATTGCTGAAGGTCATATTAACCATTTGTTGATTTTCTTCAGCGCTTTTGTCGCCAGGTCTATCACCGATAGGTAATGAAAGGCTTGGTTGTAACTTTGCCATTACCTCTTCGAGGTTGTCACGGTCTACTTTGATCGGTTTGCCGTTACCGCCGGGTGAGCTTAGATTGTTACCAAGAAAATTGCCGATAACCAGCATATTGAAATTCTTACCAGGAGGACGGTTTGCGGCAGGAACTCTACTGTCTTTTGTTTTTTTGCCAAATTCAAAAGGGATAGCGCCAGTATTTGTTTTTGCTGTCATCGACATGTTCCTTATTATGTTTGGATATCCCCACATTCTAAAGACACAGAAACAACAAAGCCAGCTTCATAAGCTGGCTTTGTTGGGACATTAAGCTTTACTGCGCGCGTAAATATTAAACCGCTATATTAGGCAACAAGAGCTTTAACGCGTGTTAGCTGATCTGCAATAGGAGCAGGAGCGCGTTCGATAACGTTTTCTACTAATTCGTCTGCTTGTTGGCGTATACGCTCAACACGGGCTTTCTGAATATCAACCTTTAGTTCAACGCGTGAAATCTCTGCTTTTACTCGATCTTGTTGAGTCATGGCGATAGCAATAAGGTTGTGACGGTTTACGTTGCTAGAAATACCATGTTTTTGTAGTTGAAAGCCTAAGTTGTCTAGTTGGCTAAGTGCAAATTCAACGATTTTCTTAGTGTTCATAAGGGTTTACCTAGTTATATGTCTGCCACTTGATGGGCGGAATCTTATTGTTGCTTTCTCGATCGCAAAGGTACGCGGATAAATTAGAACTGACAACCTAAAAGGTGGTTGAAAAATAGTCGCTTTGTTTTGGTGCATAAATACCATTTTACGGCTATATCTTAGTTAATGGAATTGACTGTTTCAGGAGGGCGTATTAATGTGGGAGCAAGGGTATACTACACCACTGCTTAACTAGATTGTTATTGATCAGCAACTACATGGAGCTTTAGAGATGTCTAATATGACGATATTGCTAGTAGAAGATAATCCAGATGATGAGATGCTGGCGATTCGAGCGTTAAAGAAAACGGAAATCGAAAGTAAAGTCGTGGTTGCTAGAGATGGGGAGGAGGCCTTAGATTACCTCTTTGGTACCGGAAAGTATGAAGGTAGAGATATTAAAGAGCAGCCTCATGTTGTGTTCTTAGACCTGCAATTGCCCAAGTTAAATGGCATTCAAGTATTGCAACGACTGAGGGCGAACGAAAATACTAAAGCGTTACCTATTGTTTTGTTAACATCTTCAGATGAGCAATGTGACATTATTAATTGTTACAAGAGTGGCGCAAATAGTTACATCCATAAACCGGTTGAATTTAGTGAATTTACCAGCCAGGTTCGAGCATTGGGTGAATATTGGTTAGGAATTAACCGGGTGCCTGATCGTCTTAATTATTAAGCTGGTTATGCGATAAGACTTATTGGCTAAATGTGACCTTGTTGATTGTCAATAGTACTTTTCCCCTGCCTTATTCCGCTTAGACCCGCTATTATAACTGCTCATTGTGGCGTAGTTAGTAGTTGATGAATGTTGAAACTGTTTGATTGGAAGTACATTATTGTTGGTTTGTGCTGCTGCGTTATTAGCGTGCCTGTCGTAAGAGCTCGGGATGCGGAAGATAATATTGACTCTGTGCCCCTTATAGGGCCCATTCCTGATAAATCTGCCGAGCAAGACGGCACGAGCAAGTCCGAATTACCTTATTGGAAAAAAAGTGCCCATTGGCTCGAAAATTCCCGGGATACTTGGAGTGATCGTGTCGATTGGATGGCCCGCGGTATTGACCAGTTTTTTGCTGGAGAAAATGTATTGGCCTCTGGTAATAAGAGTTTTGTGCGCTTTCGGGCTGGCGGTGCTTGGGTTGAAGGTGAAGGTTATGTGGATAATACGGATATAAAGTTTCGACTTCACTTACCTGCAACTAAACGGCGTTTTCATATTATTATCGAGAACACGTTAGACGATAAAGAAAGCCTTGAAGAGAAAAGTCGGCCTAGCCTTTCAGAGTCCAATGGTATTGATGATAGTAGTGTTACCGCGGCTATAGAATTTGCACGCTCTGAGGCTAAGCACTGGAAAACCAAATCATTGCTTGGTGTAAAAGCTCGATTGCCCGGCGATGTGTTTGTTAAATTTTCTGCAAAAAGGCGTTGGAACTTGGGTGATTCATGGACTATGCCATTCCGTTTTAAGGCCGCCGAATACCTTAATGATCAATGGGAGATTGAACAATCCCTGGCGTTTGAGCGACCACTAAAAAATGAATTGTTCTTTTCTGCAACAAGTACTATTGATTGGGAGGAGGATGAGACGACGGTGGCTGCACAAACCTTTAGTTTGCGAAAACGGTTAAGTGATCGTAGAGGGATGGATTATCGGCTAGGTGTGATTGGCGCTGATGTGGCAAAACCTAGAATAACATCGTATTTTGTCAGTGCTCAATACCGTGAGTTGCTGTATAAAGATTGGCTGTACTGGAACGTAATACCGGAAGTGAATTACCCAAGAGATAAGGGGTTCGAGTCGATTTTTTCGCTTACGGTACGTTTTGAAGTGTTTTTTCAGAAATAGGGTGCTGCGTGGCTGATACCATTTTAACCTACTGGATGTCTTTTGGTGTTGGGCTTGCTTGGCTTTATGCCATTGGCCATGGCTTTTCTCACCACAGTGTCGAGTCTCGGGGGTTATTGGTTGCCTTATTTGTATCCATCGGTCTTATTCAGTTGTGTTGGTGCTTGGTTTTGACAGAAGAAATCGAGCGCTTTTCTTGGGTATTGTATTTACACCAGCCTGCGTTGTTTTTGATTGGGCCTTGTTTACATGCTTATTCAAAAGTCGTGAGCGGCCAATCATTGGGACGAAAAAGCCTATGGTTACATATGATTCCCGCGCTTATTGTGATGGGTTTTTCATTGGCGCAGTGGCTGTATCGTTCGCCTTCTGAGCCTGTAACATTGTCCTCACTGAGTGTTGCTGCGTCGTCAGCTTTGGGTGCGGGTTATGTGGGTTTGGTTTTGCGGCGGTTATTGCAGATAGATAACCCTAAAGGTTATATTCGCGCTGAAATTATGGTGTTGGTGTTTTTATTGTTGATCGGTGGTTTTGTTGCATTTTCGGCGCTGCTGGGTGGTTTATTATCAAATAGGTTGTTTTTTCAGGTGTACTTGTCACTGATTACCTTGGTGATGGTGTTGAGTTACTTATTAGGGGTGAAGTATCCCGAATTGGTGCATTACATTGCTGAAGCCAATGAAGCACAAAAGGTAAAAAAATATGAACATAGTACCCTGGATAATGTGGATGTGGAGGGGTGTGTAATACAACTAGAGAAACTGATGCAGGAAGAACATCTTTATCAAGATGATTCATTATCGTTAGCATCGTTGGCGACTCAGTTGGGTTTATCCGCGCACCAGCTTTCAGAATTACTTAATGAGCGTCAGCAGGTGAGTTTTAGCGGGTATCTCAAGTCATTACGTATTGATGCTGCCAAGCGCCGCTTGCTGAAAGATGCCGATGAACCTATTTTGACCATCGGTTTGGCGGTAGGGTTTAGTTCATCATCAGCGTTCTATTCCGCATTTCGTGAGCTGGAAGGCTGCCCTCCTGGAAGGTTTCGCAAACAGAAAATAGCCGCAATATAACGGTTATGTATCTTCTATATTATCATTCTGGAAGTTAAGTTTTTCTTCTGTTGTTTTTTAATATACTGTTTTTTAATGGTTTTTTCTGAAGGTTTGGCTTTTTTTAGTTAATTTTACTGATGTTATCAATTAGGAAGATAGTGTTGTGGAAATTGCTAGAGTGAACGCAGCTCAATCATAGGAAAATACAGAAACAGAGGGTTTCATAATGACTGCAACGGCAACTCAATTCACACCATTATCCGTTAAACGGGAGCCCATTAACGGTATTCATCACCTCGCCTTTGGAACGAAGTGCAGTAAATATACTTATGCATTTTATGCTGAAAAATTAGGCATGCCTTTAGTTAGAACGGAAAATCACCGTCAAAAAGAGGGCTACTTCAAACATTACTTTTTTGACATGGGTAGGGACCAATACATGGCCTTTTTTGAAATCCATAATGTTGGGGAGAATGATGAGTATCGGACCGATGTTTCTACGGGGTTGGGCATGCCGGTTTGGGTAAACCATGTGGCGTTTGATGTTGGTAATAAAGAAAACTTGGATATTATGCAAAAGCGTTGTGAAGATAACGGTGTTGGCCCATTGCGCTCTGTGGATCATGGCTGGTGCCAATCTATCTATATGGTGGATCCGAATATGATTATGGTGGAGTTTACTTATACGAATAACGAGGAGAAGTTCCTCGATCAAACACCAGAAGAAGCATACAACTTATTGTTTAACACCGCCCCAGAGGATATCAAAGAAGAGACACGTAAACATTCGAAGAAAGTGACTACCAAGGGTGATGCGTAATGTTGTTGATTTCAAATACCTATTGGATGGGGATGCCTTTTAATTACAAGGGGGAGTTACCGGAAAAGACACAGCAGGAGCCAGTCTATCTGCGAGCGCAAGATATGCGAGAAACCGCTGGGGTGTTCTATCAACCCGATCAGGCGAATGCACAGAATATTGCGGTGTTAGTTATGCATCCTAAGGTTGATTTTACCCGCCATTATTGTATTCCGGGGTTTCTTCGTGCAGGGATTGCAGTATTGGGAATGAATACTCGCTGTCTGCATAATGATGCAACAGCCATTCATGAGGATCTGCTGTTGGATGTGGCTGCGGCGGTGGCATTTTTAAAAGAACAGCAAGGCTTTGATCAGGTGGTGTTGTTTGGTAACTCTGGCGGTGGTGCGTTAATGGCGATGTATCAGGCTCAAGCACAGAAATCAGGAGGTGAGCGGTTAGCATTTACACCCGCAGGTGACCCAACAAAACTATCCAAAGCGAACCTTATCCCTGGGGATGCTTTTGTTGCGGTTAGTGCTCACCGTGGTGAGGGGGAGGTGTTACAAGAGGCGATGGACCCTGCTGTTGTGGATGAAAGTGATCCAAGGCTCACCAATGATGCGATGGATATGTACCACCCCGACAATGGTTTTGTACCGCCTCCTAAGGCTTCTGCATACAGCGCTGAATTTGTAGAACAGTTTCGTGCAGGGCAAAAAGCGCGTGTTCAGCGTTTAGATGTGATGGCGCAATCGATGGTGGATGAGGCGCGACATTATGAGCGGTTGTATAAATCGAGCAAGGAGTCGTTAGATTTCCATGAGCGCCATAAAGTTGGGCGACTGGGCGCTACAGAGAGGGTTATGGTGGTGTACCGAACTATGGCCAATTTGCATTATACGGACCCAACACTTGATCCATCTTCCCGTCATTATGGTTCTTTGTTAAGTGACCGTCCGGATCTGATGAATCAGCAATACATGGGTTTTGGCCGTATTTGTCGCCCCGAGGCTTGGCTGTCTACTTGGTCTTCTTTATCGTCTAACGCCAATTTGGTACGTAATATGTCTGAAATTGCTGGGGTGCCTGTTTTTTATGGTTATGCCAATAAGGATAAGGAGATTTACCCTAAGGAAGATGCCGCGGCAATTAGGGGGGCAATAACGGTGGAGGATCAATGTTACAGGGAGTATGAAGCAGAGCATTATTTTGAACCGGAGTTTGGCGCCAAAGATGCGCCAGATGTCGAGCGTTTGATGGCTGATGTGGTGCCGTGGGTATTGGAGCGTTTGGGTCGCTAGGTAATTTTTTTCCTCTGCTATACTTTTGAAAGCGATTTATTATGGTGGGTCTTGCATTTGTGGGGCCTTTCTCCTTGTAGAAGGTTGGTGCATTGTTGAGAACATTGTTGAGAACATCGTTGAAACCATCGTTAAAAACACTACTTTTCCCCATTTTAGTATTATTTATACTGGTGTTAGGTGGATGTGAAGAGGCCTCTAACGGTCCGATCAAAGTTGGCTCGATGCTGTGGCCGGGGTATGAACCCCTGTATTTGGCCAAAGAGCATGCTTTCTTTGATGATCAAGATGTTGAACTGATTGAGCTTTCTTCCTCAACGGGGGTGATTAGGGCGATGAAAAATGGCAGTTTGCAAGCTGCCACATTAACGTTAGACGAGGCGATTAGTTTATTGGTTTCTGGTGTTGATATTGTGATTGCAGCTGCTCTAGATATCTCTCAAGGCGCAGATATGGTGATAGCGCAGGAGCCTTTTGCGTCACTAAATGATGTAAAAGGAAAAAGGATTGGTGTGGATACGGGGGCCGTTGGTGCAGTTATGCTGGTGGGTTTTTTGGAATTCGCGGGAGTATCTGCGAGTGATGTAACGATTGTACCGCTAAAGATTCAAAACCATTTCTCAGCATTCCATGAAATAAGCGTTGATGTAGTAGTGACATATCAACCTGTTGCAGGAGAATTGCTTCGTGCAGGAGGCCATAAGGTTTTTGATAGTAGCAATATTTCCAATCAAATTATGGATGTGTTGGTGGTGCGCCGAGATGCCATATTGGATTATTCGCAGCAGCTTCAAGTATTAGTGAATGGGTATTTTTCTGCTCGACAACTTATGGATGATGATAAACAGGCGTCATTAAGGGTTATGTCAAAGAGAAGCGGTATAGCGAAAGAGAACTTAATCCAAGCCTATGAAGGGTTGCATTTACCCAGCTTGGAAGAAAACCGTATTTGGTTAGGGCGGTGTGAGCAGTTTATGGGGAGGCGTATAGAGGAATTGTCTGAGCTGATGAAAAAGCATGATCTGATTGATGTTCTGCCACGAGATAATTTAATTTGTGATGCAACTTGGATTCAGAATGTAAAGGTTCAGGAAGTAAGTGCTCAGGGAGTAGCGCGATGAGAATGATGTCAATGCCGTTACGGATAATGCTTCCGTTGTTGGTTTTTCTTTTGGTGTTGGTGTTTTCCTTGTTTGTGATGTCTTTGCAATACTACGGTGACCAACAAAACTTTGTTGCCAATAGTGAGCATCGTATACGATCTATCATGATACAAAGTCAGCGGCATTTGGAGCGTTTCTTTTACCAAGATGACCAAATACAAGCTGAAGAGGAAGTGATGAATTTGGCCTTGGTGAATGAAATTACTAATGCATCATTGGTTGATGCAGATGGAAATGTTCGTTTTAGCACCGGTAGGCAATGGAAGAACGAAAGTGCGGCGACGGTATTAGAATCTTATTCTGTAAACCATTATTTATACAGTGTATCAACATTGCGGCCGTATATTGATACTGATGGGGAAAGTGTGCACGTATACTTTCCTGTTGTTCTTGAGGCATCAAAAGGTAAGATTCGATCTGAAACTGTTGGTGTATTGTATGTGGAATGGAGTTTTAAGGGTTATTTTGTTAGTGCGAAAAGTTTACTTCTTGAGAATATTGTAATTGTTGTTGTTGCAGGTAATATCGCTGTCTTATTATTTTCATGGCTGTTGTTTGTTGTTGTTGTGAGTCCGCTGAGAAAACTCCAAAACGCAGTAGAAGAGGGTCGTACTTCTCGACACCATATTGAAGTCGAAGAAACTGGCGCGAATGAGATTGCGAGCTTGTCTCGGACGTACAATTCAATGCAAAAAAAGGTGAACGGAGCATTGTCGGCGTTGAGAAATAGCGAGGAGCGTTGGTTGTTTGCGTTGGATAGTAGTGGTGATGGTGTTGCTGATTGGGACATGGGTACGAATGAGGTGTTTTTCTCTCACCGATTACGTTACTTATTGGGGTTTAAAGGAGAGGATTATTTAGGGAGTTATGATGAATGGAGAGCGTTGGTTCATGAGGATGACAAGGACCATACCCGTATCGAACTTAAGCGTTATTTGCGTGGAGAAACGGATGTTTTTCAGGTGGAGTATAGAATTAAAAGCAATGATGGTAAATACCGCTGGATGTTTGTGCGGGGAAAGGTTGTCGAGCGATCTCAGGACGGTGAGCCTCTGCGTTTTGTCTCGACCTTCACCGATTTCACTGAACGTAAGAATGCGGAAGACGCGTTAAAGTCCAGTGAAGAAGAATATCGGTATCTTTTTGAATTAGCGCAGGAAGGCATATGGGTTGTCGATGAGCATTCGGCGACAACCATGGTGAATAAATCCATGGCAACGATGTTGGGGTATCGTCGTGAAGAAATGATCGGTAAGCACATGTTTGATTTCATGGATGAACGTGGGCGAATCATTTGTGAAGAAAATTTTGGAAAACGTAAAGACGGTATAGCCGAGCAGCATGATTTTGAATTACTCACAAAAGACGGGCGACGAATTTATACCAATATGTCAACTGCTCCGATTATTACCAAAGGTGAATATAAAGGTGCTATTGCTGGCGTAGTCGATATTACGGCTAGGATTGAAGCGCAAGAAATTATTCGTCGGCAGGCTAACTATGACCCATTAACGGACCTTCCAAATCGCCGGATGTTGTTTGATCGCCTTGAAGAGGAGTTGGCTCGGTCCCGTCGCCATAGCTATATTGGTGCGGTGTTGTTTGTCGATTTGGATCACTTTAAAAATATCAACGACTCGTTAGGTCACCCCGTTGGCGATAAGCTACTTGTTGTGATTGCAAAAAGAATGCGGGATTTAGTGCGTGATGAAGATATTGTTGCGCGTTTAGGGGGGGATGAGTTTGTTGTTTTGGTGCCAGAATTGGATGCCGATAGTACATTAGCATCAGAATCGGCAAGAAAAGTAGCCAAGAAACTTCAAGATGTGTTGTCTTCAACATTTATGATAGAGGGGCACCAACTGCATGTAAGTTGTAGTATCGGTATTGCACTGTACCCGCAAGATAACGACACTATTCATGATATTTTTCGCCAAGCAGATGCGGCATTGTATCGATCCAAAGAGGATGGTAGAAATGCTATTCGATTCTTCTCAAAAGATATGCAGGTGATTGCAGAGCAACGTATGCAATTACAAATGTTATTGCCAAGAGCATTGAAGCAACGGCAGTTCTTTTTGCAATATCAACCTCAATTGGATGAACATGGAAACTTGATTGGTGCGGAAGCGCTAGTGCGGTGGAACCAGCCGACGCTAGGTTTGGTTCGTCCAGATCAATTTATCGGGGTTGCAGAAGAAAGTGGGTTGATTGTCCCTTTGGGTGACTGGATTGCTGAGGAGGCTTGTAATCAACTTAAAGAGTGGGAGGCATTGGGATTGCCATATGATTTTTATCGGTTGGCGATCAACATTAGCCCGCGACAGTTTATATTGGATGACTTTGCAGAAAGAATTAGTACCATTGTTAGGGTGGCGGGGGTTTCACCTAACCAGATTGAGCTTGAGATAACAGAAGGGATGTTGTTGGATAACCTTGATGTTATGGTCAAAAAAATGAAATGTTTAAAGGATATGGGTTTCTTTTTGTCTATTGACGATTTTGGCACTGGGTATTCATCGTTATCGTATTTGAAGTCATTGCCGCTGAGTAAACTAAAAATAGATCAGTCCTTTATTCGTGACATTCAGCATGACAAAAATGACCGTGCGATTGTTGAAACCATAATCTCAATGGCTAAACATTTGGATTTGGATGTGTTGGCGGAAGGTGTGGAAACGGAGGAGCAATTACGATTTTTGGTAGAGAAGGGTTGTTATAAGTATCAAGGATTTTATTTCAGTAAGCCGCTAATGCCTGATGAATTTTATGAGTTATGGGTTAAACCGCAGTTGGCATCACAACGGGCGGGAAGCTTAGGGTCTCCCGGTGAAAGACCTCCTAAGCATTAGTTTGGCAGTGATGGCTTGATAGTGTTAGTTGGAAAGTAATCGTTGTTTTTCTTGCTCAAATTCTGTTTCATTAATCGCGCCACTATCTAATAACGATTTTAGTTTAGCGAGCTGATCAAATCGTTCATTGTGGACAGCACTGGCAGTATTTGATTGCCCATTTTCAGGCTGTCCACTATTTGGTAATCGGTGCGCCTCAGGAATACGATTTTTATTCTTTGATAATCCTAAGAAATTAACAATTTTTGATACCATAAGACGGATGGCGCGAATGATTTTTGGAAGTAACCAAATAACCAAAATGATAAATAAAACCATAAAGCCTAAAAATAGCATTGGGTTATATAAGGCGGCCCAAAGACCTGCAAAAACTGCGATGTCCTCAGTAATGGATGCAGTCCAGTTGGTAAAGGGTTCAGGGGAGGTATTAATTAACAAGCGTGTGCCTGCCTTGGTTGCATGGGAGGTTGCTGCCATGCCGCCGCCCATAATACCTGCGGCGATTTCAAATGCCGGTGTTACGTCACCAACGGAGGATGCTGCAAGTAATGCTCCTGCGGGTATGCGTACAAAAGTATGTATGGTATCCCAGCTGGAGTCGACACCGGGGACTTTATCGGCAAAGAATTCTGCAGCATACATTACTCCTGCCGCAAGAATTACCATTGGGTCTGCAAGCACATCTAAACCCGGGGGCAAATCAATGTTGCCGGTTGAACCGCCAATGCCTAGTACTAGTAACGCGGCATATAAATTGATACCACTAGCCCAAGAAACGCCCATGGTCAGGGCTATTGTGCTTACCAACGTTTGGTAATGTTCCATGTAGTTAACCTCTAATCAATTGAAACGTAAGGCTGGGTTACGCCCTCATTGGCCTCAGCGATAGATTCACGCTCAATCAAGCGGCCTATCGGTGACAGGTCAAAGCCCTCACGTTTCATTATTGTTAAGAACTCTGCTTCCCCTTCTGGTGTTACTGCTACCAGCAAACCACCGCTGGTTTGGGGGTCGCAAAGAATTTCTATATGCTTCTCTTCAAGCGGAGCGGCTTTATGCCCGTAACTCTCATAATTTCTATGGGTGCCTCCAGGTATTGCCCCTAGCTCTTGGTACTGTTTGGCGGCATTAATAACAGGAACGTCATTCATTGAGATAACGCCATTCACTTGGCTGCCTTCACAAACCTCTATAAGGTGTCCTAATAATCCAAACCCCGTTACGTCAGTAAGCGCCGTGACTTGAGGTAGTGTTGCTAAGGTGCTTCCAATGATATTCAGCTCACACATGCTGGCGGAAGCAATGCCTTGGTGTTCTGGTTGTAAAATTTGCTTTTTCTGTGCGGTAGATAAAATGCCTACACCTAGCGGTTTAGTGAGGTATAGGTTGCAGCCAGCTTTGGCGGTATTGTTTTGTTTAAGATGTTCTAAGGCTACCGTACCTGTGACAGCAAGACCAAAAATGGGTTCCGGAGAATCAATGCTGTGACCTCCTGCCAATGGGATGCCTGCATCGGCACAGGCTTGTCGCCCCCCGTCCACTACTTGCTGTGCCACTTCGGCGGATAAAACGTTGATTGGCCAGCCTAAAATAGCGATTGCCATCATGGGTTTGCCTCCCATGGCGTAAATGTCACTAATGGCATTCGTTGCAGCGATTCGGCCAAAAGTGAAAGGGTCGTCAACGATAGGCATGAAAAAATCTGTGGTACTAATAACTCCTTGCCCGTTTCCGAGGTCATAAACTGCAGCGTCATCTTTTGATTGGTTGCCTACTAGTAGGTTCTTATCAGGGGCAATTGTAAGCTGAGATTGTAAGATAACATCAAGCACTTTAGGGGAGATTTTGCAGCCGCAGCCCGCGCCGTGACTGTATTCAGTCAGTCGAACATTGTTGGAAATATTGTTAGGAGTATTGATAGGTTTTGACATTGTAGTGGTGTGTCCATCCTAAAGGTAAGCGTGTAAGAGGGCATTATCCCACATTACCGCCAGAAAATGGTATGAGGTTACAGCCGTAGTCGTTTAGGTGGTTATACTTCTGTTTACGTTACAGTTCATTATGGTGAGATTGGTAAGTGTATAAATCTAGTGGTACTATCGTGCTGTTATTGTTTGATGTTGATTGATCAAAGTCTGACATTAGATCTTGGGGAAATAAGGAGAAAGTGAACGTGTTGATGAAAGCGAAACTAAAATGGTCAGCTGGCACGGTAGTGGTGTTGGTGATGGTTGTTCTTGGTGCCGGAGCACATACCGTTTGGCCATTCTTTGTGTATCCAGTGACAGAGCTACGTATTACTAATGTTAAGCCAAAAACACCCCAGGATGTACCTGTTATGATGGCGGGAGTTGCCGAGAGAGATATTACGACACCCATCGGTATTCCTAAGTTTGGTTACTCTGCTTGGGCGCGTGAGGCAGATGGATTTCGTAATCGACTAAAAGCACGCATGTTTTATATCAAACCCAAACAAGGAGAGCCGGTTGCGATTGTTCAGGCGGATCTACCGGCGAGCTCTTTGATTCTCCATCATCGTGTGGCGGAGCTAGTGGCTGGAAAAACGGATATTGCCTCTCATAATATGTCGATTCATGTTACTCATACACATAGCGGTCCAGGTCATTTTTTGGCGAGCGATTTCTATAATACATTCGGCACCAATAAACCGGGCTTTGATCCAAAGGTATTTGAATTTTTAGCACAACAAATAGCAGGCGGATTGATTGAAGCGTATGAAAACCGCCAATCGGCAAAAGTGGCGGTTGGTGTGAAAAATATTTATGGAGCAACCAAAAATCGTTCAATGGGTGCTTATGTTGCTAATAAGAATGTTGCGGATAAATCAGAAACTGCTGAAGCTGCGGAGCGTGCTGTTAACCCTTTGATGACCATGGTGAGGATTGATATAAAAAATGATAAGGGAGATTTTGTTCCTGCTGGAGCATTTTCGAGCTTTTCTGTTCACGGTACCGGAATACCTGCATTTACTCGCCCTTATCATGGTGATGTCTGGACGTACTATCAGCGGGAACTGCAGTGGTTTGTCGATAAGCAGTACCAACCTGCTTCACCAATGATTCATGGGGCTTTTGAGGCAACACATGGCGATAATAATCCTAACTATCGTCCTGGGTTACGAGGGGACTTAGAAACGCGAAGAGTTGGTATGATGTTGGGGGTTGCCGCGATAGAGTTATTTAAATCATTAGATCGCTCATTAAAAGATGATATTACGATTATTTCAGCGATGCGTGAGCTAAATGTCTTGGCCCTTGATGATGAGGCGTCTCATGATTTGTGTGACCGAGCTTTAGTGGGCGCGGCATTGGTGGGAGCTGCGAAGGGGGATGAGATTTTCCCTATCAGTTATATTGCGCCGTTTAAAGCAGGAGCTCCCGCACAGGCTCAACCTGATGAATGCCATGCAGAAAAAAATCGAATGTTATCAGGTTTACAAGGCTGGGGTTTAGAGCCTGAGCGTTATCCTCATTTGCTTTCTGTTAGTGGTTTTCAAATTGATAATTTAGTGATGATTGGTGTGCCGTTTGAGGTGACATTTGAATCGGGAAATCGTATTCAGGCTGCCATTAGTGATGCCTTGTTCGCTAATAAATCAGCGGTGCAGCATATTGTGGTGGCGAGTCACACTAATGGGTTCATGGGCTATAGCACAACACGAGAAGAATACGCACAGCAATGGTACGAAGGGGGGCATACCATTTATGGACCTGGAACGACGCAGTTTTTGGCAACGGAGTCGGCACGTTTGGCTGCGGATATGATCCGGGAGCCGGGTTTTTCAGAGATGCCATCAACATGGGCGCTGGGATTGGCGACACACAGTTTTTTCCCAGAAGAGGTTTCTGTCACTGGCGCGCAAAAAGAAATGGTTGCACCAAACTTCGAAGAGGCAGGCAGTAACAAAGAACCCTATTGGTCATCGGTATTTTTAGGCGTGAATCCATCGAAACTTGTTTTACATGAACCCTTGTTATCAATGCAATGGCGTTTGGATGAATCTCAGTCGTGGACCACGTTACAAGTGAATGGTATTGAGGTAAATGACCAGGGTTATGATATGCAAATTCGCCATATCGATGATGAAGCAGACGGCATGTCTCGATATGAACTTCGCTGGTTTAACCCTGGATTAGCAGAACCATCGGGTATGTTCCGATTTGCGGTGCAAGGGCGAGCTGGTTTGCCTGAGCATCATTCATCGGTATTCACGTTTGATCTGTAGTTCAGAATGCAGCAAGCGGTTGATGGATTGTTTGTTGCGGCGATTAGCTATTATTTGCTAGGTTTGTTTAAATACCTTGCAGAAAGTGCTAAGTCAGCAGACTTAAATAGTAGCAGTACATTGATAACGGGATTTTATGACAATAGCAAATGATGTGATGAGCAGACTATTTGAAATTTCTCATCAATCCGTTAGTAACTTGTCAATAACACAGTGGAAGGTGTTGTTTGATGATGAACGGAGGACCTGGCAGGCGTCCATTGATCAAGCCTTGTTGGGCGGTGCGTTAGCTGATCGAATCGCGTTTGCATTTTCTTCGGGATACCTTTCTGCATTACGTTTAATGTTTCCGGATTTTCTTCACGATGGTTTCGCATCTCTTTGTGTGACAGAAGAGGAGGGTAATCACCCTAAAGCGATTAAAACAACATTAAAGAATCGTGACGGTCAGTGGCTGTTAAGTGGTTTAAAAACTTTTGTGACCGGTGGTTGTGATGCGGAGCAATTGTTTATTGCTGCTACCACGGATGAGATAGTAGATGGTCGTCAACAGATTCGAGTGGTTCGCGTGTTGGCAGGTCAGCAGGGGATGGAGGTAACCGAGTTACCAACATTGCCGTTTGTTCCCGAGGTAAATCATGCAACGGTTCGGTTTGATAATGCGCAGATAGATATTTCGGATATTCTATCGGGTGATGGCTATTCCGATTATGTAAAACTATTTCGTACCATTGAAGATATTCATGTATCAACGGCTATTCTTGGGTATGTTGCTCGTACAGCGATTTTTTACCACTGGCCGGAGCGCGTAGTTGAGCAAATATTAGCGCTCATTATTAGTCATCGGCAGTTAGGTCTAATGGATGTTCGTTGTTCAATGACTCACCTTGCTTTGGCGGGGGCTCGCCAACAAATGGATGAGCTGTTTGAGAAAGTTGATGTTGAATGGAAAAAGAGCGATAAAAATGGATACGAGTGTTGGTTGCGCGATAAGGCTTTGCTAAAAATAGCGGGTAAAGCAGGGAGTCAGCGTAGAGAGAATGCGTGGGCCTCTATTGCTTTACGCCAAAAGTATTAAACATAGAAATGATGCTGCCGTGTAATACCATGCGATGGAATTCTGCCATTTGTTGGGGTGTTTCTTTTCTACCATTTGACATCCAGGCTTGAAGTACTTGGAAGGATGAGCCTGTAATGTATTCAATTAAGTATTCCATAATATAACCTTCGGGGTAGGCGATATTATTCTCCCGTAAAGCATTGCCGGAGAGCCTTGTGATATAGCGTTTTAATCGTTGTAACACAAGGTGGTCTAAGTTAACGGATAACACGAGGTCGAGACTTTCTGCGTTATTGTTCCAGGTTTGAAAAAGCTCAAGTGAGATTCGGTATATTTCATCCATGTTGATAATAACGGGAGAGACTTTCTCGTAAAACTCATCAAATACATTATCAATAATGCTCAGCAGTAACTCATCTTTTGATGGCGCATAGGCATAAAATGTTTGTCTCGCTATACCTGCCTCTTTTGCGATATCTCCAACACTGATTTTTTCATAGGGCATCGATTGGCATAGGGTTGCCAGAGCGGACATTAGTGCATCTAATTTATCAGTATTGCTCAATTCATTACGCTCTTTCAGCTGGTTGAGTATCTAGGAGCTAACCGGGAGCTATCTAGAGGCTATCTATGAATATAAGGCTATGTAATCCTTTTATCTATACGGAGGCATCAATATTGAGTGATTTATAAGTGTACAGAGTGGAAAACCCCATAAAAATGTCAAATAAATTGATTTTCTATGAGGCTGACGCAATTTTACCTTCTGTAGGCTAGTAAATCTCGTAGTCTGAATTAGAATGTGCTGTTATATTCCTTAATCATTGCAACCATAACAAGAAGTTAGCTATCTATGTCAGATATGAGTGCTGAAGGGGTCGAACAACTACCTCTGAAAGAGTATACCGA
>MAAC01011092.1_pt1 | contig 34038 bp, 24 predicted proteins | sample 1115981 | NCBI WGS metagenome assembly MAAC01 (sample SAMN04961126, study PRJNA320927) | seawater metagenome | isolation source: sample BD02T64 sea water enriched with oil for 64 days | place: USA:Gulf of Mexico | collected 2013-07-27 | reverse complement strand
TTAGTTTGACCCGCAATATCACTGATTAAATTCACCACATCCCCAATTTTTGAGGCCGCGTCATTTAGGCTTGTGATCATGTTATTCGAGCGTTCTGCTTCGGATACAGCCTCTCCCGCAATAGAGGCAGCTTGTCCCACTTGTTGGCTGATTTCGTTGATGGAGGCTGATAGTTGTTCGGTCGCGGCAGCAACAGAATTAATGCTGTTACTAGAAATTTCCGATGCAGAAGCCACTGTTTGCGACAGCGATAATGTCTCTCCCGCCGAATTTGTCATTGAGGTTGAAATGCTTGTCATTTCGGTGGTCGCATTTGAAAAACGTTCTACAAGATGTTTTACGCTGCCTTCAAATTCATCGGCAAGGCGGCCCATTTCTGCGCGTTTAGTATTTTCCGCGTCTTCCGCAAATCGCTCTTTTTCTTCCTGTGCTTTGCGGTCGTTCTCAATGTTTTCTCGAGTTTGCTGTTCTTTTTCAGTTTCGCGCGTTTTGCGGCGCTCCTCTTCAGTTTCGCTGGCCAACTTTGCAGCCCGCGCTGTATCTCGGAAGCCTACAATAGCGTGCCCCAGTCTTGCAATTTCGTCTTTTCCTTCTCGATAGATGCTGGAATCTAGATCACCTTCAGAAAGTTTTTGTGCGGATTCGACCATCATCATTAATCGTTTCACGATGTTACGGGCTATGTATAACCAACCGATTCCAATTGCAATGAGGACAGCGGCTATAGCTACAATGGCTAAAGCCATTTTCGATTGTTCAGCAAGCACCGTGTTTTCTGCATTCACGATTTGCATGGACTCCTCAATGTTGCTGACAAATCCGTTAACCTCGTCTGATAATTGTTCTGCACTCAGTCGGCTCTCTGAAAGGAACTGATGAGTTGTCGCAATAGTAGTAAGTTCGTTGGTTCGGATCTTGAAAATCAATTCATCACTGGTGCCCTTTGCTCCGATGACCAACAGAGTTTCGAAAAGCTCCTCAAGAGGTGCCGATGCTTTTGTATTGCCAATTTTACTAATTTTTGAAACGGGGGTCGCCATGCTGGATATGTTGGCAAGGAAATCTCCCGAAAGCTTGGCTACCCCTTGAATGTTGTCGGCAAGGGCACCTTCAGCGAGGAGACTAATCAACAAGTATCCTGAACTTTGAACATTGAGAACATTTTCCTGCATGGCGATCAAGTCTCTGTTCGTACCAAAGTACTCATCGATGGAGTATTCCGGCTCTGATCCAGTCAGCGCTGTTTTGACAGTGTTCTCCATCAACTCCTCTAAGGAGTCATTGTTGTCGAACAATTTTCGCCGAAGGGGAATGAGAAGCGGCCATGCGCCTTTTTTTAAAGTTTCTCTTAGTGTTGCTAGTTGTTTGAGCCGTTCCCGCCTTAAATCAGTTAAGCGCAAACGTTCTTTAACACTATCATCCAATCCCACGATGAGAGGTTCCAATTCCCGCAAACTGGCTTCAATATTCACAAGGGCAGGAGCGCCGGGAACAAGTGTATTCAATTCTTTGAGGCGATTTTTGGCCGTTTGTATTGAAGACGTGAGCGTATCAATTCTCTCTTGCCGCTCCTCATTTGATTGCGCGGTGCCCAATTGCGGGGCAATGGCAGTAATAAGGGCTGTATCATTTGCCAGCTTTAAGGCTTTGGTAATCGAAGGTACTTCAGTATCAGTAGTTTTGTTTTGGGCATCAGTCAATGTTCCAAAGGCCATCCAACTAATGACACTGATGACAATCGTTAGTACTGTAACAATGGAAAACGCTGAAATAAGCCGGGCCCCAATACCAAATTTTGAGTATTGTTTTTCTGTGGTGTCCGATTTTGGCGACTTTTTTATCATGTTTTGTATTTTTTTGAACATTTGATCTTAGCCGCATGAACGGCTCCCCTAACAACCAGTATTTTGTAAAGACCATATGAGGTCACCGTTAAGAAAACCTTTCATGTGATCATCATTATGAAAGATTTTAAGGATGGATCGATGGTGGAGCTCCAAGTGACCATCAGTTCAAACGTTTGAACAGGTTTCCGTGCAAGTTGGTGCCGCTGTCCCGCTTGTAGTTCGTAATCACTTTGGGTATATGTGATCCTTGTTTTATGTGATCACAGTTCGACGGTTGTCGGAAATAACTCAAAAGTGATCTAGATAGATGGATACGGCTAATGGATTTTTCTTTTCAGTTGCATAGTTTTCGGCGGGACGTCTCAAATTTTTCTATTTTGAAATACAGAAATTTTGAAGGCTACCTCGTTACTGGCCAACATTCGGGTACCCATTGGCTTAAATATATGTTGAGTTGCGCTATCGCTCATCAAATTGGTCGGCCGATACCCGCTCATACTGAGAATTCAAACAGCAACGATTTTATTGGACATCCAAAACATAAAAGAATGTACCCAGAAGCACCGCGAATTGCGAGCACTCACCAAATTCCACATCGCTTGTATGATTCCCGCATTTTTCGAAGTGTAGCATATACACCGCCCACAGCAGTGTTAGTCCGGGATATGCAACACGCGCTGGTTTCTTATTATGAAAAGTGGCGATTAAAGCTTGATATGCCTTTTAGCGAGTTCTTGAAAGGCGATAAAACAGGCCATAATCACTGGGCAGATATTTGGTGGCATATTCGCTTTTATAATCGGTGGGGACGTACTATGGAGCGTTTTCCAGATTCAACATTTTATATGAACTATGAAAACCTAAGAGAACGTTCAGCCGCAGAATTACATCGTATTTTCAAGCACTTTAATGTGGAAATAAGTGATGAAAGCATTGAGTTTGCTATTTTTGAAAGTTCACGTGAAAAAATGGCCGCTAAAGCCGGTGTAGAACAAGAAGCTGGAAATGGTCAGTTCGTTCGATTTGATAAACGAGATCCGCTGGAATGGTATTCTCATGAGGATACCCAATTCTTCAAGGATACAATCAACGAAAATTTGGAATATTTCTACGGGTACGACTATTTGAACCGATAGTCGGATTATTTTAGTCCATGTGTTCCTGGGTAGCTGGATTTAGGCGGTGATTGCCAATTGGTTAGGTGATCACTCTCACATTTATAAATTTCAACGTTTAAGGCGAAACATGAGGCAGCCTCGCTTGAGTGGCTGCTGCTGCAATCTCCTCCGGGGCAAGTTGATAGGGCTCCAAGAAGGTCGATTTCTGCAAAAAATTCTAAGTAATCTCCTTTTCGCACCGGGCTGGCTTTCATAAAATATTGATGGGTGTCTTGTGTGAAACCTGTACACATAAAGACATTTAGAACATCGTGAACAAATGGTTCAGCTTGCACTAGTGAGATATTGCGATCTGCGGCCAGCGCTCGTGTCAGGTTCGAATGGCAGCAATAATGATAATCTTCGCTGCCAAGAACTGCATTTGTATAGGGATCACATCTTGTGCCGATGACATCATGGACACTGCCCCCAAACTCATCCCATCCATACCAATCCAAGGTATCGTGGGTTAGTGTTGCCATGGGGCGCATATGGGGAAGGTTACTCCAAAGTTGGTCACCTGTACTCACGTGTGTGCCGTGGAGCGCGCGGGTTTTGCCGCTAAAAAATCTCTCGTCAAGATTATCCGCACACCAAAGATTCAGATCGCCAACTTGCGGCCCATCTGGACAGGTAATTCGGAAAAAATGTCCAGCAGGTACGGTAAATATTTTAGCATCCCTTGGGGGAATTGTAATTTCCTCTTGTAGGATTAAATTTTCGCGCGCTTGAGCATAAATGTCCATGGCCGGCCGGGGGAGGGTCGTAATAGGATAGCAGACGACTGGAGGAACAGAGCGGCGGACTTTAGCATCTACCGGAGTTTTGGTTTGAGGTTGGTATTTCATAATGGGTCATTTCCAATTATCTGTTCCGCAGGTGTAGAATTACTGAACGGAGCCCTCCCTGCCAACGAGGGTTGGCAAGGAGCTCATCGTCACACTGCTGCAATAACCATAATCTCTACATTGTAATCGGGTGTTGCGAGACGGGCTTCGCCGCAGGCCCGTGCCGGGGTGTTCTCTTGATCCACCCAGTTATCCCAAACCAGATTCATTTCGTCAAAATCATCCATAGAGGATAGCCAAATCGTCGTCTGCAGTATTTTTGATTTGCTGGACCCAGCTTCGCTAAGCAATTTATCGACTTGAGATAATATTGTGGCGGTTTGTTCTGTAATTGATTTTCCTGGAGATCCAACTTGGCCAGCCAGCCAAACCGTCCCATTATAAATGACGGCTTGGCTCATTCGTGGGCCTGATTTTAACCGTTTGATTTCTGACATTGAATTGATCCTTGCTTCAGTTGATTGGGGCATTGAAAAATATTTTCTTTCCCGTGAGCCTATCTTACTTAAATCCTGGATTAAAGCATTCAAAGAACGCTCGCAGAATTAAAAAATTCACCGAAATAATTGTATAAATGTTTAAATATTAGAGGATGCTTTACCTAATGTTAAGAACGGATACTTAGCATGGTGATCGGGTTTAACAATTTACTGTGAGAGCCTGATTCTTGCACGGAGGAGTTAGCCATTGAAAGCCACTTGTCGTTTGAACGGGCTCGTATGCAATCTCTCATTATCGATGAGCAGCTAATGTCATTGTTTCAAAATATAACGCAATTTTGGGGAAGATCACTTAGAAATAGGTTGTTACTTTGGGTCGTTGTTTTTCAAGCGCTCATGCTTACTATTGTTGGAAGCCTTCATATTGAAAACCAGCATTCTTTTTTCAAAGATATAAGCCTTACTCAAGTTCAAGGTCTCGCGATCTCACTGGCCATAAGCAGTGAAAACGGGGTGGGAGCAAATGATACAGAAGCATTGAATATTGCTTTAAAAGCCCAATCTCACTATCCAAACATGGAAACGGCTATGGTTTTCACTAAAGATGGTGAAATTCTGGCTCATAATGAAAGTAATGTGGTCGGGACTTCCATCGAGAAGAAATTGAGTGATTATCTGCAGACGTCAGGTGCTGAAGTCCAAGTTTTACAAAATACAGATCAAAGAGTAGAGATTGTCGCCCCCGTTATGTTGCGTAATTTGCATATCGGGTGGGCTCGAGTGAGTGTTTCTCGAAAGGCAATGACACGCAACATTGTCACTATGAAAAGATACGGGAGCATTTTTGTTTTAGCGGCCATTATTCTCACGGCCCTTTTCTGGTTTTTATTAACTCTGGGTCCCGCAAAAACTTTACGTCAAATGGTGACAACTGCAGAAGGATTTCGGGGAGGTAATAAATACCTTCGTATTGGTAAGGTTTCCTCCGACGAATTGGGAACACTTGCAAAATCGATCAATTCTCTCGCAGATACAGTTAATCACAGGGAAGCAGAGCTTTTCCACCAAAGAGAGCATTTGGAAGAAGTTGTTTTGGAGCGGACGCGGGATCTCGTGAAAGAGGTGCGTGAACGGCAATCGGCGGAAGAGCATGTTAAGCTGGTGTTGAACAGCGCGCTGGAAGGAATTATTACGGCGGATCCAAAAGGTAATATCCTCAACTATAATCCTGCTGCAGAGCGAATTTTCGGACATAAGGAATCTGATATTCGAGGGCAGAATATTAAATTACTAATGCCTCACGATATTGCTGAACGTCACGACAGTATCCTCTCAAATTATGCTAATGGAGCCGCAGCCAATATTGTAGGGGTTGGCGGCCGAGAAGTAATTGCAAAACGCCAAAATGGTGAGGAATTTTTTATGGAAATTTCCATTAGTGAGCTCAAAACAAATAGCACTCATTTTTTCACTGCTATTGTCCGCGATATTACAGAGCGTAAAGAGGCTGACCAAAAACTTCGAGACACACTTGAGACATTGCAGGACACTCAAAAGGAATTGGTTCAATCCGAAAAAATGGCATCTCTTGGTGGGCTTGTCGCAGGTGTTGCCCACGAGATTAACACTCCCATCGGTGTGGGGGTTACGGCGGCATCCCATTTACAAGAGAAAACAGTGGCCCTCAAGCATGACTTTGAAAACGGGCAGTTGAAAAAGGCAGATTTCAAAGCCTTTGTCGATGCTGCGACAATGTCTGCGGATATGATCTACGCGAACCTGCTGCGAGCATCAGATCTGATAAAAAGTTTTAAGCAAGTTGCCGTTGATCAATCAAGTGAAGAGCCCAGGGTCTTCAATTTTCTTAAATATGTTGATGAGATTTTAATCAGTTTGCAGCCAAAGTTAAAGCGGACAAGACTGACTATCATTGCTGAGGGTGATAAGGATCTTACTATTGAGACAGTGCCGGGGCCTATCGCTCAAATAATCACTAATTTGTTAATGAATTCTCTCATCCACGCATATGAGCCTCAAGATGAGGGATGTATCAAAATTCATGTTGCCGCCGAAAATGGGTGCATAAAGATGACTTATTCCGATGATGGTAAAGGAATGAACGAGGAAACGGTCAGTAAAATATTTGACCCGTTCTTTACGACAAAACGCGGTACCGGAGGAAGTGGCTTGGGTATGCATATTTTATATAACCAAACAACTCAGACACTAGGAGGTACTGTGAAATGCAGTAGCGTTTTAGGTGCCGGAACCGAGTTTGAATTTACTTTTCCCTTGAACAAGGAAATCCAGGAATGATCGATAGCGACGACGATTTAATGTTTGCTGATGATGATAGTGATCACGAAGAAGTTCCTATCCCAAAAAAACTTGGGGCTTGGAAGGTTATTCTCGTCGACGATGAGGCGGCTGTTCACAAAGTGACGACCTTAGCGCTGGACGGATTTACGTTTGATGGAATGGGGTTAGAATTTTTCCATGCCTATACGGCTGTTGAGGGTCGGAAGCTTATTTTGGATAACCCGGACACTGCAATAATTTTGCTAGATGTTGTCATGGAGAGCGAGCATGCAGGCCTGGAATTTGCCAAGTTTATCCGAGAAGAGGCGGGCAATAAACTTTCCAGAATAATTTTGCGAACGGGACAACCTGGCCAAGCTCCTGAACGGGAAGTCATTCAAAAATACGACATCAATGATTATAAAGAAAAAACAGAGTTGACGTCCCAGAAGCTTTTCACGCTGATGTATGCCTCGCTTCGCTCTTACAGAGACATCATCGCCCTTGAAACCAATAAAAAGGGTCTGGAAAGAGTGATTACCAGTTCGGCTGATATTTTTGCACTGAAAAACATCCGTCTATTTACCGAAGGTGTCCTCAGCCAATTGACATCGCTTCTCCATTTGGATAGTGCGGCGGCTTACATGAAGGCCGATGGTCTGGCTTTAAGCAATGACGGTGAAGACCTCAAAGTTATGGCCGGCACAGGGGAATATGCATCGTTCGTAGGGCAGGATGCAAAAACGGTGTTGAAACAGGATATTCTTGAGGATGTTCAACATGCAATTCGGACTGAAAAAGGATGTTACCGTGAAGATCGTTTTACCGGATTTTTCAGCAGCCCTAATGGATCATTTAATGTTTTATATTTATCTGGCTTGAAGCCCATGAGTGAACTGGATCAGTCGCTCATGGAGGTTTTTTTGAGAAATATTGCAATAGCATATGAAAATATAGATTTGCATCAAGAAGTTGAGGAGACGCAGCGCGAGATCGTCTACATGCTTGGTGAGGCTGTGGAAACACGTTCAAAAGAAACCGGCAATCATGTGAAACGTGTTGCTGAAATCAGTAAAGTATTAGCTCTCGGCTACGGCCTAGACGAAGAGACAGCTGAAATAATCAAATTGGCATCCCCGCTTCATGATGTTGGGAAAATTGGTATCCCAGATGCCATTTTAAATAAACCGGGAAAACACACGCCCGAAGAATGGGAAATTATGAAGACCCATGCAATTCTTGGGTATGATATGTTGAAATCTTCCAATAAGCGGATTTTGCAAGCCTCGGCAATCATCGCAAGAGATCATCATGAAAGATGGGCCGGAGGTGGATATCCCTTTAATATTTCAGGAGAGAAAATCCACCTCTTTGGTCGGATTACTGCCATCGCTGATGTTTTCGATGCTCTTGGAAATGAGCGATGTTATAAGAAGGCTTGGCCGCGGGATCAAATTTTTGCATTGTTGCAAGAAGAACGCGGCAAACAGTTCGAGCCCAGGTTGGTTGATGTTCTTATGTCGAAATTGGATGAGATAGACGATATTTGCGCAAGATATTCAGACGTATAAATACAGCAGAAGCGAAAGCGGCATATCCTTTGCTCTTTAGTACAGTTCATCTTCTTAATCAGGGTCTTTAACCGATGGACTTACCGTTCTCTAAAGGATTGCGTAAGCGTGGTATGGATTGGTTTCAAGAGATACTCAAGCAAGGTTTTCTTTCCAGAATGAATATCTGCAGTTGCAGTCATGCCAGGCAAGATTAAATTTCTTTCCGGATTACTGCCAACAAATGACTGCGATAATGCAACCTTACCCTTGTAGAAACTCTCCCCTTGCTCATCTTCAAATGTTGTTGCTGAAATATGGGTTAAGGAGCCTTCTACTGATCCATAGCGGGAGTAGTTATAGGTCGTGAATTTCACTGTTGCATTTTGTCCAAGCTGAAGAAACCCAATGTCTTCTGGGCGAATTCGGGTCTCGACAATAAGCTCTTGGTCAATGGGGACGATGGATAGAATTGGGTTCCCAGGCTTAATGACTGTTCCCACGGAATTTACATCCATCCCTTGAATGATGCCATCAACAGGAGATACTATGTTTAGTCGGCCAAGCGCTGCGTTCAGCCGCATAAGTTCTTCTTCTATTTTCAAGGTCTCTGCGTTGGCGGAGGCCATCTCATCGAGGGCTTCTCTTTTCAATTTACTGTTAAGCTCATTGAGCCTTCCGACGGCTTCTTGGATTGCTTGTTTTGCTGATTTTTGCTTAAGGATTTGTTCGTCCAATTTGCCTTTTTCTTGCAAAAATTGACGTTGGCTATCTAAAAAATCAAACCGGCTTAACGTGTTATTCTTTAGAAGGTTTTCTCGAATTTTCATTTGCTCCTTCAGCGGCTCAATTTGGGTTTCCAAAATAAGTATTTGATCTTGAAGCAGAGAAAATTCTGACTGTCTTTGATCAACTTGAGTTTGCAACACAGACTGTTGGTTCTTTAAATCTAGTTGCTGGATCTCAAGCAGATTTCTTTGCTCATTCAGAAAATCTACAAAACGCGGATCTGCGACAGATCCGGTGATCTCCCTATTTTGAGCAAACGCCTGCAGCCGTTTTCCTTTTAGATCCCAAATGATTTTTTGGGTCTCAAGCTGTTGAAGTTCGGCACGAATGTTTGTTGGATCCAATTGGACGAGGATTTGACCTTTTTTAACGATCTCACCTTCAGAGATTGCAATATCGCTAATGGTACCACCGTCAATATGTTGAATGGTTTGTACAGCACCTGAAGGAATGACCTCCCCTGACGCCACAGAAACTTCATCGATTTCCGCTTTTTGTGCCCAGTAGATAAACGCCAAAAGGATGACAAAACTGAACAAGATAGCTGTTCGAAGTAATGAGGACGGCCCCGCTTCTTCAAGCATAATGGATTGGCCAAGGCGGAGGCTTTCGGGCTTCCCTTTTTCTAGGACTTCGTCGTCTTTAGAAAATTTTTCTTGGTCGATTGCTAGAAATTTAAGTGGTTTTCCCATTATGCACCTTCAAAGATAAGCGGGATTATGGATGACGCGGGACCAATTGTCTGAACAATGCCCCTGTTCATTAGGACAACACGATCAGCGACACGCATATGACTTGGACTGTGTGTACTGATGATCACAGTCGCTTTGCCTCGCATTTTTTCAACCGCATCAAGGAAAGCTTGATCACCGGCTTCATCCAAGGTGTTTCCAGGTTCATCAAAGATCATGATCTTGGCGTTCGATAAAAATGCCCGCGCCATGTTCAACCGTTGTTGGAAGCCCGCGGGTAATTGCAGCAATGTTTGATCGCCAATACGCGTATCAAGTTTTTCAGGAAGTTTAGCGATATCTTCCATCAAGTTTGCCCACTCACAGGCTTCTACAATTTGCGCTTCACTGGCAACGCTTTTGGCGAGAAGCAAGTTTTGGCGAATGGTTCCGTGAAATAGCTCGCTGTTTTGGGGCATGTAACCGATTGATTTTCGCAGTTCAAGCGGGTCAATTTGACGAATATCCACGCCATCGACTGAAATTTTACCTACCTGTGGTTGGTAAAGGCCGGCCAATAACTTAATAACCGTGGATTTTCCCGAACTGTTAGCGCCTGCAAAAGCGACAATCTCACCCGGTGCGATTTGAATATCAAGTCCCATTACAGCGGGATCTTGATCTGCAGAATAACGAAAACTGACCCTTGAGAATGTAATATGTCCCTTGAATTCTTTCAATTTGGAAGACGCATATGGGTTACTCTCACTGGGCAGCGAAAACAATTGGTTAATGCGGTTAATGCTGATGCCGATCTGGTTTAGTTTAGTTAGCGCCAAGAATACAGCTTGGGTCGGCGATAAAAGCCGCCAAACTAAGGCCATGGTTGCAACCAGTGCGCCGACAGTCATATCTTCGTTAAAGACACGAGAAATCCCGAACGTAAGTGTCAAAATGCCGGAACAGATCATGACCACATGGGCAAAGGTTTGCGCAACAGCCCCGATCATGTTGTGTTTTATGCCGGCAAGGGCATTGCCCGCAGAAATGTCTCTAAAACGCTCCAGCCAAATTTCTTCTGCGCCCAAATGTTTGATCGTTCGCATGTTGTTAAAACATTCGGTGACAAACGTGCCTTTGTTTGCCGAGTGAGTAAGGTCATTAGCGGTGCGCTTTTGAATAATTGGCAAGATGACCAACGCGCTAATGACATATAGAACCAGCATGGTTATGGGGATTAGAACCAAGGGACCGCCGATTAGACCAACAGCAATCAAAAAGACAAATACAAATGGCATTTCGAGAAGAGCCATTGCCATGGGCCCAATGAAAAAATCCCGGATCATGTCAAACTCGCGGAAGCGGGCGATCTTCGATCCCAGAGAACTTCGTTCTGTTTGGGAAACAGGTAATGATAGGATTTTCTGCAGCGCCGTTGTGCCGATTATATAGTCTAGCCGAGCACCAATATGAGATAGCATCTTGCCACGAATTAGGCGAAGAACAATGTCACTGGCGAGCGCAATTCCAACACCAATAAGAAGGTACTTTAGGGTCTCCGTAGAGCCTGAACCAATGACCATGTCATACACGGCCATGATAAACAAAGGGGTTGCGAGTGCCAAAATATTAAGCAGGAACGTTATGATCAAAATTTGTCTGGTCAGAGGCGAAAAGCGATCAAATACAGCGCGAAACCAGTTCGTGCTGGAATTCCACTGACCGATTTGTTCTTTGGGGGTCGGATGAAAAAAGAAGGCTTCGCCTTTTTCCTTCAAGACAGATTTTTCATCAATTACGCTGTAATCTTGTGTTCTCGCATCAAAAGCAAAAATGCCACCCTTTTTCTCAGAAATGAGAATTTTAACAGACCCTTGTTCAGGATCGAACAGGCAGGGAAATAAGCGAGGGTCGATAGACTTCAACGTCGTTGTTTTTGCCTGACTCTCATAATGTAAATTAGCCAGAGCACCCCGTAGATCCAGAAGATCCATAGTTTCTTTGAAATGAGGCATGGCTTCGATGACTTGAGAGGAGTCTCCTCTCCAGCCAAGGGCACTTAATAGGGGTGAAAGACACGCTGCATACTGCGTACGCCGTCCCCAATTGTTTTGCTCCGGGTTATCCGGTTCTGCTGCTAAGAACGCCATTTTATACCGTTTTCTTTTTAATTGGGAGTTGTGCTACTGGGCGTTTGAACTGCACCAAATCTTCGACAGGGGTTTGGATCAAGTTTTTCGCGTTGATCCTAAAGCCAATATCAGCGATTTTGAGAAGCGATGGACGGAGGCTAATAAGAATTATCGTGCTCTGGCCTTTTAGACGGAGCAAAGTATTTTTTAAAATTTCATCACCGGCGGCATCCAATGACGTATTTGCCTCATCAAACAGGATGACATCCGGTTTGCCTACAAGTGCCCGAGCGATGGCAATTCGTTGGCGAATACCGCCAGGTAGGCTATCTGCAGCTCCATCGCCGATCATCGTATCGTACCCTAATGGCAGACGTTTAATAAAGTTATCTAACCCGAGTAGTTGCGATTGCTTTATCGCCTCATCAATAAAACTACCTTTTCTAAAGGTCGTTAGGTTTTCCATCACAGTTCCGTGGAAAATAGCACCGTTTTGAGGGAGGTAAGCGATTTTGCTATGCAATTCATCGCGGGAAATAGATCTGATGTCTTTACCGTTCAGAAGAATTCTACCTGAAGTCGCGGGTAAAAGCCCTAAGGCAAGCCACAGAAGTGTTGATTTTCCACTACTGTTAGCACCGACAACTGCAGTTGTCGAACCTGTGTTAAATGTCGCTGATACATTTTCAAATAAAGGGCTCTCGTCTTCATTATACGAAAAAGTTACATTTTCAAAGGTGAGGCTAGTTCCGGTTTTGTCGTTGGCTTGAGTATCCTGGTACGACACGGCAATCGGTGCCTCGGCCTGGGGAAGTTGCAGCAGTGTATTGACCCGGATTTTGGCTAGTTTGACATTTTGATAGTGCGTCCAGACGCCCATTGCTCTTAGCAGGGGTTGCAAGGCTCGTCCTGATAACAGCGTGCAGGCTGCTAAGCCACCAATTGTTAGCGCGCCATCAATGACCAAAAGGGACCCAAACGCGGCAACACTGACAAGTGTGATTTGGGAAAATATGGCACCTAACCCTTGTGCTATATTATTTTGAAAGGTGATTTTCTGTAAGATGCCAGCGGTGGTTTCTTGAAGCCGTTCATAGCGTCTGATCATTTGAGCCTCTAGCGCCAGCCCTTTCACAGTGTGTATCCCGGTTAGGACTTCAATTAAGAAATTGTATCGCCGATCCTCCCATGTTGACCTTTCGCTCAATGATTTTCTCAAACTTTTTCCCACCACTAAGGTGACTAGGCTGAAAATCACAAGAAGAACCAATGGGGCGATAACAAGAGTTCCGCCGATGTATCCAACCATTCCGATAAATATAACAGCAAAGGGAAGGTCAACAAAAACCAGGAGGTTGCTACCTGACATAAACTCTCTAAGGCTGTCAATTGCGTTAAAACGGTGGAGGTAGACACCGGCAGCTTCGCTTTCAAAACGGGCGATATTTGTCCCTAGTGTGCGACCCAGAGCGCGGCAACCGGTAATGTGTTCAAACTGTGCGCCGGAAAATGCGGTAATATAGGCACGAGCTAATCTAAAGAAAGCCTCCAACAATAAGGCTGCGCCAACACCCAAGATCAACAGAACAAGTGTCTCCGTTGCGTTGTTAGGGATAATTCTATCGTAGACTTGTAAAATCATGACTGGAAGCGCAAGCGCAAGCAGATTTAACGCCGTAGAGGCGACAATGATATCTACACTGGTGTTCCCAATGGTCGGCATTTTTGATTGCCGTAGCATGGGTTTGTCATCGTCTAATGTTGTTTTTCTCAAACTATCGTTTTCCTGGTGAAAAATATCGGCTGTTAGAACAAGTTAAGAGCCGGAATACACTTGGTTGTTAACTATAATTGGCTGTAAAGATTTAATTTTGGTAAAATTACGTATAAAAAATCGCGGAAATAGAATTAGGCAATTAGTTCTAGGCCATTGTTATATTTGTTTAATCTCTGGGTCTGATGGTAGTTCTCGAAATGAAAACAGTCATTTGTAAATTATTATTTTCGTAAATTATTTGTTGAGAAATAAATGATATGTTTTCAACTCTTTGTTTTTGTGCGTAAATTGATCTCGTTAATAACTCTGTGACGGTAAGTAAAAAACGCATTCTTTCGAGTATTTTACAAATACTCGGCGTTGTTTGATGTATTCGTGTTCTTTATGAGGTTTTGGCTTCTGACCGGTATGAATAAAAACGTAAACTTGGATAGTATTCTACAGGAGGCCCTGGAAAAAGGGTCAAAAGCGTTTGTTATTTATGACAAACGGGGTGTTTTGGTGAGCTGTAACCAAAAATTCAGAGACTTATACGGATACACCAAAGCGCAAGCCTCGCCAGGTACCCATGTTACGGATTTGATCACAATTGATACAGAAAATGGAAACCTGATACCAGGATTTGATAATGGCCGTGCAGATGATTTTTTGAGCGGTCGATTTGAACTCCAGCAAGATCATAAGCGGGAATTTGAATTTTATTTGAATGACGGCCGGTGCATCGCGGTCAGCGAACGCTCAACGGCTGCGGGCGGGAGCGTCTGTATCCAAAGAAATGTGAGTGAGCGCCAAAAACTCAAAACTAAATTACAACAAAACGAAGGACTATTCCGGGCTGCGTTTGACGCGGATTCCAATATATGCTCCCTTTCAGTCCTTAAAACAGGTGCTTTGATTGATGTAAATGCTGTTTGGTGCGAAACACTTGGTTTTTCCAGAAAGGAAGCCATTGGAAAAACAGCGATGGAGTTACATATTTGGAAAAGCCAACAATACCGGGATTATCTTGTCGAGCAGATCGGTAAGACACCGCGAACAAGAGAACTTCGTGCAGAGATTGTAACGCGGTCTGGGGATGTGAGAACTCTGTCTCTCAATGCTGAAGTCATCCACGCAAACGGCATTGAATGTATGTATTTCTCTGCAAAGGATATTACGGAAGAACTTGAAGTAACGAAGGCTCTGGAAGAAAGTGAACGACGGTTGGTCGACTTTGCCAGAGCCAGTAATGATTGGTATTGGGAAACTGATGAAGACCATCGGTTTACATTTATTTCTCCCGTTGTTGAGCGATCAACGGGTATTCCTGCCGCAGATCACATTGGTTTTTTGCTGGAGGATATAACAGGTTCAGGTGCGAGAAATCAGAAAGCGTTCCGGTTTTTTTCAGATATGATGGCGGAGCATAAATCTTTCCGTGATCTTGTTTTATATCGGTTCCGAAAAGATACAGGCCAGAAGATATGGCTAAGGACAAGCGGGCTGCCAAGTTTCAGAGACGATGGGAAATTTCTTGGTTATCGGGGAAGTTGCACGGATATTACAGACCAAGTCGTTTTGGAAGAAAAACTTCTACAATCTCAAAAGATGGAAGCTGTTGGCCAACTAACTGGCGGTGTAGCCCATGACTTCAATAACTTACTTGCAGTCATTCAAGGTAATGCGGAAATGGTCAAAGAAGCCGTTGAAACAAAATTGCCAGAATTGGTCCATTACCTGGAAGCAATCATGCGCGCTTCTGATCGCGGTGCAGAACTGACGCAAAGTATGCTGGCTTTCTCAAGAAAACAGGATTTAGTACCCAGTATATTCAGACTTGATCAGCATATCGAAAAAATGATCAAGCTTGTGAAGCGCACCATAGGTGACGGCATCACAGTAAATACCGAATTTGACAAGGATTTATGGCACTGTAGAGCGGATCCAGCAAAACTTGAAAGTGCATTGCTTAATCTATGTATTAACGCACGGGACTCTATGTCAGATCAAGGCATTCTGACCATCGAAATTCGCAATCTTGAAGTTGATGAAAGTTATGCGGCCATGGAGCGCGATGTGATCCCCGGCTCATATGTTTCCCTGATTGTTAGCGATACGGGCTGCGGTATTTCTTCTGAAAAATTACCTCACATTGTAGAGCCCTTTTACACCACGAAAGAAGTGGGTAAGGGGACCGGCCTTGGCCTTAGCATGGTTTACGGGTTTGCTAGGCAATCCAATGGTCATCTTTCAATTTATTCTGAAGTGGATATTGGCACAACGGTACGCCTTTTGTTACCAGCGGCAAATGTTGATGAGTTATCTTCAATTTCCGAAAAGACAGATCATAAAAATTGAGCCCTTCTTGATTTTTCTTGTTTATTTAGGTGCTGCACTCCCGCGGTCGCTGGCAAATGAATATTGAAAAGCACGCATGAAGGGTTCCGCAGTTTTTTCAACAGTTAAAATTTCCTCGATGCTCAAGGCATCTTTGTACTTACCAATTGAGCTGCTGCTAAGTGCTTTTCCTCGAATATCCGTATCGAACGCTGTGTTACGGGATCGAGGTCGGGCATATTTCCAGTCAGCGGTTGGATCGTATTTCGTCAAATCCAAACCAGTGAACTCCATGAGCGCTGGAAATAAGGCCCTAGGATCGGTGGCGAAGGTTTCATATTTCAAATAAATCATCCGCCGTGGGTTCTTATTGGGGATACGGTTCAGCCCTCTGTAAAAACTCAGGAACAAATTTGTGAGCTTTTCCATGTCTCTTTCAGCAAGCCTCATGTTGCTTGTCCTGCCCAATTGTTTCTGTCGCTCTGCAACCGCAAGCATGGAGGCAATAGCATCTTTAGGATCCCGCACAGTTGTAACAAAGCGGGCTGAAGGGATAAGTTTAGCCAACAAAGGGAAGTACGGTGTCATTTCGGGATGTTTAAGGACGAGATGTTTGGGGGTCCCATGTTGTTTGTGCGTGCGCCTTAGAAAATCAATAACCAAAGATTTGGTGTAATCTTCGAAATCGTTCCCATCTTCAAAAAAGTCAGATAAAGATCTTTCTGGCTGGTTGCTCCAAGTGCGGTATAGGGAGAGCTGGGCCGTCAGGTATTGGCACTCAACCATCATATCATTTGCTGTCGGTGATGTGCTGAGTATGTTTTGTAGTAAACTGGTTCCCGTCCGCATGGCGCCACCGACGATTATGGGTGTGAAACCCAAGGTGCTTTCTCTGTTTGACATAATTCCCCCGTTACATGCCGTTTTTCTTGTTGCTCAAATGGCATATAAAACGATTCTCACGAAAGAGTAAATCCTCAATCAGGAAACTGTAATTTGGACGCCCAAATAGCTGAAAAATAGGCATAAATGTGGTTTTTTCTTTGACTTTGTTTTTCCTTTCGTATTTGTTCATTTTAATTTCGGTATTATTCGTTTTGAATTACCATTGTAGATTTGGGTGTGACACTGATGTCAGCTAACTTCGATATTTTCATTATTGGCGGCGGCATTAATGGTTGCGGTATTGCACGTGATGCGGCCGGACGAGGATATTCTGTCGCGCTGTGTGAGATGAATGATTTCGCAAGCGGAACTTCATCGAAAGCGACAAAACTCGTTCATGGTGGACTGCGTTATCTGGAACACTACGAGTTTCGACTAGTTCGGGAAGCGCTCAGCGAACGTGAGATTTTATGGGCCATGGCTCCTCATATTATTTGGCCGTTGCGCTTTGTCCTACCCCATCACAAAGGACTTCGCCCCGCTTGGTTCCTTCGTTTAGGGCTATTTTTCTACGACTATATCGGTGGCCGTAAGAAATTGCCGGCAACGAAGACCCTTGATCTTGGTTCCGCGGATGCGGGGAAGCCCTTAAAACCGTTATTTGAAAAGGGATTTGAATATTCCGATTGTTGGGTCAACGATGCCCGCCTTGTTGTCCTAAATGCGCAAGATGCCGCTCAAAAAGGGGCCCAAATAGAAACCCGGGTGGCCTGCGTTAAAGCGGAACGGATAAATGGGATCTGGCAAATCACAACGAAAGATAAAAAAAACGGTGTAGAAACGGTTCAAACCGCAAAAATTTTAATTAATGCCTCCGGTCCTTGGGTCGATACAGTGCTAAACGGTCCTGTGGGAGAAGTCTCCGCTCATAATGTTCGTCTTGTGCAAGGTAGCCATATTATTGTGCCGAAGATTTTTGATCATGACCGAAGTTACATTTTCCAAAATGCCGATGAGAGAATTATCTTTGCAATCCCCTACGAGCAAGATTTTACGTTAATTGGCACCACAGATCAGGATTTTAAGGGCAAGATTGACGATTTTGAAATATCGCCTGAAGAAGTCTCCTATTTATGTGATGCTGCCAGTGAGTATTTCACAAACGAAGTCAAAGTAGATGATGTGGTTTGGAGTTATTCCGGCGTTCGGCCCCTATATGATGATGGGGCGAGTAAAGCGCAGGAAGCAACACGCGACTACGTTCTTCGGCAAGATGGGGCTGCAAAGGAAGCCCCTCTTCTGAATGTGTTCGGTGGGAAAATCACGACCTATCGGCGCCTAGCCGAAGCAATGATGGAAAAAGTTGAGGCAGCGCTCGGTGCAAAAGGTCCGCGCTGGACAGAAGTCTCGACACTGCCGGGTGGTGATTTCAGCATGGATGGGTTCGCGGATCTCGTTGCAGAATACCAGAAGGCTTATCCATTTCTAGAGCCCAGAACCACGGAGCGATTTGCCCGCTCTTACGGAACTAAGGTTGTTGAAATGTTGGGCGGAATTACATCGAATGCTGATATGGGCGAGTGCTTTGGAGCGGATCTTACGAGGCTGGAAGTTCGCTATTTAATGGAGACGGAATGGGCTTGTACTGCGGAAGATGTGGTTTGGCGGCGGAGCAAGCTTGGCCTTCGTATGAGCTCAGAAGAAATATCCGGCTTGGATAAGTGGATGGCAAGCCAGACAAACGACAGTTAAACCGGATTAGGGATTATTTGCGGGTTTGTTTCTTGATTGAAACCTGCTAGAGCAAGCCATGTGCAATGTAAATCCATGCAGGTGAGCTTAAAATGTCCGAAGTCGTGCAATCAGCTGAAGAAACCATACAAGATTTTAAGGACGCTTTTCTGTTTCTGGAAGAATGGACGGAAAAGTATGGCTATCTCATCGATTTAGGCCGAAAATTGCCGGATTTTCCAGAAGAATTGAAAATCGATGACAATTTGATGCAGGGATGCCAGTCACGTGTGTGGCTTCTGTCTTATATGGAAAATGACAAATTACGTTTCAAAGCCGCAAGTGATGCAATAATTGTTAGTGGATTAATTGCACTGATTTTGGCGGTTTTTGATAATCGTACACCTAAAGAAATAATCGCTGTTGATACAGGGTTTCTTGATGACCTGGGACTTAGCAGCCATTTGTCACCTTCAAGAAGCAACGGCCTTCATTCTCTTGTGCAGCATGTGCTTGTTGCAGCAAAGTATCAAATCTCACAAAACTAAACGACCCGATCACGCTTGTGGATCTTTCCTATTGTAAGTGGCCAGTGTAGCATGAGGCAAAATAACTAAGAAGCATTGCCGCTCCTGGAGGAACATGTCTATCCAACGTCTGCTGATTGCCAATCGCGGAGAGATCGCTATTCGCGTCTCTCGTGCCGCTCGTAACCTTAATATTACCTGTATTTCTATTTTCCCAGAAGATGATGAGGCAGCTTTGCATGCGCGTATTATGGATGCTTCAGAAATACTGCCGGGGACAGGCCCTGCCGCTTACTTGGATGTAGAAGCTGTTATTGCCGCCGCAAAAAATTGTAATGCGGACGCTATTCACCCTGGGTACGGATTTTTAAGTGAAAACGTTGAATTCGCAAGACGGTGTTTAGAAGAGGGAATTACTTTTGTTGGGCCTGATTGCAATGCTCTGCAAGTCCTCGCTGATAAAAGTGCTGCGCGGGCGTTAGCTATGGATATGGGCGTTCCTGTTTTGGCAGGACGAAATGAAGAAACATCGCTTGATGCCGCAAGAGAGTTTTTTGCAGATCTGGAACCTGATAGTCAGATGTTCATTAAGGCGATCGCTGGCGGCGGCGGGCGCGGAATGAGGTTGGTCACAGGTAAAGACGAGCTGGAGGATGCTTATAAAAGTGCGGCGAATGAAGCTATGGCCGCATTTGGTGATGGGCGTGTTTATGTAGAACGGTTTATGCCAGATGCTCGGCACATTGAAGTTCAAATAGTTGGGGATGGGCAGTCGGTCTTGCACATGTTTGAGCGTGATTGTTCGTTGCAACGCCGGAACCAAAAGGTATTGGAAATCGCACCGGCTTTTGGTTTAGATCCAAAGCTGCGGGAGGCTTTATTCAATTCTGCGCTGAAAATGGCCCGCCATGTATCATATCAGGGACTTGGTACTTTCGAGTTTCTGGTATCTGCCATTGATGACAGCTTTGCCTTTATGGAAGCTAACCCACGCATACAGGTGGAACATACAATCACTGAGGAAATTTTGGGCGTCGATTTAGTGGAAACCCAGCTTCGAATTGCGAGCGGGGAGAGCCTTTCTGAAATTGGACTGCAGCAATCGGATTTATCACCGCTCGGGTTTGCAGTTCAAGCGCGTGTGAATGCAGAGAATTTTGACGATCAAGGTAATGTTCGCCCATCAGGTGGACGTATAACTGGTCATGAAGTGCCCCAAGGTCGAGGTGTCAGAATTGATGGTGCTGCACACCTTGGATGGACAGCTAACCCACGGTACGACTCGCTTTTATCGAAAGTCATCATTAGCGATCCAAAAGCAACCTATGTTGATATCTTGCGGCGCACGGATCAGGCATTAGCCGATTATGGAATTGAGGGTGTTGAAACGAGTATTTCCTTTTTGAGATCTCTGCTCTCAAATGAAAACGTTAGAAATGGTAAAGTAACAACCCGCTTTATTGATGATAATCTGACCTCAATACTCTCATCAAGGCTTAAAAATAGGGATTGTTTGTTTGGGATGCAGCCCCAAGATCAAGGGCAGAAAAACCCAGAAACGCCAGCCGGAGCAGAGGCCATCTCATCCACCATAATGGGAACTGTCGTAGAGCTTTTAGTGGGCACTGGAGATCTCGTATCTAAGGGGCAAGTTGTTGCTGTTCTTGAGGCCATGAAAATGGAGCATCAAATCACAGCAGGGTTTAGCGGAACTGTGAGGGAGGTTCTGCCGAGTGTTGGGGAAACTGTCGCTGAAAACTCGGCTCTGTTTTATCTTCATCCAGGAGAAGTAGGCTCATCGGAAATGACTGATGACGGGCCTGTTGATCTAGATGAAATTAGACCAGATCTGGAAGCGCTTCTCAAAAAGAAAAATGCAATTTTGGACGAGGCGAGACCCGAAGCTGTTGCAAAGCGCCGCAAGCTTGGTAAATCCACAATTCGGGAAAATGTTGAGAGATTAGTTGATGTGGGCAGTTTTTCTGAATACGGCGGATTGAACATTGCCGCCCAGCGATCGCGGCATGATGTTGAAACGCTGGAACGGATAAGTCCAGCGGATGGAATGGTGGCAGGTACGGCAAGTGTCAATGGTGACTTGTTTGACGATGATGTGGCGGCATGTGTCATCTTAGGCTACGACTATATGGTTTTTGCAGGCACTCAAGGTGTTATGAATCATAAAAAAACCGATAGGTTATTGCATCTCGCCGAAGCTCGCCAGCTCCCGATTATCTTTTACGGTGAAGGTGGCGGCGGGCGGCCTGGTGATGTGGACATTAATGCGGCTTCCACTTTGGATATACCTACGTTTCAAACATATGCGCGCTTATCTGGCCTGGTACCGCGCATCGGTATTGCTTCTGGACGATGCTTTGCTGGGAACGCGGCACTTATGGGCGTTAGTGATATTATAATTGCCACAAAAGACACGTCCATCGGTATGGGTGGCCCTGCAATGATCGAAGGTGGCGGGCTTGGTGTTTATACACCAGACGAGGTTGGTCCAGTTTCAATGCAAGCCCCTAACGGGGTGATCGACATTGTTGTTAATGATGAAAATGAAGCAACGGATACAGCTAAAAATCTGCTTTCCTATTTCCAAGGAGCTCAAAAAGACTGGGCGCAATCGGATCAGCGGGAACTTCGGCGGGTAATTCCTGAAAATCGGTTGCGGGTCTATGATATTCGAACTGTGATCGATCTGTTGGCCGATATTGGTAGTGTGCAGGAGATCCGCCCCGAATTTGCTCCGGGAATGATTACTGCATTTTTGCGAATTGAAGGCAACCCCATGGGGTTGATTGCGAATAACCCCATGCATTTGGGGGGCGCGATTGACGCTGATGCTTCTGAAAAGGCGGCGCGGCACATTCAGTTATGTGACGCATTTGATATCCCCTTACTAACCCTTTGCGACACACCGGGTTTCATGGTGGGGCCGGAGGCTGAAAAAACAGCATTGGTTCGCAAGACCGCCCGCCTGTTCGCTGCCTTTGGCAGTATTACTGTTCCTGTGTTTACAGTGATTTTACGAAAAGGATATGGCCTCGGTGCACAGGCAATGGGCGGTGGGTCCATGCATGCACCGTTCCTATGTTTGTCTTGGCCAACGGGTGAAATGGGACCAATGGGATTGGAGGGGGCCGTTCGTCTGGGCTACAAAAAAGAGCTGGCGGCAATTGAGGATGAAACAGAACGCGACGCCACGTTTAATCAACTGGTTGATGAATCCTATGTGCGCGGCAAAGCCGTCAATGCCGCGGCCTACATGGAAATAGATGATGTCATTGATCCTGCTGATACACGTACGAGACTTGCTCAAGGCTTGAAAGCCGTTCTTAAGCCTGTTCGCAGAGCCGGTAAAAAACGCACATTTGTTGACACTTGGTAAGCGGGCGACAAAACAGGATTATAAAATAAACGGCGACATTCTATTTTTGAAATGCTTCACGAAGTCTTGTAAAAGCAATGATCTTGGATTGAATTTTGGAAATAGAATGCTGAGTTTGAAAGGCAGTGACGGCTCGAACGGTCGCGAAATTAAACCGTGACCCGCATATTCTGCAGCATCAATTGAACTCACCACCGCGGCACCGACATCTTGCCTTGCAAGCAGGCAGGCAGTTGCGAATTGGCTCACCTCAACTTTTGTGTTTAGGCTTGCGCCGGCACGATCAAATGTTGCCTTTAGCTGATGATGGAATTTGTTTTCTTTGTCTTGAATGATCATCGGCATTTGATGGAGGTCTTCTACCCTGATCATTTTTTGAGAAGCCAGGGGATGTTGCGGAGACATGACACAGACAGTGCGAACGTTGATAACCTCATGATTTATGGCCGTGTGGCCTTCAAATTCATCAGCAATACCGATGTCATATTGCTGGGCCGCAATCCATTCCTTAATTCTGATAGCCGATCTCGTTTGGATGGCGATTGTGACGTCAGTTCGGTCTTTGAGAAATTCAGCAATTGTAACTGGCATGAACGATGTAGCGAAGCCTGAAAGGCAGGCAATCCGTATATGACCAGCTTTTTGATTTCGAATATCTTCGGATAGACGCGAAATATGTTCGAGGTTCGATACCGCTCTCTCTACTTCATCCAATAAGAAGCGTGCTTCGTATGTTGGGGATAGCCGTCCGCGTTTCCGATCAAACAATGACATACCCATGGATTGCTCAAAGCTAGCAATTAAGCGACTAACAGCGGGTTGTGATATGCCGAGCATGTTTGCTGCTGCCGTAACGCCACCCGTGGACATTACCGCTCTGAAAGCTTCGAGTTGTCGTAAACGAATCATGACTGATTTCCTTCTGAATATCCTCACCATATAACATTATGTTATGAAATCATTCTTCTATATTATCAAAACCGAAAAAAAATGAAGATGAAACGGCAGGAACAGGTGTTTGTCATCAAAACGTCATTGAAGAGGCTTTAAATCCTATTATTGTAATCACGGGAGAATGATGCCCCCGTTATAATAAATGATTTTGGAGCCAGAATTGGCTTAATGGCATCAAACGATAGGGAAGAACAATGTCTATTCTGAAAAGAATTGTTGCGCCTGCAACACTTGCAGTATTGGTTGGTAGTACATCAATCGTATCTGCGGCAACTGAAATCAATTGGTGGCACGCTATGGGCGGCACCAACGGCGAACGTGTCAATAAAATCGCGGACGATTTCAATAAATCTCAATCCGACTATAAAGTAGTTCCAACATTTAAGGGCAACTACACTGAAACAATGACGTCTGCAATCGCAGCATTCCGCGCGAAAAAACAGCCGCATATTGTTCAGGTTTTTGAAGTTGGTACTGCAACGATGATGGCTGCTAAAGGCGCCGTTTATCCTGTTGAGCAATTGATGAAAGATGCTGGCGAAAGATTTGATACCAATGACTTCTTGCCTGCCGTAATCAGCTATTACCAAACACCTAAGGGTGAATTGCTGTCTATGCCCTTTAACAGCTCAACTCCTGTTCTATGGTATAACAAAGACGCATTCAAAAAAGCCGGTATCGCGAAAGTACCCGCAACTTGGGGCGAAATGAAAGATGCCTCTGACAAGTTGCGCGGCGCTGGATACAAGTGTGGTTTCTCTTTTGGTTATCAATCATGGGTCATGGCTGAAAACTTCAGTGCATGGCACAACATTCCAATGGGAACCGAAGAAAACGGCTTCGCAGGTTTGAACACAAAGTTCTCATTTGATAACGCGGCTGTGAAAAAACATTGGAACAATCTCGCTAATTGGACAAAAGACGGCACATTCAAATACGGCGGCCGGCGCGGTGACAGTCTACCATTGTTCATCAGCCAAGAATGCGGCATGTGGATGAACTCATCCGCTTATTACGGATCAATCAAAAGCCAAGCCAAGTTTGAATTTGGTCAGTCCATGTTGCCATACTATAAAGATGTTGTTGCTAAGCCACAAAATTCAATCATTGGCGGCGCAACTCTTTGGGTTCTCAAAGGCCAGAAAAGTGATGATTACAAAGGTGTCGCAAAATTCATGACACATTTGTCTTCTCCTGAAGTCCAAGCTTGGTGGCATCAAGGAACAGGTTATGTTCCGATCACTAAAGCAGCTTACGAGCTTTCTAAAAGCCAAGGCTTCTATAAAACGAGCCCAGGTACAGATACTGCTATTAAACAGTTGAGCCTAAACACACCAACACCATCTTCTCGTGGAATTCGTTTCGGTAACTTTGTGCAAATTCGCGATGTTATTAACGAAGAAATGGAAGCCATTTGGTCAGGTGAAAAAACTGCAGATGTTGGATTGGCAGATGCGGTGAAACGTGGTGATACGCTTCTTCGTAAGTTTGAAAAAGCCAACAATTAATCACTTCACATTGTTCCCGTCGCACAAACTAATTGTGCGGCGGGATATTTATTAGCAGGTTTCCTAAAATTATGTTGAAACGCGTTCATTTCGGCCCTTCAGCGTTACCCTATTTGCTGGTTTTACCGCAAATATTGGTAACTGTGATATTTTTTATGTGGCCTGCCAGCCAAGCGCTATATCAATCTTTACTGGTTGAAGACCCTTTTGGATTGTCTTCAAAATTTGTTTGGTTTGAAAATTTTGAAGAACTGTTTGCCGATCCGCTCTATTGGGGATCTTTTCAGCGAACTTTCTTTTTCTCCTTCCTGGTCGCTTCACTTTCCATGGGATCCGCGTTGTTGCTTGCAGTAATGGCCGATCGGGTGGTTAAAGGCTCAGGTTTATACCGAACACTTCTCATTTGGCCCTATGCTGTTGCTCCGGCTGCGGCTGGCGCCCTTTGGTTCTTTATGTTTAACCCGACACTTGGAATACTGCCGTATATACTACAATTCATGGGGTATGACTGGAACCATAAGGTGAACGGGAACGAGGCAATGGCGCTGGTAATTTTTGCAGCAGCCTGGAAACAAATTGCCTATAATTTCTTGTTCTTCCTTGCAGGACTTCATTCAATTCCGAAATCTCTTATTGAGGCAGCCGCAATTGATGGCGCTGGACCTGCGCGAAGGTTTGTGTCGATCGTGTTCCCATTGCTCTCGCCAACGACATTTTTCTTACTTGTGATTAACGTGGTTTACGCCTTCTTCGAGACCTTTGGTATCGTCGATGCGATTACTTCGGGCGGACCGGCTAACTCGACGCAGATCTTGGTTTATAAAGTTTATAATGATGGTTTTGTGGGGCTCGATCTTGGTGGGTCAGCGGCTCAATCAGTTATCCTTATGGGAATTGTGATTGGCCTGACCGTTATCCAGTTCAAGTTTGTCGAGAAGAAGGTGTCTTACAATGATTGAGAATAGACCTTTTCTGACGGCCATGGCGCATCTGGTGTTGATCATCGGTGTGTTTGTTGTGGCTTTCCCGCTTTGGCTAACGTTTGTTGCCGCAAGTCATGATGCTGCCCGTATGTCAGAACTACCATTACCAATTTGGCCTGGTACGCATTTCTTTGAAAATTTGGATGTAGTACTGAACGATGGCCTTTGGGGCGGTGATGGCTCGGGCGTTTCCTACATGCTGGTCAACAGTATGATCATGGCAATGATGATCGCTATCGGTAAAATTGTTATCTCTCTAATGTCCGCCTTCGCCATCGTGTATTTCCGCTTTCCGTTTCGAATGGGTTTCTTTTGGATGATTTTCCTCACCCTGATGTTACCGGTTGAGGTGAGGATTTTGCCGACGTTTGAAGTTGTGGCAAATTTGGGAATGCTAGACACTTATTGGGGGCTAACAGTTCCGTTGATCGCTTCTGCGACGGCAACATTTATGTTCCGCCAAGTGTTTCTGACAGTTCCTGATGAATTGCTGGAGGCTGCCAGGATTGACGGCGCGGGTCCAATTCGTTTCTTCATAGATATTCTAATTCCCATGTCCCGGACCAATATTGCAGCCTTGTTTGTGATTTTGTTCATTTATGGATGGAATCAATATCTTTGGCCGCTGTTGGTAACAACAGATCAAGATATGTACACAATTGTCATGCAAATCGGTCGGATGCTGGAGGCAGGAGAATCTGTTCCTCAGTGGCATTTGGTTATGATGACAACATTATTGTCGGTTTTGCCACCAGTGGCAGTCGTCGTATTCATGCAGAGGCTTTTTGTTCAAGGCCTGACTGAGACTGAAAAGTAAAGATTGAAGGTAACAAAATGGCAAGTGTTAAGCTTGATAACATCCAGAAAATCTACCCGAACGGTTTTAAGGCCATTCACGGTGTAGATGTTGATGTTAAAGACGGAGAATTCCTGGTTTTGGTCGGCCCATCTGGGTGCGGTAAATCCACATTACTTCGGATGATCGCAGGTCTTGAAACAGTTTCTGGCGGTGAACTTAAGATCGGCGACAAGATCGTTAATGATCTTGAACCATCAAAACGGGACATTGCCATGGTTTTTCAAAACTATGCGCTTTATCCCCACATGACAGTTTACAACAACATGGCATATGGTTTGAAAATCATGGGCCTTAGTAAATCCGAAATCGATGAGCGTGTTAAAAACGTTGCGGGAATTTTGGAACTTACTGACGAGCAATTAACGCGCAAACCAAGACAACTCAGCGGTGGACAGCGCCAGCGAGTTGCCATGGGCCGTGCGATTGTTCGAAAACCAAGTGTGTTTCTCTTCGACGAGCCTTTGTCCAATCTTGACGCAAAGTTGCGTGTTCAAATGCGGGTAGAGATTAAGCGTCTTCAAGCAAGTCTCGGGATTACCAGTGTCTACGTTACGCACGATCAAGTGGAAGCAATGACCCTTGGACACAGATTGATGGTTCTAAATGAAGGTGTTGTTGAGCAATTGGGCACACCGATTGAGCTTTATGAGCGTCCCGCATCATTATTTGTAGCTGAATTCATTGGCTCCCCGTCCATGAATATTATGGATGCAAAAATTGGAGCAGAGGGATCAAGTGTCGATATTACAAAGGATATCTCTATCGCAATCACAAGCGATAAACTGTCAAGTTACGCCGGAAAGGGCGTGAAACTTGGCGTTCGACCAGAGCATCTTGAATTTGCTGAAGGTGATGAAAATGCTCTGCCACTGACAGTAACTTTGGTTGAGCATTTGGGTGCAGATACGCTTGTTCATGGGCACTTTGGTGATGATAAAACGGATATGACTGTCCGTCGGTCAGGAATATTGAAAGCTGTTCCGGGCGATCAATTACCCATATCAATCACTCGGAACCATATTCATCTGTTCGATACCAATACAAGCCGCCGAATAGATTTATAAGCAAAACCTTCTTATTGGGGGGAGTGGTATTAATTCTAACGAATTGGCCATTTCCCCTTATAAGGTTTGTGAAGGGCTCTCTCAACCAGCTCTAACCGGTCTTGTCCGTAGAACATGTCGTCACCCACAAAATAGGTTGGTGATCCAAAAACACCCCTGCTAATGGCATCTTCTGTATAGCTTTTATATGTATCTAAAACGCTAGATGTTCTTGCGGCATCCAGCAAAGGTGCGGGATTGATATCAACGGCGGTGCAGATTGTTTCTAGAGCCTTTACGGACGCTAGATCTGCATCATCGGCCCAATGGGCCCTCATCATTTCACGGTTTAATCTATCCATATCGCAGCCAGCTGCGTCGGCAGCAATCAGCAGGCAGTTTGAAAGTGTAATGTCATTCCCGTGATGGGTTGGAATACCGTTCATAATAGGAAGACCGCGATGTTCAGCCCAGCGAGTGATCTCGCGGCCAAAGAAATAATCTTTATGAAATTGGCTACGCTCGGCGAAGCTTTGTGATCCGGCGGCAGGCATTACGGCACGAAGGTCAACTGGCTTATAGATAATCTTGGCACCAGTTCGCGCTGCGATAGCCGCGAGTTCGGATGATCCTAGATAGGCAAAAGCAGAGTATGAGGCGAAAAAATATTCGATTTCCATGGGACGTCCTATTGCGTTGTTAATGTGCGTGACACGGCATCTTGCCAACGGGCGTAAGCTGCATCTCTAGTCTCTTGAGGCATTGCTGGTGAGTACCGTGTTTCACGGCCCCATGATTTTGCAAATTCTTCCGGTTCTGGATAAAAACCAACAGCAAGGCCTGCAAGGTATGCGGCTCCCAAGGCTGTTGTCTCCAAAATTGTGGGGCGATCAACAGGGGCGCCCAGTAAATCTGAAAGCCGTTGCATGGTCCAATTGGAGGCGACCATTCCGCCATCAACTCGCAATACTGTTGACATATCTTCGCCAATGTCCGCTTTCATGGCATTGAGTAAGTCACGGGTTTGATAGCAAACACTTTCAAGTGCTGCTTTCGAGAGTTCAGCTGGGCCCGTTGCGCGGGTCAGGCCGAATATGGCTCCCCGGCAGTTCGCGTCCCAGTAAGGTGCGCCAAGGCCAACAAAGGCTGGCACCATGATAACATTTTGCTCATCATCTGCGGCTGCGGCCAACGCGCCTGACTGGCTAGCCTCTTCAATAATCCCAAGACCATCTCGCAGCCATTGGACTGCCGAACCCGCGACGAAAATCGATCCTTCCAAGGCGTATGTCGGTTTCCCATCAAGCTGATAGGCGATGGTTGTTAGCAGCTTGTTGTTCGACTTCACCGGTTTGGGTCCAGTGTTGAGCAGCGCAAAGCAACCTGTCCCATATGTGGATTTCATCATTCCGGGCTCAAAACAGGCTTGGCCAATGGTGGCCGCTTGTTGATCGCCTGCGATCCCTGTAATCTTCGTTGTGCCGCCAAGTAGTTTTGGATCAAGATCGCCAAACTCTGCAGAACAGTCTTTGACTTCTGGAAGTAGTGAGGCCGGAATATTAAGGGCGTCAAGAAGGTCTTGTGACCATGCGCCTTCATGAATGTCATAAATCAGGGTGCGGCTGGCGTTAGTGGCGTCGGTGGCATGAACTCTACCGCCAGTTAAACGCCATAACAGGAAGCAATCGACAGTGCCAAAGGCAAGTTCCCCGGCTTCCGCTTTTGCGCGCGCGCCTTCTACGTTATTCAAAAGCCAATTGATCTTTGTACCGGAAAAATATGGATCAAGTAACAAGCCTGTTTTATCGGTGAACAGAGGCTCCAACCCAGAGGCCTTTAGCTGATCGCAATAATCTGCGGTTCGCCGGTCCTGCCAAACAATAGCGTTATAAATAGGTTTTCCGGTTTTCCGGTCCCAGATTATTGTCGTCTCGCGCTGGTTAGTGATGCCAATCGCGGCCACATCATCAATTGTCGCATTGGCTTTTTCAAGTGCCCCTTTGCAAGTGGAAAGGGTGCTTTCCCAGATATCCGCAGGGTCATGTTCAACCCACCCTGAGGAGGGGAAATGTTGGGTGAATTCCTGCTGATCAGTTGCGACTATATTTGTTGATTGATCAAATAAGATTGCTCGTGACGATGTGGTGCCTTGATCGATTGCCAGTATAAAGCGTGACATTTAGTTGAATCCTTCCCTGACACTTATTTTTCATTGTTTCGATTTTAGCAGCTACGGCTGAAAAAATGAAAGTAAATGAAAATAAAAATCTGCGTTTTTTTAACTATTCAGACTTGGTAGGGAAATATTCTCTGTGATTTTGACGATGACGTCATTCTCTGTACATATGGTCTGTAATTTAGCGGGAAGTGGTTTGTCCGTGACCACATAATCCATCTGCGCCAAATGTCCAATTCGGACAGGAGCGGACCTCTCAAGCTTCATGCTATCAACCACAAGGATTGTCTGTCTTGCATTGTCGATGATGGCTTGAGCCACTTTAACTTCACGGTAATCGTAATCAAGTAAAGAGCCATCTTCATCTATGGCAGAGGCGCCAATAACTGCATAGTCCACTTTAAATTGCTTGATGAAATCAACGGTGGCTTCACCAATAACGCCGCCATCTGTTGGCCGGACAACACCGCCGGCAACAATGACTTCAAAACCCGGCGTGCCTGAAAGGATATTGACCACATTAATGTTGTTCGTAATTGCCATCATTCCTTCTTTACCGCGAAGGCCAATGGCAACTTGTTCCGTTGTGGTTCCAATATTGATTAGTAACGTGCAGTTGTCAGGGATCAGGGACGCTGCTAAAATTCCAATGTGCCGCTTTTCTTCGACCGCAAGCAACCGGCGCGCTTCATATTCGAAATTTTTGACACCGGAAGATAAAACTGCGCCGCCATGAACCCGTTGCAATAAATCTTGCTCACCAAGTTCATTGAGGTCTTTTCGAATTGTTTGGGGGGAGACATTGAAAAGTTCCGCAAGGTCTTCAACACCAACGCGGCCGTCTTGACGAAGCATATTCATTATGTCTGCCTGACGCGGGCTGATCACTTCCATCGTAGCCTCATTATTAGTTGATTATTTCGACTCCTTTTTTTAACCGAAAGCCCCTCCTTGTTCAATATAATTCGAGGCTTAATTGCCTTTGCATTTATTAGCGGTAGGTGTGTTTTCTGCCCAATTGTGAATGATGTTATTATGTAGTTGATCTTTAGCAGTCAGAACTTTTAAATGTCTGACTTAAAGTCAAAAAAAGGAATGCTAATAATGCAAAACCGCAAAATCGCAAATTTTGAAGTCTCGAACATTGGCCTTGGATGTATGAACCTGTCTTATGGTTATGGACCGGGACCTGAAGAGGAATATTGTGTTCGCCTACTTAATGATGCGTTGGATGCAGGTTATACGTTGATTGATACTGCTGCCCTTTATGGATTTGGTGAAAATGAAAAGTTGGTCGGCAAGGCTATCCGGTCCAGACGTGATGAATTTGTCCTTTCTAGCAAATGCGGTTTGCGCGGAAACGCTGATGGTCTTCGTGAAATAAATGGGCGACCGGACGTTATTAAGGAGACTTGTGAGCAATCCCTGTCTCGTTTAGGTGTCGATGTTATCGATTTATATTATCTCCATCGCCTTGATCATAAAGTTCCGGTTGAGGATAGCGTCGGTGCGTTATCTGATCTTGTCGCTGAAGGGAAAATTCGAGAAGTGGGTTTGTCGGAAGTCTCTGCTGATACAATCCGGCGCGCTCATAAAGTTCATCCAATTGCCGCTGTGCAAACCGAGTATTCTTTGTGGACACGCAACCCTGAAATTGGCTCACTTGCAGCTTGCAAGGAAATTGGCGCTGCGTTTGTGGCCTTCAGTCCTGTGGGCCGAAAGTTTTTAACCGGCACATTGCAAGATGTGTCAAATTTCTCAAAAACTGACATTCGTTATTCCATGCCGCGTTTCCAAGCAGAGGCGTACGAGAAAAATCTGGAATTGCTCGAAGAATATGCAAACCTTGCAGCCGAAACAGGTTGTTCCATGGCACAATTAGCTTTGGCATGGTTGCTGGCAAAAGAGCCGCATATTATTCCTATTCCGGGAACAACATCAATTGAACATATGATTGAAAATGCGGGCGCTTCCGCCGTGGAAGTGAGCGGCGAAGTTATGGCATGTTTGGACAAATTGATTAATCAGGAAACGGTGACCGGTGCGCGCTATGACGTGGGTGCGCAACGGTCAATTGATACTGAAGAATTTGCGTAAATCAGGCGTTAAGGTCGAACACATCTGCTAAAAGTTCATAGGACTTACAACGGGCTTCGAAGCTGTGGGTGATGGTAACAACCACGGCTTCGTTCACTTCATACCGCGAAAGCGTATCGAGTAATTTTTTTCGAACAGTTGCAGGGCTTCCAATTATGTTACGGCGTTGATGGAACTTGCGCCGGGCCTCTTCTTGTGGTGTGTAGGTGTGTGCCAAGGCCTCATCCACAGTTGGAACTGGACCAATATGGCCGGTATCTAAACGTGTCCGCCATAGATCACGGCTGGCCGCAAGACGCATAGCTTCTTCATCTGTATCGGCGCAGATCAGAAAAATACCAATATTGCCCTCAGGAGACTGGGATACAGTGGATGGCTCGAAACCATCCCGGTACATCTTCATAATTTGCGGGCCTTGCTCGTCTGTAATGAAGTGAGCGAATGAAAATGGCGTTCCAAAATGCGCTGCCATCTGAGCGGATTGATCGCTACTACCGAGCATCCAAATGTCAGGTGTTTTTTCAGGAACTGGTGTTGCATGAACTTGTGCAAGGGGGTGGCCGTCGGGTAAGTCATCGGCTAGAAAAGACATTAGGTCCTGAACCTGTGACGGGTATTCACGAGGTCCCCTCGGCTGGTTTCCATAAGCAAGCGCGTGGGCCGTGATTTGATCGCTGCCTGGCGCACGACCGATGCCAAGATCAATGCGGCCTGGATACAGGGTTTCTAGAAAATTGAATATTTCAGCGATTTTGTAAGGAGAATAGTGGGATAGCATCACCCCACCAGATCCTAATCTGATGTTTTTGGTTTCTGCGCCAAGGCGCGCCAAAAGTATTTCCGGCGCGGACCCCGTGAGGCCTGTTGAATTGTGATGTTCGGCAACCCAGTATCTGTAATACCCAAGTTTGTCAGTTAGTTTTGCAAGCTCAATGGTTTCTTCAATAGCTGTTTTTGCAGAATAACCTGAACGAACAGGAGATTGATCGAGAACCGATAGGCGAATGTTTTTCATGAGCTCATTTCTTTTCTTTTGCGCGCCAGAACGAACATCCTACGCAGTGGTCAGCTTGTCAACGCGCTTCTTTTTCAAGTGTCTAATTACATAAAAAACTGGTCGCAGTATCAAATTAATTTTATGATGTGGCTCAAATCTATTGGGGGAAAAATCTATGCGAAAGATATTGGGATTGTTAGGTGTCGCTGTCTGTATGGTAGCACATATTTCTGCTGTTAGTGCGGATGTAAGCATTAAGGCGTTTGAAGGTTTTTGGGAAGGCAGCGCGATTTCAAAAAGCGAAACAAGTGTGACCTTCCCCATCAGTAGCCGGGACCTAGATGTGGTTATTCGTCCTAATACAAAAGGGGGCTTTTTAATTACATGGCGAACATTGCAACGGCAAAAAGGTGTGCCTGGACAGCCTGAAGCTGTCTTGAAAGAGACGACACGGACATATGCTCCCACGGGTGATGGAAAAATTTGGAAGGCCGTATCTTCCAAAGGCCTTCATGAAGGAGGTGCGGTTTCTTGGGCATCTTTGCAAGGGCAAGCTTTGAAAATCTATTCAATGGCGCTGCTTAAAAATGGTAGTTACGACATGCTTATTTATTCTCGAACCCTAACTGGTTTGAACATGAAACTTAAATTTACATCGCTTCGGGACGGAGAGGTTCGCCGGACAGCCAGCGGAACATTAATCAAAAGCGGCAAATGACCCGTAATCTTAAGTCAAGATTGTGGGTTTACAGATGATTCTGTCTAAGTATAAGTCCACATTTTAACAGAGATAGTAAAACACCTGATTTTGAAGAAAAAAACCAAAATTACTTGAGGTTTTGGTCATATAATATGACTAAATCTGGGTTGAATTCGGTTAATTCAACCAACTCTTTGGCAGCGTTTGACAAAAGCTGGTGAATTGTTACGAATAGGCAATTCAAATTATTCTGGCATGTGCGTCCTACAGGAAAACACCTGAACGGGACCAAGGGGAAAAGTTATGTCTTTGAATGAAGTTTATCCAGTTTCAGATGAGTTGGCAAAATCCGCGTGGAT